>Ga0099824_1008826_pt1 | contig 12693 bp, 7 predicted proteins | sample SiratrowhiteBW_FD_76837 | JGI IMG/M metagenome (GOLD analysis project Ga0099824, IMG submission 76837) | Root nodule microbial communities of legume samples collected from California, USA - Siratro white BW | ecosystem: Host-associated > Plants > Roots > Nodule | place: USA: California... | reverse complement strand
GGTAATTTGATATCTTGGAAGAGTAAGAAACAACATGTTGTGGCAAGATCTAGTGCTGAAGCTGAATATAGAGCCATGGCCTTAGCTGCCTGTGAACTTATTTGGCTCAAACAGTTACTAAAAAAATTGCAATTTGGAGAGGTCAGTCAAATGACACTCATATGTGATAATCAGACTGCTCTTCATATTAGCTCAAATCTCGTCTTTCACAAGAGGACTAAACACATTGAAGTTGATTGTCATTTTGTTCGAGAAAAAATTACATCTGGAGACATCAAGACCGAGTTTGTTAATTCGAATGATCAATTGGCAGACATTTTTACCAAATCTTTAAGGGGTCCCAAGATTGATTATATTTGTAACAAGCTTGGTACATACAATTTATATGCACCAGCTTGAGGGGAAGTATTGAATATAACGGACTTAGCCCATGTTCTCTGTTATTTTGTTATTATTTTTGTTATTTTTATCATTTATAAATAAATATCCCTTTATGTGTATTTACACACAAGGGAATTAATCCTATATCTATTTCTCTATTTTAATAGTTTTAAATCCCAAATGGCGAAATAGCATGCTTTAAAATTTTTATATAGTTCATATAGTATTATATATGGAGAAGTTATCGAAATAGGTTCTTAAAAATTATGACAAGCACATATAAAAAGTAACATACGTCTTAAACAAAACATACAACTAAATCCCTACAAAAGTCAAATACAAGTTTAGTCTATAGGAATCATCAATTAATTCAAGTTTTTATCATTTTCACCACTGTTATGACTGTAGATTTCCGTTTTGGAAATTGAAATCCCCAAATCGCCCCCCTTACTCGAGAAGGCTTAATGTCACTTATAAGAGGATTTTTTCGGAAAAAATGCATAAAACTGCTATACTTGATATTTGGTCCTCACAACTACTGCTATGCCAAACTGCTTCACTTCAGGCAGCCCCAGTAGCCAGAGGCTGCTCTACACCCCTACGCACTATGATTCCACTGTGATGCTCTATTATAAACTATTTATAATTTTACATCCTTATTAAAGTAACTGAAAATGATAGATTGAATAAAACATTTGGAGATTCCACATCAAGTAGAAATATGATCAAACTATAATATATACGAGGGTCAAACATCACATAATAAGTTAGTTTTGTGAGGTAGAGAAGGTGGTATTAAAAGTGTATCCCAACAAGGTTTGTTGAACTTATCATGTCATCTACTATTGATTCACTATATACTATAGGACTACCCACAAATACCTAGTCTCATGCTTCGGGATGGCAATGAGACGGGACATGTGTGGATTTGACTATCTTATCTCTATTTTCAAAGTAAAAATTCATCCTCATACTGAACAAGTATAAATTTCATGTCACATCTCCATCCACATTGGAGAGCAGGTATACCCGTACCCGTGCCGTACCAGCCTGCTTACAGTTTCAAATATTAATTAAATAATTTTTTAATAAAAAATAGAAATAATTGTAAAGTAGACATAATATTATCAATTATTCAATATTAAAAGGATATATATTTCTTTTTCTCCAATGTCAAATATCAAGAAAGAAATTAATTGCATAAATATCAAATAAGACTATCTAATAACAATTGGATAAAAGTCACATAATTATAAAAAAAGTAAAATAATTGAATGTATGACCTAGAAATAATCTACAAAACTAAAGATCAAATAAAAGTTAATATAAGTTTTTTAGATTACCTAATAAATTAAAGGTCTTTTAGTAATTTAAAACAGAGACGGGTATGAGAACAGAAATTAGTATGGGGTCGGGGACAGGACGGATATGTTCATACCTATCCTATCCCCATACCCAATTTTAAAAATCAGGTATCACCTATACCCGTACCATTCCCAAACATAATTAAACAATATAATTATGGGAAAACAAAGAAAACAATGAACCATTCCCAGACAAGCATTATCACCTTGTGAAGAAACAAAATAATTTGAGCTTGAAAATTCCTTCCATTTCCATCCTCGAATCCGACCATCATCACCACAGCTGCAAGATAAAATGCTATTAGGACTTGTGCCAAGTGATAACTTAAACATCCACAGTTATGCCAATACACGTGATGCTTAATATGTTTGTTTCTTGCATCTAGTAACTATAATGTTTGCTAACACAATTACATAAATAGCAAGTATACAGAAATTCCCTTCTCTTAAAAACAAAACCCTAATACAGCAAGTCCAATTAGCTCATCATGCAATTAATTGCCACTCACCATAATCAAATTGTGTGGGGAAGCCCACTATGGTGACTCCAGAGGCCAGATGGCATGGTCATATGGCATAATGTTGGCCTTTCACCATCCACCATTGATAACACTGACCACATCAATGTAAGAACTTCAGTAGTTTTTTTTTTCCCTTTAAAGGTGCAACATTTAAGAACTTAATGGGTTCCACAAGTTACCCGACACTTCTATATTTTTATCTTTATTTCAAACGGGAAAAAGCAATAATATATGATAGGATCCTTTTTTCGTTTTCATATCCTGGTTCCCTTCGCTCCTCACTTTATAATTCAGGTACAGTTTCACCTTCAGACCAAAATCCCTATCACCCAAATCAAAGGCACCCAAATCTTTCCATTTCTCTTTTAGCTCATCGCCAGCTCAGACACAATTGCAACTGAGCCTTCCAATTCTCACACTTCGACGCAGTTTAAGACATGATGCGAAGATGTGGGGCAATGTAAAAGCTAGTTTTCTACATCAATTTCAGTGACAAGCAGTTGTATTTTGTCACTTCTTAGTTTTGTCCCACGCTTCAGGATGCTGTATTTTGTGGGTGTTTCAGTTACCACTTGATGGATTTTCTGGTTGTGATTCAAAGTTATTTTCCCTCCTCTTTCCCACAGATTGCTTGCTAAAAAATATATTTTACTGAGAAGAACCAGTTCCTATAGACCGTTCTTAAAATTGACTGCCAGATCAGTCAACTGCATCGGTGGAACCACACAAGAACCGGTTCTTAGGGTTAACAACTATACAAGCAAGGAGTTGCTATAAGAATACCAAATTCAGACATCAAACAAAAATCTGAAAGACAATGCCAACACAGAAACTGGAATCCAGATCTATTTACTCACAGCTAGATGACACAAGATAATTAGCACCACAAACCACAATGTTCTCATTTCAAAATTTAAATGGGCGAACAGAAATTCTTCTAAGTAGAAAGTAAGAAGCAATCGGCAGCAAACACAAAAGCCATGCTCTTATACTCTACATTTGAGTCACCCTGTTTATATACACAATGACCAAACAGAAAAATGTCCTAACGCGGTTCATCATGAGAAGACAACAAGAGTAGCGAAACAGAAAAAAAAAAAAAAAACAGAAAAAATAAAAACAAAACAAAAAAATGTCCTAACGGGGTTAAAAAAAAAAAAAAAAAAAAAATAACGAAAAAAAAAAAAAAAAAAAAAAGAGTAATAATTTGAACCTCAGCAACAAAGCATCTTCACCATCACCATAAAATTTGACATCATATGCAGGTCCACAATGCGCTTGAATGAAGCAATTAGGTTGAGCCGATAACCTAGACCAATAGCAATAGCAACGCACACGAAACACGGTTAACCCTAAGACCAATAAATAAATAAATAATTGATTTAGCAAACATTCTGAACGCATACATACTTATCTGTATCCGCATTAACAAAACCAAAAGGCTGCAACAAACGCAAAAACAACGAATAAGAACAGTTAGTTTGGTGGTGGTCAAGCGAAGTGAAATCGCGAGCAGTGGAAGTAAGCAATAGTTGAAGCCAAGCAGAATCGGTTGAATTGAATAAAATAAGAAAGAAAAGAGCAATTGAGATTATGCTAACGTTTTTTAGCTTAGAGGCAGCGATGAAGGAAGAGATGGAGTAGGATGCGACGGAACCGTCGCTAGAGGCAACAACGAGAGTGTCGACATCGTAGGGTGGAGCCCAAGCGGTTCGGAAAACGGTTCGCGTTTGGATTTCCCTCTCCTTCAGAACCGTTTCCCTGTATGCATTTTCGTCCCAGTTGGTGGCGTCACCATACATTGTTAGTTACTCCAACTTCACCCTCGCCGCACCTTTTTTTTTTTTTCTTACTGTGGGCTCTTCAGCTCTTCTGCAACCACGAGCAATGCTTCAAACGGCTTTATTTTATTTTATATTTTCAATAATTCTTTTGTATTTTTTTAATTTTAGATTAGGATTGGTATTACTTTCAACATGAGATTTGTATGGAGTTTAATCTAATGTTTTAAATTTGAATCAAATTAAATTATTTTTTAATCATATGAACTCACATTATGCTATTAATTAATCATATGTATATTGGATATATCAATCTCTCTAAATCAAACAAATCAAAACAATAAATAAATTTTATATTTCATCTTTTATATATTATTCTTTTTTTACTAGATAGACAAAAAAAACTACAATAATAAATATCAAGTTACACTAGAAATAAATTAGTGTAATATAAAAAGTTAAACTTGTGTTTTCAACTTACAATCCAACATGAAAAAAAAAAGAGAGAAACAAGAAGGTGGTTTAAAAAAACATAAAGAAATAAATATATAATAAAACTATAATACAAATAAGAATTTTATTTCTTATTCATCTTTCACCCTTTCAATTTCTTTTACATGTTCATGTTCATGTTCATTAATGTTAATAAAAATTATATAATCAAATTATAATTATAATTATGTATTTTATCTAATTAAATAAACTCATGTGTCATCTTATTTTAATGAAGAAAATTACACTTCAAAAATCATTTAAGTTCATCATTATACTTTAAGCCCAAAGTATAAGGTGTGAGAGAAGTAGAAAATGAATAAGATTAACAATGAAATCAACTATTTTGTTTTATTTTGGTTTCCCGTAACATTTCCAACTTTTTATCTTAAAAAGAAATTATTTGTTTTTCTTATATTTCGTTAAAGAATGCACTGGTTTTAATGTATTTCTCATAATCCAAAATTGAACATTTTTTAATAAATTTCATCAGTAATAAACAAACCAAAACAAAATATATTTTATCATTTTCTTTTGTTAGTAAAATTTTATACATATCTTAATTTAGTCTTTTACTAGCTAAAATATTTTTAATAAGTTGAAAAAACTAGTTATTTCACTTTAAAAATTGGATCATTATTTTAAAAATATTATAAAACTTCCAACATTACTATCTATTAATTGAAATATACCATCTATATTTCTATTTAAGTATATTATTCATAATTTTTAACCTTTTAGATTTTTAATAAAAAGACATCAAAATTTGTCATAGTAAGTAAATAAATGTTATATGTAACAAAATTCTATGCCACAGAGACTGAATGGTAAGATATTAGACAATCTTGTTATTATAATATGTCTTTGGTTGGGTTAGGTTCTCACATCCACTGTGTGGGACCTGAAAAGCACATTCCATTTTGAAATTCCATTTCTAGTAACTAGACACATAAATACACAACAACAGCAACCTTAACTACCTAATATAACTAGAAAACACTTGATTTTCTGCTTATTAAGTATATATAGATCTTGCAAAGCCAGATTCATATGACTAGGAATTTATCACTCTGCAGTTCTTCCTAATCTCTCCATTAGACCCAGTCTTTGGATTTATGTTCCCCATATTGATCATAGAATTGGCAAAGTCCCCGAAGAAGAGGCCACTATTATCGATATAGCTTTGCACTAAAGGTTTAGAAGTTGAATTGGCCTCATCAGTAGAAAATAGAATCTGGTCAGAACTGAGAAGCCCCTTTCCACTGAGCAGGTTCTTGAAGTAGTGGTTGTCAAATAGATCCGATGAGTTTCTATCAAGAACTGCAGTAGCGTTTCCATCTCCATTTTGACACAAACTTTGCAGGTCTGAGAGCATGGCAGTGTCTAGTGTAGTGTCTGGTGCACCAGTTCCTGAGAAGTTGGACAATCTATTGCTGAAAAATGTACACCTTGCTCGGCCAATGGTGTGGGCACCTTCACGTATAATTGGATTCATATAAATGAGTTAACACATATATATATTGGAACAATTTTAACCACAAAGTTTTTGTAAGGTTACTCTGTTACCTGATAAAGAAACAACATCTGTGAGATTAAGGCCTTGATCAGCAAACTTTGAAATGATGGTATCCAATGGATCAAATGGCGAAGGAAGAGCAGTATTTGCCAGTGTTCCGTTTGATACTGTTCCATCTCTTCGTCCTAGCAAAACCTTCCAAGAAGGTCCACCACTCTACCAAACATTATGATTTTATGAGTGATACATAGTAAGGTTTAAGAAACATGCGAAGTTAGCTAAACACTTCTCAATGAAGAAAATAAGATATGGAATAATGAGTTTTGAATATAATTACTAGGACAACAGAATCTCTGGCAGCGATGGTTAATATATCAGCACAGGAGACAACCCCACTGCATGCACTCTCCACTGAACTTTTGATTGTATCTATAACCTCATATCCTCTAACAGAGTTCCGATTAGGAATAGCAGACTTCTCTACATCATCACCACCATCTAGTAGTATTGATCCATCACAACCCTGATCATGTTCAAAGGAAACAATTTAAGATATATATAAATGAAAATAAGATTTAATATCCAAACAATTATTTGACTGAAGTGTGCACGTAAAAAAAGTCATGCATATCACTTAAACTCACGTTGACAAAGCAATCATGAAAGTGAAGGCGAAGCAAAGAAGCACCCATTCGCATCTCATTCATGAGAGCGTTTTGAACCTCTCTCCTTACTATTTTGGAAAGATTGGGACATGATGACTTATAGAAATCTGTTGTCAATTGGGACCTTACTACCAAAAGCAACATCAACATATTGATTAGACCAAGGTAGTAACCTTTCTTCATTGTTTATAATTTACAAATTACACAAGAAGCTAGGCTACGATGAATGTGGAAACGTAAATAGGCTTAATTTATAGACAATGATACGAGAGATGTTAGATTTATATATTCACACAAAAACGCCACTTGGGACTTGATCATGTTACTCAGTGGCCTCGTGTGTTTGACTCAATTCAAAACTTGTGTGCTATATCCTTTAGGTTGCATATATTAATTAAATCAATCTTATACATTTAAGCACATACTCTCTTGAGAATGATGTAATGAAAGTGATCCAGAATAACAACCTTCAAATAGTATATTATCAGTGTCACCTTTGTGCTAGCTTAGTGTGATGTTATGCTGGCATGCATCTGTAATGGACATATTTCCTCTTGGAGTTCATGAATTAAGACGCACCAAATATAATGTATTTGCCAGTTTTGCACGCCTTCTGTATTTTAATAACTCAAATTGTTTAATTTTTGGTAATGCATGGGTGCTTCTTCCATTAACTAACTTAATTTACAATGACAAGTTAATATCACAGTCCAATCAGAGTTCTTCACAATGGACTGATTGCGAATGACGATTAGATTCTTAATTCTTCGACACATTGCTTGTAGTGTAAATGGCTAATGACATAGACAATAGGTGACAAAACATTGTTATTAAATATATAGCGCAAGTCTTTCATGTTATAACCGGAATCTTTCGTTGACCAACACTGAAATAGATGTTGAAACTAGACAATTTCTAATCCTATCTACCATGTCATACATGAATTTCCATTTTACCGAATGGTAAGCTTTTTTAAAATATATATTTATAATTAAACATCTTTTTTTCTCTCACTCTTGTCACTCCTGAAAAATTTGAAATTACTCTTGTTGTCATGAAATGTGTTATAGATACATTTGCTTCTCTGCACTTCTTATCCTAGATTTTGCTTTAATTCTTGTCAGAGTTTAGTCTGCCAAAGGAAATTAGGCAAGGAGATCCCCCTTGTACGCTTTTTGTTTATAATAGTAGCATAGGGCCTATAAGGCATTATAAGACAAGTTGAAAGATTAAACTGCATAGAAGAGGTGAAAATAGGGAAAAGAGAGCTAGAAATAAATATGTTACAATACGCTATGACACTCCTATTTATATGTGAAGATAAGATTGGGGTAATGAAAGTCAATTGAATAGGTAAGTGGCTATTATGAATTGTACTGGAATGGATATACCCTTTAGAATGCAGAAGCTCAGAAATGTAAAAATGCAAGATTTTTCATTATTAGTTTGATGCATGTGCCCATTTGACAATTGCTGATGATTAGTGAGGAATATTTGGGTTCATTCAGTTACCCTGCTGTGAGAAACAACCTTAATGAAGATGTATTGTGAACAATGATGTATTTAGTTCCACTTGTTTGAGAACTGTAATGCAAAGTGACAGAGTATTAGATTTATTGGCTCTCTATTGTATGCTTTGCAACATAGGTGGTCGGGGCCAACCTTAAGCACCATGGAAGACTCCAATAGGTGGGGAACTCTCCACAACAACAAAGATGATAGGGCATCTTTTACTCTATTTGTTAACATTTCCAAATACAACAAGAAAAAAAAATGAGAAACTATCAAAATAATAATTTTATATCACAAGTTCATGTGTGAGTGTCAGATCTTATTACCAATTTTGAAAACTTTAGACATACATTGATATATAAATACTTAAAACATAATTAAACTTTTTACTTTCGAAATAACATATAAAACACTATTGCTCTGCATGCGAGAAAAGAATTATGCTGGAACATGGTGAATAACTTATTTTCTGAGGGTCATTTCCCTCCCTATGCACGCCACTTACAGAAGGAGAAGATCAACTTCTCTACAGCTACCTCCTCAGGTTAATTAATTCACAACTTTAAGACAGGTACGTAGGAAATCCATTAAGCCAGGTATTCATTTTATATAATAATGAATCCTACATTTCTTAATACTGTAATGGGCAGTGAGAGTATGTATGCATGTATGTATTAATTCCTTATAAAATGAAATGATTTATTAATATGATAGCATCACATGATAAATTATAGCATGCAAGTACAATTTCTATTTTTTAGCTATCAAATTTTCATTAGGCAAAAACCATATCAATGCAGCTTCTTAATTATCTATGTTCTTGTTAGTACGAGACAATTTGTTTGCTGTAATTTTTTAATTTATGGCCCACACAGTACTTTAGGTTGTGAGCACCAGCTTCAACATCATCTGGTTTACTTAAAATCCATTCCAGGCTTAATTTATACACAACCTTCAAATAAAATATGATATTAAACCTGTTGCTTTTAGGCTATTCAAGTGGAAATACACGTCAGGGTCAGGGTTTATAACGGGAGACTTTTGATTTCCATGTGGAACTAATTACTGGGTTTTAATATATATGGGAAAGAGTTGATACCAGCTAAGAAATATTTAGATTCAATGAATCGTGAATTAATTTATATAAGAGATATAACTATATTATTTTAAATATAAAATTTTAAGACAATAAATTTTGTATACTTTTGTTTATCTTTTTTCAAGAAGAGAGAATAGAAAATGAAGAAAAATGAAAAAAAAAATATATATAAAATTTGTGAATAATTTAATTGATATAATAAATTTTAAAAAATTATAAAATAATATATTTAATAAATTAATCAAAATTTTCTAATTATTATAAAATATTTTTAAATAAATATTAAATTATGATTTTATTATTGTTAATAATAATATTATTATTTAAATATTTTTTAATATTTTTATTAATAATTTTTATTTAATTTATATATTAATGTTAGTGTTTCTATTTTTATTTCTTATTACTTTTTAATTTATTATTTTTATTATTACTCTTTAAATATATTTTTTATTATTATTTTATTATAGTTGAGGGGTTTGTCATGATGGCATTATCATTGAAGACTACTAAGCATCACTGCAATATTATTGCAACACAATCATAGCATCATTGGAATCATATCTAAGACCATCTTATAGTGATGCACAATCAATATGTTAAAAAAAAATCACATAATAATCAGATATTCTTACACCCATAATTGATTATATGTACTTTTTCAACGTAATTGATTATAGCATGGTCATAATTACTATCTGCTTAAAAAATTATACTGGCCTCATTAACCATCAAAAACAACCATGATAACAGAACAACAATAAAAGAAGAGTTTGCGAAACCAAATAGGAAGTTGTGGTCTTAGATGAAGAAGAAAGCATAAAAAAAATATATATACTAAAAACAAAAAAGGCAGAGCAAAGGAAGCAACAATAGTAAAACGAAACAATTGTTAATTATCAGATGTTTATCTGGCTGTACAGAAAAAAATGGAAATAAAGATATCAATTACTGACTTTTCATGGGTATTTCTCATTCTTTCTTTTCACAGTAGAACCAAAATGAACCATCTTCGTGTCTCTCCACACATTTCTCCTCATAGAAACAAAACCGCCACATTCTCGCATTTTCGTCCTCGTAAAAACTATTAAAGGTTGCCCATAAAAAATTAATTTAAACACATAATGCAGCCCCAGCACTAAGCATCATATTGCAGTATTGGAACAGCTATAGTAGTTGATATAAAATAATCCATATTTGAATCCCTTAATTAAGGATTGAGATTTTATTTTAAAGTACAAGTATATATAGACATGTGATTGAAAATATTGTTTTACTTTAATATAAACAGACCCAATAAGAAATAGATTAATTAAATGTCAAATAAAAAAATCTTAAATAGTTTTTTTATTACAGCATAATAATTGATAAAAAGGAAATCATTACCGCATTGCTTATAAAAATAACAATAAGTAATTTTAACTAATTGACACTGTTGGTTCAAATGAATGAGTTAGTATAAATCTATTATTTCACATTCTCGAGAATGTACACTATAGGCTGACAAAAAATATATAAATAAATATGTAAATATGATGGAAGAAAACAAAAGTCTATTTTAAAATTCATGTGGAGTCAGATAGGATAAATATTAGAAAAGAAAATCGTAAAACTCACACAATGTATTGATGATGAGACAGGTTTTTGGATTAGTTCCTATTATTTAGGTGGCAGAAAATAAGTTATGTGATTAAGATGCAAATGAATGAAAAATATGAATGATAAAATACCGACAAAGTTGATTCTTCGTGTCTTCCTTATCCTTGCAGCATAATAAATAACCTAATCTTCCAACAATGATGAATCAAAGTGAACCATGTGGCATATTTTATGGGTAAATAGAAGAATACCTAATAAAACTACAGGTTCAATCTTAACCATAAGTCTCAAAGCTACATGTTTGGGCTGACTAAATCCAAAACCATATACCATTTTTTGTGTTGAGTCTATGTTGCTCCGATCACAAAAGATTTTAAGGTTGAATATGTCAGGGAAAGAACATAGGGTATTTGTGCTGAATGGTAAGGATCGATGTGTAAATATTTAGCTTTTGTTGGATTGAAAGATATAAAGTGAGAAAGTAAAAATAAAAGGAAAATAAATGAAAGGAAAGTAAAATTATATAGAATAGGAGAAGGAGAATAGATATTTCTTATTAATAATCTTATCTATTATTTTTAATTGTTTATTATTATTATTATTGGTATAGATAAAAAACATAAATATTTTATTAATACTTATAAGATAATTGTATGACATAAATATTAGTATATAATATATGTGACAATTTGATGCTGTAAATATTGATAAAATATTTATGATATAATTGATTATACACTTTTAAGTAATCGTCTCTCATTTTCACAAGTCATGTAGTTAGAAACAAAGGATTAGGAAAAGTGAGGTTATGAACATGTGGAAAGAGATTAATTAAACTTAGGAAAGAGCTAACTTTTAGAAAATATTTTAAAAGGTGTATTGGGATTCGGAGGGGTAAAAGTGAAAGAGGGTGGAAGGGGAATTAAAATCACTTGTTTTTCATTCTATCCATCCTTTTTCTTTCTTATTAATAACTTTTTTATGAAGTCAATTAAAAATTTAATTTTATAATGTATCTTATAGTAAATGAAGTTCATAAATATCAAAGAACAGGAAAATTCATTTTGTTATACCTTTTATTTAGATCTTTTTTTTTATGTGGGATTAAGACAAGTCATGTGACAACATAATTTATATAGAATGGTTTTGCTTGAGCATCACGTAGAATAGAAATGATTGGTTTGTTGACGAGCAATGTTAGGTTGACACTGCTACGTGGCATACCTCCAGTTGACACCGCTGACGTGAGAAAAAATATGAATATTTTATGCCAGCGTGGAAAGTGGGACATTTTCAGAATTCTAAAAGTCCGCTTCTCACTCTGCAGCGCTCTCCCGCTTCTTCGTTCCCACTCTCAGTCGCACTCTCTCACTCTACAGCGCTCTCTGTTTTTTCGTCTCCCACTTCTTCATTCGTTCTCGTGCTCTCACTGTTGCTCTCAAACTCTTCCTTCTCGTGGTCTCACTGTCGTTCTCAACCTCTCCATTCTTGTGCTCTCACTCTCGCTCTCTTCACTGTCTCTCTGTCGTCTAAGAAGGTTTCTCTGCGCTGTAAAGGTCTTCGCACTCTGCGTCTTAGCAAAAGGTTGGTTTTTTATTTCGTTTATGTTTGAAAAGCATGTAAAGGTTGTTGTTTTAAGTGATTGTTGATGCAAAAGGATGTTTTTTTTTTGTTTGTGAAATGATTTGCGTGTAAAGTTTTGGTTTTTATTTGGTTTTTGATGGAAAATGAAGTCTTTTTGGTCGTTTAACTGTTCTGTTCTG
>Ga0099824_1008819_pt1 | contig 12705 bp, 6 predicted proteins | sample SiratrowhiteBW_FD_76837 | JGI IMG/M metagenome (GOLD analysis project Ga0099824, IMG submission 76837) | Root nodule microbial communities of legume samples collected from California, USA - Siratro white BW | ecosystem: Host-associated > Plants > Roots > Nodule | place: USA: California... | reverse complement strand
TTTTTTTTTTGTCATTTCTTTTTTTCTCATTGTCTTTCTTTTTTTTGTTTTTTTTTTGTGTCTGGTTTCCCTTTCTTTTTTTTTTTTTTTTTTCAGTTTTCTCTTTCTTCTCGTATTTCATGTATAAGGTCTTGTTTCACCCTTTTATTGTCATTATTACGATCTCATCAAATCTGATTCGTATGTTAATCAGAAGGGAGTTTCTTTGAGGATGACTATGGGGTGCAACGGTATCTTAAAGTATGTTAGGTATCTCTTTGACCCAAAGATTTTTAGTCTTGTCAAGCTTCTTTTTTAATTCATTCAGTATGACCTTGTTGGTTATTTCGGCTCGACTAATGGTTAGAGGATGCTCTACAAATGAAACTTAGTGTTTGATGCAGAATTGTTGCAAAAATTTCTCAAATCCCTTGTTTATGAATTGTCGATCATCATCTATGATGATGGAATGTGAGAAAAATAAGAAAAATCTCAAGAAGATATGGTTGAGTTGTGATTTAATTAAATTTAAAAATTTCCACAAATATCGTCTAACTGATGGTATTCAGATAATGATTTAGTTAGTGAAATAATTAGACTATAACTCTTTCATCTGATGTATCATGTAAATGTAACTAGCTGATTTCACTTAATCATTTGTCTGTGATATTTTGTCAGTGACTCTGATCAATGATTTAGATTGTAACTTTTGCATCTAAAAGATCAAAATTTATGCATTTTATATCTAAGCTGATTGATTGACAAAGATAGACTTAAAGAGGTCTATTTTCACAAATATTTTTCAACAAGTTTCATCTAATGCAATACTATGATTAGATGAACATATCCAAAAACTCACTGATTTTAGTCTAAATGATCACACTAAATGCATTTTAAAATTCAAATAAATCACTTGTTTAACACTTTTTTTTGTCTACTTTAACAAGTGATAAAATCATAGTTCTTATGTCTGACCAACCAATACATAATCAAATCCCTAAACTTTGTTTTAAACATGCTTTCTAGACTTGTATTCTCACGAAGGCTCTCCTTCTTGGGTTAGTGCAAATGATAATAGTATGCACATAGAGAAGATAAGGACGATAGATAATAGTTACAGAAATTTATACTGGTTTGTTTTGTCATAACAAACTACATTCAGTTCTTGACTAACAAGCCAAGTTCAACTAGTCAAATTAGTGTTGCGAAGTACACTAGAGTATTCTTTGGGCTCATAGGCACTATGGACTAATCCCTTGAGTATTATTTCCCAAGCTACTCCTAGCTTAATGAGTATTATTGGCTATAGCCACTTCTAACTTAATGAGTATTCTTGACTCCAACAACTCTTGACTTGATAAGTTTTCTTTCATATCGCAACTACGCTTAGTTGACCATGTCAAGGAGTATTCTTTCCCAAGCCACTTTTGTCTCAACTAAGTATTCTTTACCAACACACTCCTACCTTAACCAAGTATTCTTTGAAGACGTGACCACTCTTGGCTACTAGCTTGAGTATTATTTGACAAACAGACACTTCTAGATAAGGTCTGAAAGTTAGGTGTTCCAATGATCAACAAATCATTAGGTCTAATCACTAGATAGGTGTCACGACTTGGTCAACGACGATGGATGACGATCTGAAAAATTGGAAAATATTGGGTGATGGTGAAATGAAAGAGATGGAGTCGCCACTATAGTTTATTATGAAAAACTATGGAAAACCAATAAAAAGGAAAATGATGATTTGCAAATAGAGATGGGCTCGAGAGTCGGATACGTATGAGGAAGGTAATAGCACCCCACAGTGCCTGTCATAAGACAATACCTTTAATTGAATGAGTAAAACTGAATGTGGTTTATTAAATGTTTATCTTTCCCAAAATAGAAATAAAAACTGCAAATAAGAATAAGAAATTGATCCTTTAACTTTAAAGGTTGAGGTGAGGGTGAAAAAGTGTGGAAAAGTATTATAAGGAGATGAAAATGTTCCTTATTAAATGTGACTTGGATGAAGGTTTGGAAGCAAAATGGCTAGATTCTTGAATGGCCTAAACCAACACATCCAAGACATAATGATTCTTTGGAGGAGATTGTTCACCAAGCTACCAAGGCAGCAATACAAATAAAGAGAAGTACCTTCCAAAGATATGTTGCATGGAATTCTTCAACTAAGGATAAGAAGAGGAAAAGTCACAACAAGACAAGTATTCCAAAACTCTTCATCTTCCTTATTTTTCCCTTCGTAAAATTCTTCAATCTTCATCTTTTTCTCATTCATCTTTTTAATCTAAACTTAACATTCAAGAAAAGACAATTGAAATGTTTTAAATGTTTGGGTTTGGATACATTGTATTGGATTGTCCAAATAAGAAGGTTGAGATGTTAAAAGATGATCAGAAAGTAAGTTCACCATATTCTTCATCTTGTTCCTTAAAATCTTCAAGTGATAAAGAGTGTGATTTATTGGTGGTTATGCCTGTGGTTGGACATGTTAAAAAAGATTCGAAACACGCTTAAAGAGAACATATTTTTCATTCAAGATGTCTAATCATGAATAGAACTTGCACTCTTATTATTGATGGAAGAAGTTGTACCAATGTAGTAAGTCAAAGGATGATGGAAAAACTTAAACTCCGAACCATTCCTTTTCAAAACCTTACAAGTTAAAATGGTTGAGTGAAGATGGAAAAATTCAAGTGACCAAATAAATACTTGTATCATTTTCCATTAGTAAATTTCATGATAAATTTTATGTGATGTTTAGCCTATAGAATCAAGTCATTGGTTATTATGAAGACCATGACAACATGATAAGAATATTATACATTATGATATTGCTAATAATTACACGTTAATATACATGAGATATGAGATCACATCAAAATCATTATCTCCTAAAATAGTAGTTTCATTATGGCAGTTTGATTTTTCCTTTTGATTCTTTAGCTTTCAAGACACGTTTGTGACTATTTAAGCTTCACAGGTGGTGCTAAACGTGCCTTCTCCTCCAAATCATAATTGTTTTTCATATATAATTATTATATTTTTCTAATTTTTAGGAACTATAACGTGAAATTCCTAATTTCAAAAGATTAAGAGGTCCATATATTTGCTAAGTGTATTAGGCAAATCTTAAACACATATAACTATTAGGGATATAACTATTATGTATTGGGGATTAAAGTGTATACAACACTTCTAAGTTTATTAAGCAAATCTTAAATGTATAAATTAATATTAATTTATGTGATAAATTTCAATAACTTTATCTTCTTATTCTTTTAGCTCTGGTTATAAAATGGACTTAAATGCAACATATTTTTCTATTTTTTTAATATAAAAAAACAACAAAAAAGAAGCAAACAAAATAAAACGTAGAAGTTAGTATAAGTATGCAGAGTGATTCTTCCTGCACCTCCATGACGACTTTCTGCACCTTCATAGTTTTTCAAAATTCCCATTTTGGACATAATAAAAAGACCAAAATGTCCTTCGTCTATAACTCATAGTGTAAAAATTTTGAAACACATTGCGAGTTGTAGAACCCGCAATGCGTTTTTTAAAATTTTTACACTGCGGGTTGTACAACCTGCAATACATTTTAAAAAGATTTTGTATTTTTACATTGCGAGTTGTACAACCCGCAATATATTTAAAAAAATTTGCAATGTATTTATAAATTGTTTTGTTTTGCAAGTTGTACAACCAGTAATCTGCAATGTGTTTCAAAAGTTTTACACTATGAGTTATAGACGAAGGACATTTTGGTTTTTTCATTATATTCAAAATGAGAATTTTGAAAAACTATGGAGGTGCAGGAAGTCGTCATGGAGGTGCAGGAAGAATCACTCAAGTATGCAAATCACGTAAGCCCAAACTAAAGCCCATTAGTATCTACGTGTTATTTGTGGCCTATATTAATCCTCAATCCAATTTCCAACTTCCAAAGTCACTGCAGCCGCAATAAATACCTGATACAACCGCCAACATATAAATATAAATCATATCTTATTATAAATTAAATTAAACATAAAAAAGTTGTGGTGTAAAATGGAAGGGAGTCGTAGGTGAAGTTCTCAAGATTTTTCTAACAGAGAGCAAAGCCAAACTGAACTGGCATGGCCACTGTTGCAACTACAGGAATTGGAGTAGGAGTGACAAAACTCCGACAATCCCAAAGACCAAAGCACAAGTCCTTGTTTCTTGGCCAGAGGCTTAGGATTAGACCTTCTGGGGAGGCTCAATGCAGTGCAAGATTCAATGTCTCAAACCCAAGAGGGGTTCAAGTTTTTGCACTAGGGGGTGAATGGATTGACACAGTTCACAACCTTTTTGTGGGTGTTGGAGTTGGACTTCCTTGCAGTGTGATGCAGTGTGGGGATGTAATCTATAGGAGCACTCTTCCCAAGTCCAATGGCTTGACACTTACTGTCCCTGGGGTGATTCTGGCTTTGGGGACTCTATCTTACCTTTGGGCCACACCTGGTGTGGCACCCGGTTTCTTTGACATGTTTGTTCTTGCCTTTGTTGAGAGGTTGTTCCGACCCAGTTACAAGAAGGTAGCCAATTCCAGTTAAAGTTTTGAAATTTTTATGAAATTTGTTTCTGGTGGAAGTTGTTGCTGAGACTGGTTTATGATGGCAGGATGATTTTGTTCTGGGGAAGAAGTTGGGTGAGGGATCATTTGGAGTGGTTTATAGAGTGTCACTGGCCAACAAACCCTCTTCAAAGGTGTTGCTCTATATTCTATTTGGAAGCTACTGAAATTTTTTAAAATTTACTTGTTCTTTTGTATTAACTGATTCTTGCTTGCATATTTTATAAACTACTTCACATGCACACAAATTAATTCCAAGATAGCCATTAATTTTCAGTATTGAAGCACTCCTGCTTGAGCTGTCGGGGTGGTGTGACATGTTTCTGACACTGACACCTCATATGTCTCATGTCTCCAGGGGTTTTGTTAAAATTTAGTTATTGGTGTCTCAAATGCCTGAGCTGGCACCTGTGTAGGGCAGACAGTTTAAAGACACTTGTAGTATAAAAACCAAGTTAAATTTTTTAGACATCTATACAAGTCAGATTGATATATAACAGGATACAATGTATTAAGATCTAAAATCTAATCACTCTTAGTATTTCTTTTTTTGTGAAGTTCATATTTATGCAGACCAGGTGAACAAAAAGATCTTCCTTGTCGATTTTAATCTTTTATCATGTTGATATTTAATTTCTTTTGTCATGTGGTGTCCTGAAATATGAACATTAGTCATATTGGAGTGCTCTTGTCTATTTTGATTGCTTTAGTGTCATGGTTTGAGGAAACAAAATGAGGAACCCACATGTTGATATGGCATTTCTGCTTCTGAGATTTCAGTGTAAGATAGCTTGAATTATATAAATATCACTTATGGTTCTTTTTGGTTCTCACTGGAAGGAAGGTGACTTGGTCTTGAAGAAGGCGACTGAATATGGTGCTGTTGAAATTTGGATGAATGAGCGTGTACGAAGAGCTTGTGCAAGCAGCTGTGCAGATTTTGTCTATGGTTTTCTTGAGGTGTTTATCTATTAAGACTAGTACTACCTAATGAATTTTGGGTATCATTATCGTACATGTATGGGAAACCAAAGACATTCTCATCACATCATTTAACATTTTAGTTTCAGTCACCTCAAATACAACAGTTCTCACGTAATGTTTGCAGAGCTCTTCTAAGAAATCTGCTGAATACTGGCTTATATGGCGGTTTGAAGGGGATGCCACCCTAGCTGACTTGGTGCAGAGTAGAGAGTTTCCATATAATGTTGGTATTCTATTTAATCAGCATGTTTGTGCTTGATAAATTTTCAATTTTATAGTATTTTGGCCTTATATTTTCTAATGAAGTTTATATAGATTACGTGTGCTTTTCAATTGTAAAATTTTACTGTAACAGTTGATTTGAACTTATGTGAGAAGTTTGATTCATTTTATGTTTTGATTAATTTGAATTAGTTTTATTTTAAGTGTTTGTTAAGAGGTTTATCCCAACTGGTTTCTTTCCTAGTGTGAGAAAGTTATACACGTAAGAATTCATTTCCAATATCAATGTGAGGGAAAATTTTGTATTTCTTTAACTACTCTTGACTATCTTTCTGACTAAAAGCACTTTTTTTTCTCTTATATTCTATTTGAATTTTGAGCTCCCATGGTAAAGTGTGCATATCAGACCAAATGACTGGTGTCACAAATTTCAGGTTGAAACATTAATTTTGGGTGAGGTTCAAGATTTGCCCAAAGGATTGGAAAGAGAAAATAGAATCATTCAGACAATTATGAGGCAGATATTGTTTGCACTAGATGGTCTTCACTCAACTGGTATTGTGCATAGGGATATTAAGCCACAGAACATTATTTTCTCCGAAGGTAAAGAATCTAGAGACTTTTGTCCAATGTAAAAGGATCCATAATCCAAATTATGCTCATATTTTTTTAAACCATGGGGATCAGAGTCTCGTACATTCAAAATCATTGATCTTGGAGCTGCTACAGACCTGCGAGTGGGCATAAACTACATTCCAAAGGAGTTTCTTTTGGATCCAAGGTATCTTCTTTGCCATTAATACATGTGGCCAACTAACTTTGAACTCAATCCTCTGCCGATTGTTTTGTTTCTTGTGCACAATACATTGGTGGAGCTTATCTTTTTTACTTATTTCTATATTTCAAAATGGTCCTTAAAGAAAATTGAACTAGATATCATAGATACTAATCCTATAGTTTGTCTACATTTAACACATATATGATGTTTATAGCTTTTAAATGAAAGCATATATTATACTGGTGATGGGTCCCAGCACCATCTTTGGTTTTAATTGCTGCCAAGTTGTTCTTCTATATTCTGGTCCCTTTTTAGGTTGCAAATCCTTGTTGGAGTATTATATCACCGCAGTAAGAGTCAATGTGATCACACACAAAAGCACTTTCATGTGATATGGTTGAAGAATAAGTTTAGGAGGATGAACATAGATGTCTGGGAAAACTTTTGTAGAACTTAACTTGAAAAAGTTTCTTATGTAACATATATATGTAAATAAAAAGAATTTTAAATCTGAATTCCCTCAATCATTTCTACAAGTACACATCTGAATCTGATCTAGATAATACAATTTTATTTTCCTTAAAGGAAAGAATGAAAGTATACAGCTATGTAAATATCCTCATTCTGTGAACCAGAACACCATAAGAATGTCTTTGATTACAATAGGATGTTTCTTTAGTTACATCTCTTCAGATATCATTAGACAGATTTAAGTCACCTATTTCATTTAATGACAATTAAATATAGGTTCAATGCTATAAAATACGTGCAGAAAATAAAGTATTAGAGCAGCTTTAGGTTTGATCCTGCACAATGCCAAATTGAATCGAATGCCATATTCCCAAACTTGCATTTGAAAATACTCCTATAACCCATTTTTTCTTTGTCTGAGACAGCATGTAGATCCTACCAACCCTATCACACCTATATCACAAACCTTTTATGATGGATCAGATGAAATTTGTCAAATTAAATTGAATCGATGGTCCTTTTTTCGGCCAAACAACATGGTTGGCCACAAGCCACAGCATATGTTGTGCATTCATGTATTATTAGTAAGACGTTTATATTCTCCGCAACCTCTAATAATAGTGCTTGATTCATTGATACATGTGCATTTGATTATGTCGCTAGGGACTTCCATTAGTTACAAACAAATTCTCATTCTCCTCGGTCCATTATCACTACCACAATAATAGTGCTTTTTGAACAAAAGGTTTTTCATTGTGCAATCAAGAAGTTGGGCATGATAGATATTTATGCTCCAACTTGAGGGAGAGTGTTAGCGTAAGCTATACTATAATTATTAGGATATATTTTTTTGTAATTACTAAAATGACATTATAGTTAATTTGATTAGTTGACTAATCTTTTAAACTTTTGGTAGGAATATTAGGTTTCCCTCAATGTAGGATATTTCCTATTTTACATGACGTAATTGTATGTATATCATATATGTGCAGAAAATGAAATATCAAAATATACTTTTCAGATAGATACTCTTGTTTGACCCCACAACCTCACTATAAAAGGCTGCCAAAGATGATTAGTTGAACAAAAGAATGAAGAGTGTTTTGTATATTCCAATTGATAACGCAAACAAAAATGATGTTGCTTTCTAGCAATGACCTTTGGGTTCACTCTTAACATTAGGATAGTAAATAGAAGTATTATTTGTAAACTACTTATTATCCATGTCTTTGTTAGACGTACGATATTCAACTATAGCCAATTTATGATGTGTTCAATTCTTCCTATTTAGATATGCTGCACCAGAGCAGTACATCATGAGCACACAAACTCCTTCAGCACCCTCAGTTCCAGTTGCAACTGCACTTTCCCCAGTCTTATGGCAGGTTAAACATTATCTTATGAACTATTAGCACATATAGCTTCCTTTATCATGATGTTGGTTTTTGTTGCTTATGATGGATTTCATGTTTTAAACAGTTGAATTTGCCAGACAGATTCGACATCTATAGTGCTGGTTTAATCTTTCTTCAAATGGTAAGTATCTCATGGTGACGACTTTTGCTCCTATTATTGGAACTAATCAGTCAATATCTGTAATCAATTTATATGAATATTGAGAAGATTAATGTAATAAATCACTTTGATCACAATGAAGACTTCATAATAGTATTCTAAGAGTTAAAATGAGTTTCTCTACGTATTTACACTTTGTTCTATTTTGATGCATTGATCTATTAAGAACTATTGTGGTCTTGTAGAATACTTTTTCATAATTCTGTAGGTGAGTTCTAGTCAGGAAAAACATGTAAAAGTTGCAAAGGGTGATCCAACTAACTATCTGATTAAGCTGGTATTTTGAAATGCTTACAGTTTATAACATTCTCTTATAGGCCTTCCCTGGTTTACGGTCTGATAATAGCCTCATTCAATTCAACCGTCAATTAAAGAGGTGTGACTATGACATAGTTGCATGGAGAAAAACCATAGAGCCTCGATGCAGCCCTGAACTGAGGAGGGGCTTTGAGCTGTTGGATTTGGATGGTGGAATAGGATGGGAACTTCTAAAGTCAATGGTAAGGTACAAAGCAAGACAAAGGCTGAGTGCAAAAGCAGCATTGGCTCATCCTTACTTTGACAGAGAAGGCTTGTTGGCTTTGTCTTTCATGCAAACACTGAGGCTGCAGCTCTTGCGTGCAACTCAGCAGGACTATGGAGAAGCTGCCAAGTGGATTACTAATCTAATGGCAAAATCAGGGACACAGAAAGAGGGTGGATTCACTGAGGCTCAGCTTCAGGAACTGAGAGTTTGTATCTTAACTCTGTGTCCACTCTTTTATATTTATCAGGATTTGTATCTTCTCAGGTTAATAAGGCAAATGCTAATCAGTGTCCTTGGTGAAGGAATTAAAAGTGAAAAGTTTTTAATGAGATGCATAAAATTACACTTACCTATGATTTTGTAATGCATTCCCATATGATTTCCAATAAAAACCTCCACTTTTTGATTCCTTAATGGCACAAGAGAGAAAGTAACAATACCAAAACTGATAGACCCTACATAAATAACAACCAGTCCTACTATAATTCTTTTTTGTCTCATGACATTTGTGTGTTAGGGTTAAATATAGTTTGTCCATATCAATAGGGCAGTGTTAGTTTTTAGTCTCTAAAATAGTCATCTCATTTTGGTCTCTCATTTATGAAATGTGTCATGTGTAGTCCCTATTTCCAAAATCAAAGCGACCAAGAGGAAATTAATTTTGTTTGTGAAATGAAGGATCACACTGATACATTTTCGTAAATGATTCAACAAAAAGATATGATTGCTTTTAGGGATTGAAAGCAAACGTTTACATGAATTGAAAATATATTTATCCATAACAAGTTTATCCAGATACTAATTATGATCTTATATCACTCCATTTTTCATGATGTAGGAAATTGAACCCCAAAAGAAGGCTAGTGCATCAAGAAACGCTCTAGCTTCAGCTCTTAAACTTCAGAGGAAAATTTTAAGAACCTTAAATGAGAGTATGGATGAGCTCAACAGACGCAGGAAAAGCTTTTGGTGGAGCAGATGGATCCCAAGAGAAGAATGAAAATTGTTAATACTAAATACCCATTTTTCTTTTCATAATTTTTGTGTATAATATGTATATCAAAAGTTAAATCTCATATTCAGATATAATGTTCAATATGAATTAAAAAAAATAGAAAATAAACTAACTGGAATTTTTATTGTTTTGCATAAACTAACTGAAATCTGATGGGTGCATACCTTGAATCTTTTGACTGCAAGTGCAACCACATTAATATAGTATATATTTTCAAGAGGTTTTTTGTTGAATGAACAGAAATAAAAGAATGTTATGGCACTTTCCTTTCTAGCCAGCTGTGTCAGAATAAACCAAACCTCATTTTAGAGCAGGAAAAGAGCTTGTAACTTCCTATTGTTAAACTACCCCATTTTTTGCTTTATTGTTTGATTAGGAAGGAAAGTGTGTTCAGATTTTCAATGAAGGATCTAATATTGAGTGTACTTATTGACTATGAATTTTTCTTCCTCTAAAATGGAAATTCAGAAGTGTTTTAATGTTGGATATTTTGAGTTTCAAAAAGTTATAAGTTCTGTATTGATTAAATGAACTGCAGAAAAATTAATTTTGAGTTTCAAGTTACCTAGTTTTTCAACATGTAATTCAAACCCTTGATATAAAGTTTTATAACACCTTTAAAGCTCTTCATAGCCATGCAACACTATAATTATTTACTACCTAAACGGTTGTTTTTTTTTTTTTTTTAGATTCTTAGGTAAAATTAACTGACCTCCCAACAGCAGTGAATCAATAATTTATTCATCATCTATGTGTAACCAAAAAAACGAACCTTTATAAAAAAAAAAAAAGAAGAAGAAAGTTCTAATGCTTTTAATAACATCTTTGTAACTGGCACATTGCACCTTGTGCTTATAAAAGTACTCATAATTGCCATGACTTGAAATCTCAACGAATTCATTATTATTCACAGGAGCCGCAAGCAATTGGTAATAGAGCATTAAGCCTATGATTTCCTTGCAAAATAATAGTTACCAATTAATGCACACTTAATGAGTAACTTCGTACACAATCAAAACTTATTAAATAATCAACCCATAATGTCTTGTGTGGCGCAGTTCACAAAGTAGCACCTTCCTGTCAAGAAAACTCGTCATCTGATATGTTGTTCAGAGATTTCAACTAAAACAGCCAGATCAAACACTCTCCACCAATAGTTGTTGTACTCGTGTTGGACACCTAGTGAGGAATTTTTCACCCAAATAGCACATTTTTGTTACACTAGTAGCATACTCTGACAATTATTTATTAAAATAGCACAATTCACTATAGACATTTATAATTCAGTTATGAGGGACTGAATTTTGAACATAATTGGTTGAAAACTACCTTGAAATCCAACCGTAACACGACTGTGCATAAGAACTTTTTCTAACTTCAAATGGCTTCATCCATTCAAACAATTGCGAGATCGTTAACTATCTTTATACAGGTGTTGTTTTTCAAAGTATAAAACTAGTCATGGTTGACATTTGAAAAGGAATGTCCTTCAAAGTATTCAAAAAGTGTGTGTTACGAAGATTAGTTGAGAACCATATGAAGAAGTTTCTACATGATTATCGATATCTTGTTCGGATTGCTGGTGGACATGCTTATTATACCATAACTCAATTATAAGATGAGAAAGATTTAGATGGAGTTATCAACATCTAGAGTGCAAATCCAACTTTCCAATCATAATTTCTCGAAAAATAAGTTCTTCATCACCAACACCAACCCTCATAGCCACAACCCACTCCACCATCATTTGATTTGAACAATACAAATTGAATTTGATTTGAACAACAAAAATTGAATTTGATTTGATCAACAAAAATTGAGAAGAATGGGAAGCTAATATACAATCCTACACCCACATTCTTATTGGTCCATCCACATCAAATCATTATTTCTCCCCCACATATGCGAACACATTGTCATAACCTTCCATCTTTAGAACTTTTAGTGAAAATGAAGATGGCATTCTCTCCCAACATGCAGATGACAACATAAATATCCGCATAGAATAATAACAACGTTAATAATCATTTATTTTAACTACATCCCTTCCTAACACTTCCAAACATATATCATCTTCCTCAAGAACATGTTGAGTTCAATTATGCATTTGACCACGAGGCTGTGAACATCCGTAGGGAACATTGTTCCAGGAATGCTATTCCACAAAAAGGAGCAATTACTAGATGCACTAAACAAGACCCTTCTACAAATCCACACACTTCTTTTCCAAAGTACAAAATACAAGACCTTGCATTTTCTTCATCTAAACCCCATTTTTAAGAAAAGACTAATAATACAAAATGTTTTAAATGTTTGGTTTATCGACACATTGCCTCTAAGTGTCCAAATAAAATGGTTATGATGTTGAAAGATGACGAGGAAGTAAGTTCACAACATTCTTCATTGTTTTTTTTTTTTTTTTTAATTCCTCAAGTGATAAAGAGTGAATTATCTCCATTTATTGACTATTAAGCACATTAGACATGCTAAACAATATTATTAAGCACATTAGACATGCTAAACAATATTTTAAATAAACTTAAAGAGAAATTATT
>Ga0099824_1008815_pt1 | contig 12710 bp, 7 predicted proteins | sample SiratrowhiteBW_FD_76837 | JGI IMG/M metagenome (GOLD analysis project Ga0099824, IMG submission 76837) | Root nodule microbial communities of legume samples collected from California, USA - Siratro white BW | ecosystem: Host-associated > Plants > Roots > Nodule | place: USA: California... | reverse complement strand
ATTATCCCTTTCTTACTTCTTGCTACTTCAAAACCAAGAAAGTATCTTAAATCACCAAGATCCTTGATCTTGAATGTCTTATTCAAAGCTTCTTTGACTCGATCAATCTCTTCTTTATCATTTTCTGCCAAAATTATATCATCTACATACACCAATAATGCTGTAAAAGATCATTCAGAAGAATTAATAAATAGGGAATAATCATTCATAGACTGAGTATATCCCACAGAAATAAAAAAGGATGACAATTTAGCAAACCACTCCCTGTCAGCTTGCTTAAGGCCATATAAAGCCTTTTTTAACTTACAAACTTGTCTTGGTTGAATAGAAGCCAATTCAGAAGGAGCAACCATGTATACATCTTCTTTCAACTCTACATGTAAGAAGACATTATTTATGTCTAGCTGTTTTAACTCCTAATTATATATAGAGGCTAGAGAAAGAAGCAGCCTTATAGTGGTCATCTTTGCTACTGGAGAAAAAGTTTGATGTATTATTCCTTTATTGCTAAAAAAATTAGTCATGAAAAATTCAGTTTCATTATCGCTTCTTATTACTTTTATTCCTGTCTCAAATTGTGTTTGAATAAAAACAACAAAATCTTCCAAAATCTTAACAACTTTAGATTTTTGTTTTAAAGGAAAAACCCATGAGTACCTTGAATAATCATCAACTATGATAAAAAAATATTTATGACCAAGAATTGATGTAAATGAGTATGGTCCCCACACATCAACATGAATCAAATCAAAACATTTTTTAGATTTAGATGAACTAAGAGAAAAGGGAAGTTTTTTTTTCTTTGCAAAATGACAAATATCACAAATGAAAGATTTATTATATTTAACAAAAGGAAATTTATTTTTGATAACATCTAAAGATTTGTATGAAACATGTCCTAACTGAAAATGCCAAATCACTAGCATTGAAATTGACAATATTGGTGATATGTGGAGATTTGACAGGTTTGATTTGAAGGTTTTGATAGGAAGGGACCCTGAGTATATAAAATCTACCTTGTATCTCAACTGATCCAATCATTTTCAAGGAGGTTTTGTCCTTAATATGATAACCATTAGAATAAAAAACAATTACACAAGACAAATTATCAATTAACTTTGCTACTGAAAAAAGGTTAAAAGTGAAGTTAGGAATATATAAAACGTTATCTAAGACATGATCTTGATTGATAAAAACACTTCCAAAATAATTTGCAAAGACTTAATTTCCATTTGGTAATTTGACAGAGATAAGACTAATTTCATGATATGAAGTGAAATGACTCAAGGATGAACAAATATGATCAGTAACACCACTATCAATAATCCAATAACTAAAGGAAGAGAGAAATTTATTATCAGTGTGTTGTTGTGTCGGAAGGAATACTAGAGATTTGATTAGAGACATCGTCACTGGATTTAAACTGTTGTAGAAGGGTTAACAATGTTTGATATTGCTCTGGAGTAAAACCAATATGCTGAGAATGTACCTCTGACCTTGAACCTTCATGATTCTGTTGATTATTATTACAGTCTGCTTTATGGTTTTTAAACTTGAACTGAGGTGGAAAACCATGCCTTCTATAGCACGTATCAATCACATGTCCTGTCTTCCCACAATGAGTGCAGACATTAGAAGTATATCGTCTTCCAAAACTACTTCTGTTAGTATCATTCATTGTTTTTGACTGATCACCAAAAATTTGTCTCTCTTGTTGTGTACCAATAGAATAAACCATATGTTGTTGAGAACTAACATGATAAGGTGAACTAAAATATTGTGAGGGATCAATAATTTCGGCCATGATAAATGTAGCAACCAGAGCTCTCATATTAGAGCTCCGATACCATGTTATAAAAAATAAAGAGATGAACAAAGATGAACAAAGGATATGAGAATGAAAATATTCTCTTTGTTTTTGTATATTTCATCAAAAATAGAGAACTGAATATATACTAGTACTGTACCTATTATAGGTATAGCTAAATAAAGAAAACAAAATAAAATTATTACAATTTGATAATGTCATAAAAACAAATAAACAGAATTAATGATAATTTGATTCTACCATAAAGATAAAATCACATAATTAATTTTTTTCTAGAAGTCTTCTATCCATATCCTCTGATAAAATGTCCTAAAAAAGACAACCTTCAAGCCTATAAACAAAAGGGAGAAGACGCCATGCTTCAAAATCTGGACGGTTTTTATATGCATAAGATATTATAAGATAAATTTGATATGCATTTTTAGAAGAATAAATAAATAAATAACAGTTTATGTATAAATTAATTTAAAAAGTATTTTTTATCTGTATACGAAAAAATTATTAAAAGTGTATATTGTACGCATGTAAAGTTGGGCTACACGCCTCATATTTCTCTTATATTCTCCTTTATTTTTAGAACTGTAATGTAAGGACTCTAATTAATGCATTAATAAAAAGTATTAGACTTTAGGATCAGGTGACACTAAACATTTGGTGAAAGAGTCTAATTAGGTTTAAGCACCATGAAGCTGAAGGGCACTAATTTCTTTGGCAACAGTTGGACTTCAGAATATAAATTTCAAGTTGTAACATTAGACCACAAAAGACAAAAGACAAATAATTGATATAAGGATAACTTGACAATCACTTTTTACTTAGGCTTTGGTTTGGTCGAGGGATTAGATTTAAGAGAGTGAATTTAAGTAGATTTTAGAGAAAAGTATTTGGAAGGTTAGGTTATTTGGATAAAGGGATAGATGGTGAGAAAATAATGAAAAATTTATAAAAGTTTGTAAGTGATGTGATAAATATAATTGATAAAATATTTTTTTAATAAATAAAATTATAATTAAAATTAATTTAAAATTAAATATAATTAATTTATTATGTGTGATTGATAAATTATTATTATTTAAAATCATAAAAGTATCAATTATTTTAAAATTAAAATTAAAATAAAAAATAAATTATTATTGTTAATAATAATATTATTTTATAAATTTATTTTAATTATTATTATTATTATTATAATTTTAATTCTTAATATTAATAATAACAATAATAATAATATTTATAATGAAAATAATATTTATAATAATATTAATATTGATAATATGAATAATATTTATAATACTAATACTAATAGTAATAATATTTATAATAACAATAATAATAATAGTAATATTAATAATAATGTTTATAATAATAATATTTATCATTATAATATTACTAACAATAAGAATAACAATATTACTATTATTATTATAGTAATAATAATAATAATAATAAAAATAATATAATAATAGTATTAATATAATAAAAATAGTATAATAATAATAATAGCAGTTTTAAAATAATAATGATTATTGTAATTGTGATAATAAGTATAAGAATAATCATAATACAAAAAGCTCCTCTAATATGATGATTAAGGTTTCTGTCAAACTGCTGAAAAATAATTTATTTTGCAAAATAACATTACATATAAATGAAACTTATCTTTACATTATGCATTGAAGACATCTACACTTGTTTGCCACAACATCTTCAAATAATCAATCAAGACCTTGAGATATACATCAATGTCATTTCCTAATTGTGTGGGTCTTGAAATAATCATAGACAACATAATATATTTTCTCTTTATACATAAATATGATGACATGTTGTAAATCATCAATACAACTAACCATGAATGTATTTAGTGCTTAAGTTCCTATAAGGGTTCATACTGCCTTTAGCAAGTCTAAGTCTCAAGTTTCTGTGCACTAAGTTTTAGAAATGTTTTGTCAATCTTCTTCCATTGTGGAGAATCAGTTGGATGTTGAAAATGATTGTCACATTTTCTTCCATTTGTATGTCATGTTAGGTTCTTTGTATTTTCTTTAATGACAAATAATCATTTAAATCTAGGTATTATTGGCAAATACCACAATACCTTAACAAGGGAACCCTCTTTTTCTTCCTCACCACTACTTCCATCAAGTTTCTTTTTAAATTGTGACAACTCACGTGTTGAACACACCTTCAATGCAACAAGCCCATCTTTGTATAATACACAATCACTATGGCATGCATGTATCCTTTTGTATTTCAAACCCATAGGACACAATATGATTGGGTAACATGTTTTAGTATGGAATTGTCTCTTTTAACAACTCCAACAATTCTGGATGCATACCAGTTTGGACAAATCATCACAGTTAAGTATACATCCAAAAAACAACACAAAAATGATTAGAAGTGAATTTTTATCAAATTTAAGCATATTGTTATAATGTATATGTATTAAAAATTATTACAAATAATTTTTATAAATTATTCAACAGGACAATTTAATATTTAATACAAATGATTAATATTTAACCATTTGCATTAAATCTCAAATGAGAACTAAGATTAGCTTAATATGTGCATCAATAATATTTAATGTAAACAAAATCAATTCAACAGAAACATATCATATAACACAAACATATTACAATATAACTTTGTTATATGATCAATCTAAACTTATATTGTATAAATTATCTATAATTTAATCTCTAAAATTATGTTCAAATTAGTGAATTAATAATTAAGTAACTCATGAGGACTAAATTAGTCCATATAACTTTTTTATTCTTAAATTGTTAATTTCAATTCTAAAAATCTAATAAATAATCATGTATACTAATAAATTAATTTTAATATTTAAAATTTTAAATTTATACATCTAAATAACATAACATATAACATAACATGCTTTCCATATCAAGTAACCAACAATAATTAATAACTAAATAACAATAATTCTCCTGAGACATTCATACATTATGGTGATTGAAATTTCCAAAAACAATGACTACTAACTTCAATGAAAAAGGAAAACTCAATCCAATCAACAAAAATGATTAATGAGGAAAACCGGTCATAGAAAACCAATAATACAAGTAAGTCAAACAATGGCCTCGGTTTTGCAAGAGAAAAATTAGTAAAGAATGAGAGTTTTGTGCTAAAAATATAAAATGTTTTAGATTGAATCACATAGAGTCCAACGTTTTTATTTCCAAAATTATCACCATACTTTTGTGATGTAACTAGAAAGATATGAACCTATTTTTTTTTTATAGTGAATGAAGTGTTTTAAACCTATCGTAACCCATTCATACATAAATGAATAAAAAGGTATATTTTTATATTTAAGTTAAATAAAATGATGTGTTTAATTGATATTTAAACTAATATTTTCTATAAAAAATTGTAATATTGAATTAAAAAAATTAAGCATTAAAAACAAAAATTATATAAATTTTAATAAATTATTTCTTTGATTAGGTTTTGATATGAATTCTTATTTATATATGTAAGTATAATTTTCATTAAACAATTTCATAGTAGATCTGTCTACTCCAAAAAGAGTTAGATCTATATGTAATTTTATAAATTTTAAATTAATAGTGTTTGAAACAGAGTGTATTACTAACAGCTCAAACTTATTATCATTTGATAACAGATTGAAAATGATTGTCAAACTCTCTTATCAATCTTACGTTATGATGTCCAGACAACTGAAACACCTTATGGCTGTGGTTCATTTATTAGGTTATGATTCATCTTTGACAAACAGAGAGTGACCACATTCGTTTTTTCTATCTAAATATCCAATAAGCAAGATATTTGAGATATGAAGAGTTTTACATGTTCCAAAAACTCAAAAAGCATTGGCGTTCCCTGGTTCTGCTTTTGCGTTGTTCTTTGAAGAAGACTCTACTCACATGGGACCGAAAAGACAACGCTTCCCCGGTGTATTACAGCACATGCCACTCATAATCCACAAATCACACCTCCAAACAAAATAAAACCCACCACCCTCTCCCTCCAAAGATGGATCTATCATTAATTGCTACCTTAGAAATTAAATTTTTTTAATTAGCTTCACTCCACCAAAGCAACAAAATAAAAAATAAAAAATCTCCATTAGACTTCTACCATTTAAAGTATTTTGCAGAACGACCAAAACAAATAGACACCAAGTCTTTCTCACAGAAACAACCCAAGCATCAAGAGCAGCATCTTCTAGGCATACCACTATTGATGGGTCTAGCAACCCTTCGTACTATTTTACTCAAAAAAGAAAAAAAAAATGACATACCAAACATGTCTGAAAGTAACCTCCTATCACTATTCAACCAGTATATACCTAGCTAGAATGTGTCATCCAGATGTTGGAAAAGGATAAACTGTAACAATATAATATTTAGAAGGCTGAATTGACAACGTTAAATTCGGATAAAACTGAATAAGAACGGGACACGAATTACATAATGAAATGCATGTAATCTTTAATAATAGAAACTAAAAAGCTACCTACATTTTCACTTTATAAAAAGAATCTCTTACCCAACAACAGCATGAACAATGACCTATTACAATGCAATAGCATATCAAAATCATACACCAAAAGTATACACCGAAATTGGAACTCAAAATAACCTTCACTATACATAACATTAAGCAAAAGAAGAGATTGAATGCACGAAGAGCCAGAAGGAATACATAGCGTAACCTTTCCAAGTGGATCGTTTAAAAATGCGTGAACATTAATTTCACTGTACCAAAATGATCAAAAGTCAAAACCAAAAAACATGGTATAGTATTAATGTAATGATATTTCCACAAAATAAATGAATGTAAGAGTGACCTATCCTAGGGTATACCCTCCCGTTCGTTTTGTAGGGGTACCCCCAACCACCGAAAGTAACCCACCATCGTAACCCTCGTGTTCATCCATGTATAAATCTTCACTGCTTCTAAAAGCAGCGTGCAACACCACCAGCGCAACCCCGACGACAACCGAAACCACCACGTTCACCCACACGCCGGTGAACACCAACCCCACGATGGTCACCACCGCAAGGGCCGCCGCCACCGCCCTATCGTCCACCGCGGAGCCGGCCACCACCACCGGCTCGTCCCTGAAGAAGTAGAGAAAGAACCATGCGACCAGCGCCACCAGAAACACGATTATCGAGAGCGGGTGCCAGAGGAGGCTGAGAAAGAGAACAAACAGCACCATCATGAAGTAGTTGACGCGGAAGTGGTTGAGGTTGCGTCTCACGCGCATGGTGGCTTCGGCGACGGAGTAGGGACGCGTGAAAGAGTAGAGCGCGAACAACTCTTCCCATGGTCTGCGCGTGGCAAACGCGGCGCGTGCGGATGTGGCGGCGCGTGTGATGAAGTACGGGCCAGTGGTGGCGGATGACGAGGGCGAGGGGAAAGAACTGTAATGCGGCGCCGAGGATGACGTGGATGACATGGCATCTAAAACGATTAAAATCCGAAAGTTCGAGAAGATTAACGTTAATCGGACGATGAAATTATAGATCCACAGAGTGTGTGTTGTGTTTGTTTGACGATGAAGGAGAAGAAGATCGAGGGGAAAGTTTTACATGTGCCTGTTGCGTTGGGCAGGAACGGTGTCGTTTAGGTGTTGTGTTATAATAATAAAAGGAAAGGCAGTGTTTGGGTGTCGTTTAGTTCATGATCAACGATGCCAGCGAGTCCATGAAATCCCGTGGGGCACTCGAGTGAGGTGGGTCCCACACAGCGGAAACATGACAAGTTGACAACTAACTGCTGGATGTCTACGCATAATTGTGAGTATTATAGTATTTTTGTTTGTTTTTATTCTAAAACTATGAATCGGTCAAGTAAGAAAATGAGAATTGTTGGCGTTTTGACTGCGTGTTGGTTCAGGTTGTGATATTTAGTTAGAAGCCACAACATAGAATATGAAGATCTTGTCAATGGTTTTTCATGAAGACTTTGCAGAAATACTTTATGAGAAATTATCATAATAGAACTGAGCAAAGGAATAGATTATTAATAGAACCACAAATATGAAAAGGTAGATATATTAACGAATTCAGAGCTTCCATGTAAACTTCATGCAAAATTTCCAATAACGGAGCGAGGAAAAAGAAAACAACTATCAGAAACACTAGTATCAGGTTTTGATGTTTTAGAAAATAAAATGTGTGATAAATCCCAAATTCCAACTTTCACTTAATATTTGTTTACTAGCAAGGGAAGTGAGAGAGTTGAGAAAAACTAGAAGAAAAAGAAAGTTTGTTTGAATTCAACAGATTATAAAATAGAAAGACATTATTAAAAGCGTTGTAAATGATTTAAATTAGGTTTTTGAAAATTAGAATTTATTATGAATGATTTTTATAACCACTTATTGATCTTCTTTAATTTATAGTTATTACTCATTTATACTAGTAACCTTTGAGTTACATATTTTGAATCTATATGTAGAGTATTCTATTTTGTGAATGTGAAAATACTTTATTATTTATTCTTTCTTCTTCTCTTCTATTTCTATTTTAAAATCATATTTTATAAAAACATCATATTTAAAAAAACAAAACCCATTTTGACTACTACACATACTATCAACCTATAAATTTAATTACAATTTCCCACTTTAATAATCTAATTTTTACATTTCCACTATCCATTATTAGTACTATTTTTGGTATAGGAAATTAAATAAAAGAAATTATGAGATGTAATATAATTAATTATATATAAGTATATAATGCATAACTGATTATGTGTGTTAAAATATAATTGATTATCTCAAATTATATAATTAACTTTGTGTCTTTTATTTTATGTTTTTCTTGTAGACACAATTGAAATTAACATCAATTAGGCACAATAAGCAAATGAAAATTCGACATGACCGAACTCTATTTTCATAAAAATCTCTTGGTTTCTTAGTGTGGACATTGGACATGTGAGTTCCATCTTCTTTTAATTATTTTCTTGACAAATCATTTGATATAAATACACAACTTTGGTGCGTTTCCTTTCTTTCCTTTTCTGCCTTAATAATGCAAATAGGGAGTCAGAGAGGGGGGAAAACAAAATAAAACAAGTGATAATTTTGCCATATAATAAGAGAAGAGAAAGAGAGAGTTTAGTAGATATTTAATAATAAAAATTAGTATGGTCTTACAGATCATCACATTAAAAAAATTAAAGTGAATAAAATATTAATTTGATCTTTCAATTTTAAAGTAATAAATTATACATTTTTAGTGGATTATTCAGTTTTTGAAAATGTTATTTTAGATATAAAATTAATTATGATATGTGCTGAATTTTTCAAGTATTAGTTATTGTTTATTGTGATAAATCAATATATAATAGATAAATGCTTATAAAATTTTAAATTTATATAAATTTAATTTTTATATTTTCTTTCAACATTGATAAATTAATATAAGGATTTCTAATAATTAAAAGAACGAATTTTAATATTTAAGAAATTATTTATATACCATGTTTATTTAATTGCTACTTAGGAGAAATTAATACCTGATGATAAAATTGATAATTTATAAAAAAAAGGTAAAGTTAGATTTTACTTTCACGAAATTATTCTTAAGTTTTTTTTGTAGTTTTTACTTTTTAATATAAAATTATATATATATATATATATATATATATATATGTGTGTGTGTGTTTTGTTTGTTTTAGTTAGCCGAATTTTATTGTTTTACTTTAATTTTATTGTTTTTTATGTTATCTGAAGTTAGTATAACGGGATATCAAATAATTTAAACATGAGCTTGTTTTTGAACCTTTAGATTAAATCTTATATTAATTCTTTATTCTTAGTGAAATATCTTTTTCCATGGTCGCATATCTTTAAACCATGCTTACATTCATTTCATGTATTTGTCCAATCATGTTCAACCACAGATCTTAGAAGACAAAGCTAAAATTATTCCTATTTTGATTTCAAATTGTTGTATTATTAACTCCATCATTTGTATTAATTATGGCTGTTTGTGGGTTTAATTATGTTCTTATCCAATTAGCATTATTAGTAACACTCCTAATTTAATAAATATGTATAATTAACTTAATTTGTATATTGTTTTAATAACAATTTAACTCATTCAAGTAATCAAAATGACTTTGATAATAATAAACTAGAATGAGCTTTGATTACTAAACATCCCTTGTATATGGTAAAATTAGTTTGATCAATTAAACGATTTCTTAAAAATATTCACATCCATTGTGCTGCTTTCAATAATGTTTAAACACACTTAATATCCATTAGGCTAATGAAATCTATAACTCTGAAATTTTTTATAATTTTAAGAGTCATTTTCAAACTGGAAATAAATGTTTAATTTAATATTTCAAGCTTGGAATATAAAGAGTGAAAGTTTGGATGGGAAAGAAGAAATTTTACTGATCCTTATTACACATTTTATTTGATAATGTGACAGTCTATTTCTATATTAATGATGTATGCATGAAAGATTTTTTTGTTTGGATACAACTTTTATGAAAGACTGGTTATCACAATGGATCACAACAAGTTTTGAATTTGGTATATGAAAATCATTATTCATGAGATGACTTAACCATTGTAGCTCACAAGTGGTTGAAGCAAGGACTCTATATTAAGCTTCTATAGAATGTCTAGATATGATTGATTGTTTCTGTGATTGTCAAGATATAGGGAAGTTTCAGGATATATAATGTATCTAGTACAGATCTCGAGTATTAGGGTATCCTTACCTATTACAATGGTTGAAGGCCTTAATCTTTCATTCCCTATTGACATAAAAAATTCCTTAAACAAGGGCTTGTTTGAGATATCGTAAAATTTAAAAAAAAAAATTGATGAACAGTAGTGAGAATAGCAATGAATTGACTTAGATGATAACCTTATAAGAAGAATCGAGATTTTTTTAAAAATTCACCATTATTAAAAGAGACTCTATCAAAGAAATTATGACAGAAACTACCGTTCTTATATCTTTGAAAATATCTATAATATACTTTAGTTGAAGTAGATATATGTTTTTCTTAATCCTTACAACCTTAAAACTAAAAAGGTATATCAAATTATCAAGATTTTTAATTCAGAAACTTTGCTAAAGTAGAATAGTAATATTATTTATTTCATAAATATCATTTCCAGTTAATATGATATTATTATCTACATATATTAGTGAGACAGTAATATTGTGATTGGAAAGTTTCAAGAATAAAGAACTATCTACATAGGTTTGTTTAAAGCCATGTAAAATACATGTAAAATAAGAAAAGACGATAGCTTGTCATATCTTTTTTAGATTTTATGTTTTGTCTAATGATATCTTGACTTAATCGAGTTGGTCTTCCCATTGTATAGTTTGTAGCCAAAAGGGTAACGGTGCTTTTTGTAACACGTATATCTTATCAATCTTATCAATAGTGTGACTAGTGTGACTACTTTTTCGGCAATGAGTGTACATTTTTTTATTTTCAAAATTCTTGGAACTGATCATACTTCTTGAAGCAAACTGACTTATTATGACCTATCTTCCCATAATAAGTACAAGATGCCGAAGTTACAACAGCGGTCATCTTGGTCTCCAATGTCTCCAATTTAGTGAAAAAATTATACCCCATGTTTATCTTTCCTGTACAAAGTAAGAAAAGATTTTAGATATAGGGTCGGATCCATTAAGAAAACATAAGGTCGGATTCAATAAGAAAACATGAAACCTAACATTATTGTATTCCGTATTGCAGCTGCAAACGGATCCAGAGTCTCAAGTTTTCTAATTTGTCCCATATAACCTTAAGTTTCATGAAAAAAGTCAGTGATGGTGAGGTTTCCTTATTTTAAAGACACGACCTCCTTCCGCAATTCGGAAATTCTTAATAGACCCCCTGAAAAACTTAAATTTCATATCGCTCTATATTTCTTCAACTTTCTCCATCCAGAATATGCTCTGACAAATGTGTTGAGATATAAAGTGTAGAATCGAAATACCACAATGTTATCACCTCTTCCAGACATGATAAGACTTATCATTCTTCTTTGATTCAATCACATCATTGACGAACTAAAGCTTATTCTTTACACTTGAAGAAGTGATAACGAATTTGTTTTATAAATGATAATTATTAGAGTTAAGAATAGGAGATACAATGAAGAGTAACAAGATTTTCACTGCAGTGTAAATACAAAAATCATGAGCAGGAAAAAAGAAATATAATTTTCATACATGATGAAAGGAAAAAAATAGAAAAAGAAAAAAACAAAACAAAAAAAAAAAAGAGATGAAAAGCACAAAATTGAAGATTCTAATATCATCTTAAAATCTTCATATATATTAAGTCTCACGATGTACAAGTTTCGGTAATGATAAAGAGAAACATATGAAACACACAAAAAAAAAAGTAAAATAAAAAATAGTAAAAGGATATAAATACCATACTAAAAAAGGAAGAGAAACTTTCTTTTATTATTTACTCTATAAAAGAATACAAAAGAGTATATATATACATAAACACATTTAAGCTTATTTAAAAAAAATTAAAAAGCATAATTAAGCACACTTAACGGCTTAAGATCTACTGGACCAATGAAGAAAAATCTCTGCAAATCTGAATTTTTATAATTCCAGAAAGATTTGTGATTAAGTATTTTACCACAAAATGAATTGGTCTTTTCCGGATCAATTTTTTTATTTTATTTTGCGACTGTAATTTTTGGCTTTTAAATTGACAATTTTTTTTCGTGACCACTCTCATAAAATAATATTAATGAGTAAATCCTGATAAAGAAAGTGTAGATTTGATTACCTGGAAATCATAAAGCAAAAGTTATATTTTAATTCTTGATTTTACTATAATTGTTCAAGCATTTTGTAAT
>Ga0099824_1008806_pt1 | contig 12725 bp, 4 predicted proteins | sample SiratrowhiteBW_FD_76837 | JGI IMG/M metagenome (GOLD analysis project Ga0099824, IMG submission 76837) | Root nodule microbial communities of legume samples collected from California, USA - Siratro white BW | ecosystem: Host-associated > Plants > Roots > Nodule | place: USA: California... | reverse complement strand
GTGAAAAAAAATTGGACCACCACCGTCCTCCGCCACCAATCCACCACAACTACCTCTACAATCTAAAATTAAACTTACAATGATGCTTACCTTCCTTTCAATTGCTTGAATGGGTGCCAAAATGATAAAAGTTGAAGTTTGTGGGTTACGGTTTTCACGAACCGTGAATGGAGAACAATGATAGAGAACCAAGCCAACAACCAAGCAACTAAGGTGCACTCAATATAGATCTACATCGACAAACTGGGATACAAGCACTGAGAGTGGAGGTGGAGGTGGAGGGGGAGGTGCAGCTGCCGGCAAATGGGGTGTAGTGGCATGGGAACGGGGTGCAGGCAAAGTTGAAGAAGAAAGAATGTGAAGGGTGGTGGAGAGTATTGTGGAATATGAAATGTTTTAAAAAAGGTTAAATGGTAAATTTGCCTAAACTATGAAGGTGTAGGAAGATGATATGGAGGTGCAGGAAGAAGCAGTCGATTGTAAGGCGTAAAATACATTTCAAAATTTTTTGAACAAGCCATTTAAAGCAATTGCTTCTTGCACCCCACATTAACTTCGTACATCCCACCATGTTTTTTTGGAAAATGCCGGTCTTACTCTTGAATTATTGAAAGGGAGGATTATGAGTTCTGTGGGGGCGCGGTCCATGATGGTGCGGTGCATACTTCTTCAGCAAGGATTTTTGAATGTATGAGTGGGTGCAGATGTGGGGGAAGTGTTTTTCAGAAATCAAGTTTTTTTTTGTTACGAAAAACATTTCCAGAATAAAAAAAATGATTTTAGGAAAAGGTTTTTTGAAACATGTTTTCGAAAAATGATTTTCGAAAATGATTTTTTCATTTTGAAATTTATTTTCAAGAAACATATTCTGGAAAGCTCTTTCTGTAAATCATTTTTTATTTCGAAAAACCTTTTTCGACAATATGTTCTGGATGATGTTTTCTGAAACTACGGTGAAATCTGAAAAAAAAATTTGCTCCTCCGCCACTCTTCCATCAACGACGCCTCCTCCGCAACACCTCCTATAATGAAAACCGGTGCTTATCAAATAAACTCTAATCTTATTTTATCTTCACTAACAAGGGCATGAAAGTCCTTTCACATATTTGATGGGTGTAGGAAACCAATGTTGGATTGCAAGAAGAGTTCTCTAGAAAATCTTTCTAAACCACATTAAATGTGTGTCCAAGAGAGTTTTTCAAAAAGGAGATTTTTTTTGACTCTTCCTTTTTTTTGCCTGAAGTGTAGAGTTATTGTGATAGCCATGATCATAGAAACGATGACAACAACAGTAGATGGTACAGTGGAAGAAGAGTAGACGAGACAATTTTGTTATTTCATCCTAATTATGGAGGTGCAAGTTTAAAAGTATTTGGGTGCAGGAATTAATGGCACCAAGATATATGTATATTTTGGATATAAGGAAAAAAAAAATTCTTAACATAATCAACCAGTTTATCAACTTAAAAGTGAAAACAAGCTTGAAAATCTTTAATATAAAATTAATGTCTGTTTTTTTGTTCTTGAATGATTCATATGGAAGCAAGCATGGATTTGATACATAGTTTTGTCAATTTTATAACATTTCATCCCTAAATCCTATCCAACAAAACAATTGGATATAAATGGAACCAATCCAAAACATATCACCATATGTTATTGATTGGTTAATATGAACTACTTTAATTAATTGATGATTAACTAACAATAATTAATTATATAGTTAAATATTTATTGTTTTTCATCTATTTATCCTTTTTTTTTTCTTGTGGGCTAAAACAGAGGGAAGAAAACCATCTTTGCTAGATAAGGATACACGAGAGCATAAAAAGGAAACCATGGTCTGCAATGGAATTTACGGAACCTTGACCTGACAAAATTTAATTTTTCAGTTAAAAAAAGAAAATTTTTAAAAAGAACATTGAGCACACAGATATGACAAGGAAATAGTGAAAGGAAATAGTGAAAGATGAAACCTATAATGTAATGTGAGACGTGGAACTTGTCATGGAACATTTAATCTGAAACTATAATATTATAGAATCCAACAACATAATACAATTAGTTGAGACTCATTATTTTTCTTAATAATCATAAAAGATTTTTTAATGACAATGTTGCCTTTAAAAAAATTGAGTGATTGCTTGGATGTCAGAAAGATAATTTCTCCTCTTAATTAAGCTATCAGTGTTAAAACACCACAGTAAACTATAATAATATCCTAAATTTTTGCAAAATTATATATGTGGTAACTAAATTAGGCAATTACTTCCTCCACCCCCATTTTTAACCTACACTCTTCCAATTGAATGAGATGATCAAGCTGCTCTTTTCATTTTTCCTCACTAAATTTTATTACTGTTTTTGGAGAAATTTCTTTTTCTAAAATATAAATATTTACTAAAAATTTTGTTCTAAAAACACTTGTTTCAGAATGTATATTATATATTTTAAAAAAATTATTTTGAAAATCTTGTTTGAAAATTTTATTCTAATCTGAAAAGTATATTTTAAGATGTATTTTAAAAAATTGTGGGATGCAGATTCAATGTAGTTCAGATCCAAGAAGTGCAGAAGCAATTGCCACAAGATTCGAAAGAACAATTTGATTTGAAAGACAGTGGCCATCATAACCTACTGAAGGCATTCATGGATGACATCATTTCGACTGAAACTACTAAGAAAAAACCATTCCTTCTCCTATGCCTGTCTATGCGACATCAACCTTAGAGTCGAAAAGTAGAAACTACAAAAGAAAGACAAAAAAAAAGCAGGGTCAACCATGTCACACTGCTCTAAAAGCAGTTTTGGTGTCCTCTATGTAGGTTTCGTCATCAGCTCTAGAACTCATGTGTAGTTGCTAAGCTATTCTTTGACCTTTGTTTCTTCTGAAAGAAAGAACAAATTTACCCAGTTAGATTACTGTAAACATAGAATACAAAGTCAAAGGAAAATAAGAGTAACACAGTGACGAAAACAATTGACTCAACAAAAATCCACTTCACTAACAAAAATAATATTTTTTTAGTGTATAATACAATGGAAAAAAGTACTCTTTCATAACATTCTTAGACTGACGATGCCACTAAAATTTTTTATTTCTTAAATTCAGTTGCCACTTCTCCCAAAGGGTTGGAAGTCCAGGTAAAGTAATATTATTTTGGTACCTACTTTTTCTTTGACAAGTTCCAACCACTTAAATTAATGCTAATTTAATGAGACCTCTGTTGCCCACAGAAACTAATTCCATTTAGGGAATTTTCAGAATAATTAATGCACAAGGGAAAAGAACAATTAACTGTAGACTATACATCCATCTTAGATCTGGTTCAAACTTTATATCTACAATCTCTATCAGTACTATTATTTTATACAAGGTGCATTTTAAAAGGATTATCCCATTAATTCAGTCACATCTCGCAATTAGAATATGCACATGGAAGAGGGGAGAAAAAACTGGTTGTTTTTAATAATTGTTCCTCAAGCCACAACTCCTTGGTTAACAGTTCTCCACAAAAATTCTAAAAACCTAAGACACGAGAGAGATCAAAATCATTAAAAAGGGAACAATCTACCTTTTCTTTGTAAGATTGGATGACTGCAAACAGCAATTTGTCTCCTGCTACATGTCTCACTCTTTGTATAAGTTCATGTCTTGAAATCTTATTCTCCTGTAGGATGAATCAATTAATGAGAAAAACAAACAAGGGACATGCTCAAACAAAAATGCAAACAAGAAAAAGTACTTACTTGTTTATCTTTGTAGAAGTTGGAGATGAGAGCAATATCAGGAGAAGGCAAAACCTTTGAAAGCACATAAATCAGAGCTGGAAATGGCATCCAAGGCGAAGCAGGTCTCATAATTTCTTCTACACTCTTCTCAATCTCTGCAAACCAAAGCACACCCATCATCTTAAAAATTAGCAAACAACATGGTAGAACAAAAACACACAAACAGCAATGTTTTCGATTCAAAATGGATACTCACCTTTGAAATAAAGAATCCTGAAGCTTACAACATATGCAGGCAAGACATGAGTGTTCATGCGGTTACTCCAAATTATATACCTGCTGGGAGCTGAAAAGCTATCCACCCCAGAATCATATTTCTCGGAACTGGGATAACATTGTTCTGTGCCATCTTCAACAAGTTCAGATCTCCCCAGAATAACACGGCACAGTAGTGCATGCCTCACATAGTCTTTCCCAAAAACACATTCTCTAATACTGCCGAAAACAAAAATCATATTTTTATTTTTAATTCAGAATCAACATAACAAATTGCGCAATTGGATGAAAAAATTGATTTTCAATTTTATAAAACAAACTATTAGATTAAAATTAGCAATATAAGTTAAATAAACACTGTATTCAATCTATTAACAATCCCAATCAATTCTTCAACTTCAACCTAAACCTAAACACACATTTACTTGAAAATATGAAAAGATTTAAAAGACGAACATTGGGAGAGGATTGTCATCGGAGGAGAGAAGTAGTTGAGGACCATGGAGGTGGCCAAACCCGTGAGAAACGATGTCGTTTACATCAGCTTCACCACGAGTTCCATACCAAGCATATTTCACATTGGCATTCCCTTCACGAAGCTTCGCCACCGCCCTCGCATGAACATGAAACGACTCCAGCCGTGCCTTGGAAACGGCATCTGCACATGCGTTTCGGTGAACGGACAGAACCTCCGTTTTGGGCCCGAGCAGGCCCAGCCCACGAATAAACCTTCTCTTGATAAGGTCATGAAGCCCATCACCTTCTGGAAGCCTAACCAAAGAAGCTTCTTCTTGTGGCATTGTCGCAGTGCCGGAAACACTGCTCTCGCAGTCTGAAACAACAGAATCTTCATCATGTGGAGGGGGTATGATGTGTTCCATAGTAGGATCGGCGGTAGAAAAGAAATGGTAGTATTGTTAGGAAGTGATGGAAATATGAGGAAGAGTGAGAAGAGAGAGAAACATAGATACACATGGGTTATTATTATAGTATTTAATATAGTACATGGTTTTCTTCTGTTTTGTGTTGCGTTGTTCGGTTTTGTATAGTTGCGATGGGCGGTGGAGACAGAGGGGAAAAGTGAGACTGTTGTTTAACGTTGGCGCTGCTTGTTTTGGTAAGAAGTATCCAGATTTGGAAATTAGGATAGCCCTTGTACGTACACGTGTGCATTCGGCTTTATGTATTATTGACGTTTTTTTATTATAGTTGCTGCAAGTGGACCTGTGATTTTAATTGCTGTGGAGTTGTGATTTTAACCCACTTTCGGTTTCAGACATTGTATCAAGATAATCTAATAGAAGATACACCAAATATAAATAATGGTAAGTGTATAAGGTCAGCTATAAAAATTAAAATATACATTTTCAAATTACCAAGATTAAGGATATAATCTAAATTATTACTATAAAAAGATTTCACTATATAAATGTTTCTTTAGTTTGGGTCCCAACAAAACGAAAAATAATCCTAAACATAATTCATGCTAAGTTTTCTTTGATTACATGCATCTAGGATAAGTCTCTTGCTTCCTAACTCACTCTCATAGTTTGTTTGTATCTTTGGGTACCCTGGGAGTTTGAGGATATATGAAAAAATTTAAATAGTATGTGGGTAAAATGTTAGATTCTATAACCTAGACAGAAGATATAATTTTATTTTAAATTATGTAATTTAAAAATATATATTGAATTCAAGAACTAAAATGTATTTTAAGATTTTAAATTAGATAATTTAAAATATACTTTTAAATTGGATTATAGAAAATGTATTTTTATATTGAAAAATACATTTTCAAACTATACAAATAAAAAATAATTTTTGAGTTATATAATAAAAATGTATTTATATATAAAAATATATTCAAAATTGTACAATTTAATATAATTTTACATTTGAAAATATATTTTTAATTATATAATAAGAATAAGTTTTTAGATTTTACTATCTGAAATATATTTATATACTTAAAAATATATTCAAAATGATATAGTTTAAATAATAGAATCACGGTTCCAAATTATTTAATTTATAATATACTTTAAATATTAAATTGTATAATTTATAATATATTTTTATATTATATAATTTAGAATATATTTTTGTATGGTTTAGTCCAAAATACACTTTTAATTATTTTTTTAATTTATAATGTTTTTTTAAAATTTGTAATGTAGTCTGAAATATTTTCAATTCATAAACAATTTTAAGTTTATATATATAAGAAGAAAAATCATAGTTTAAGAAAGAAAGAAAGAGGCTCAGGATGTCATTAATGCGTTCTGATTCTGCCTGTATAGTTTGGGAGAGGAAAAACCACCTCTTTGACATTAAATGGAAGTTTTATAGGATAAGGATAAACTTAGTCTTTTGTCTTATTTAAAAAAGTATTTTCTTATAGCATTGATTATTTTAATTTTTATTATTCATAAGCATTTCAGAAAATATAATTATTTAAGACCTAATTTAATACTAGTTATTTTCACATCGTGTTAATTTAATACTAGTTATTTTCACACGTGTTGTACCATTACCAATGGTGAATAGATTACAGTATGGCATAGGAGATCTTGTTATTTAACTGTTATTACCAAAAATGTTGTAAATTTATTCCAAGTCTAAAACAAATAACAATTAAGAGGGCTTATGTTTAGATTTGAAATCTTAGATATTTTTCAAATGAATGAATATGCATTTAAACAATTGCAATTTCAAAATAATACTTTATGTTGATCTTAAAAAACTGATTATTATTATTTAATATGCAAAGATAAATTTTATTCTTTAGCGATTTTAATTATTGATTTTCAAATAATTGCTTAAATAAGTTAACTTTTAGAAATCTAAAGAAATTTAAAAACATTCAAATTAATTTTAGATTTCAACTTGGCTGAAGTTGTAGAAAATTTAAGTGAATAAACTAATAAATAAAAACAAATTATGAATATCGTGCATTTATTTATTTTTAATTATGAGTTATATTAATTATGAGTTATAGTAAATAAAAGCCTAGTAAATTTTCAAACTAAAAATATGAAAGAGGAATAAATAAAAAATAATTGTTGAAAATAAATCATAATAACGTGCAGATCTGAGTATATTGAAAATAGAGTTGGGCAACCCACACAATCATAAATATTTCATTACCCTTTTTCATGGGTCATGTGACCTATCTCTATTTTTATCTCAATTTTTTTTTCAACTTCAAAAGAAGTACTTATTGTAATGTCTTTTAAAATTATTGATTTTTTTTTAAATTATTGATGTTGTTTCTCTAGATAACCTTTTGCAATGGTTCTTATATAAACTAATTGTGCTATTTTATTTTCCTTATGTTTACTAAACACTAAATATTGGTCTTGATTCTGTCACTTCTAAAAGGAACTATCTCCAATTTATGCAATTTTTTAATAAAAAATGGCTATATTTATCTTTTAAGAAATAATTTTTATTTTGATTTTAATTAATTCACAATCTCTAATTTCGACTGTTTTTATTCTTAATCCCATAATTCCTAATTTTCTAATATAATTTGTGGCTATTCATAGTTTAGAGATGGTAATATTAGAATATCAATATTTTTTAATTTTAATTTATGTTTTTCTCTGTTTGGAAATTAGAGATTAGGATCATTCAATCTCTTCGGAAACTCCAGTCTTTTAGGAACAATTTCTTCACTGATTTTCAATTCTTTCTCTTAATCCAATTATAGTATGGGTAAGAAGAAATTCAAGGAACCATACACAAACCCCTCAAACTAACATTGTTTGATCCCATTCCATCCTTTTAGTCAAGCTGAGTGATTCTTCCTGCACCTCCATACTAATAACCATTTTACAAAAATATCCTTTTGATATTTTTAAAAATCCATTTTACCCTTTTCATACCTTCATCATCTCCTCCTTTCATCCTTTGATCATTTCAGCCTCCAACGACCCTGCACCTCCATACCTCCATACGCAGGTTCCTGCACCTTCAAAATTTTTTCCAGTGTTCTCCTTTGCACTAGAGAAAAGCTTGAACACCACAAAAATTTCACCATTGTATCCTCCATCAACCTCCATCCACTCTCCACAGGCACCACAAAAAATAAAAAAACATTTTTAAAACACATTGCGGGTTTTACAACCCACAATGTAAAATTTTTTTCAAATACATTGAGGGTTGTAAAACCCGCAATGTATTTTCTTAAGATTTTTACATTGTGGGTTGTAGAACCTGCAAGCCAAAATTTTTTATAAAAATACATTACGGGTTCTACAACCAACCCGCAATTCATTTTTGAAACTTTTTTGAATTGCGGGTTGTACAACCCGCAATGTGTTTCAAAATTTTTTATATTGCGGGTTGTAGAATCCGCAACAGTGAAGGTGCGCCCCAATTTGTTACGGATTCTACAACCCGCAACGCTTTTCAAAAGACATTAACATTGCGGTTTGGAGAACCCGCGAACTGAAAAAAAAAAATTGGAACGCACCGTCGACGATGAACACTGCAACCTCCTTCTTTCTCCCAACCTCCTTCCTCCTCCCAACAACAGTTTCCTTCTTTAGTAACTCCTATAACAGTCTTCTTCCACCTCTGTAATCTCTCTACATTGCTCTCACAATCCTAAACCTTTATCAATGTCTCTACTGTCACCAACGCAGCATCTCTGAATGTACTGTACCTGTATGCTTCTCTTTTAAAACGAAGGACATTTTGGTCTTTCTCTTATGTCTAAAATTAGAATTTTGAAAAACTATAGAGGTGCAGGAAGTCGCCATAGAAAGAATCACTCAGTCAAGCTCGTCAAGCTCTTCAGTAATGAGTGGGTCAGCCATTGACACTACAACCATTGTAACCTCTCTTTTATTCCATGACAATCCATTTCAACTCATATCCTAAGGAAATCTCGAGATTCATGGTATTAGTGACAAAAAGTGTAAAATGAACAGACAAAAACACAACTCTTGAATTACGTTTATGTAATGGAAGTTTTGGAGATCAGATAAGAGAAAATAGGAAATGTAGTTCTAATGAAAGATAAGAAGGAGAGCTCCTTTTTGGCTCAAAAGAGAATGGGAAAAGAGACTAAGTTGAAATAGAAAGATGAAAAAAATTATATGAGGAGGCAGTGAACAAAGGTGAGCAATGCTAGACCTCAATAGTAAATAAATTTTCTTTCTCTTTAATATATCAAAAAGATCATTCGCACATATGTGAGGAGAGAGTTAGTTATATTTGTAAAACCTTTGCTTTTACTAAAGTTTTCTTAGTAAGGAAAGTTCAAATTTTATAAACTTTTTAGAGAGCTTTTCTTATATCTTTAAAACAATATTTTTTGTTGTTGTTGTAGCTACTGGAAAAATTAATTGAGTTTAAGGAAGAAGTGAATTAAATTTTATAGAATTTAGAATTTTGTAAGAAAGTTGTAATAAATGTTATTTAATCCTCCTTAATATGAATTTAATTCAAATATGAATGAAAAGAAACATTAAAAAGAGATAATAATAGCAAAAATTATACTGATTCATCTTCAAAAAGAGATATATACAACTTCTTATATATAACTTCTTAATCACTCGGATTAAGTAAATCCACTAATTTCAAAATTTTCAAAATACAAAAACATTTAAAACTTTTTGAAATTTGTGTAATAGGTTATATGATATCAAGCAATTAGAACAATAACTTTTAAGTTAACAAATGATCTATCAATTGTTTTGTCTAAAGATTGCTGTAAATATTTCCTTCTTTTATTAATGAAGTACAATAACATGCAATCAAGAAGAATAAAAGAAAAAAGAAATTACTCTTTTATCTTTATACTCATTCGTCTGATAGTGCAAACTATGTCTAATTTTTAATCAAATAATTATGTTTCACTTTGCAGAGTAGTGTTATAAGTTACAAATTGATTATTATTTTGAACACAACCAGTCTTGGCTAAAAATCAAGTGTTATTTGAACACTTAGTCACTCTTGGATAAAAATCTCAAGTATTGTTTTGAATGAGCCACTCCTACTTAAAAGTCGATATTGTTTACATCTCGACTCGACCCATTTCTGACTCACCAACTAAGTACTCTTTAGAATGCTACCATTCATGGTTAAAGACTTAGTACTGTTTAGTCGCTTCTAGTTAAGATAGATTATTCTTTAGACAATAGTCACTCTTAGTTGAGGCAATGGGTATTCTTGGAACTTAGTCACTCTTGACAAACAAACAAAGTTTATATGAAAGTGTGATCATAAAGATCATAAGAGCTTGCTCATTAGAGAGTTTTAGTGTCTTACTATGTATGCAACTATATTCACTTTCTTCTAGTTTGCTAGCCAAACACAACAATATTGCTTTTTCAAAGATTTTAATGTTCCAGAAAGAATTTATGTTTTGACACTTTTCACTTGATCACTTCTCTTGACTTCTTATCTAAAAAATAACTCTGTATAGAGCTCGGAAGAAAGAGTCCTCGCAAATCCTTTTCTAATCGTTTTTTCACTTGATCACATCTCTTGACTTCTTATCTAGAAAATAACTTTATATAGAGCTCGAAAGAATGAGTCATTGCAAATCTTTTTCTGACAATTGAGAGCTTTTAAACTTGACTAGTTTTATTTTTTTCGTTGGTCAACCGTGGACGTAGAAGTGTATTAAATATGCTCCATGGCGGGGGGAGGTGAGTTGGTTCTCAAATCTTTTTAAAAAAAATGATCCCTTTCTTGAAGTTCCTTTTAAAACTCTTTTAAGATAAATGCAATTATATTAGAAGCAAGATTGGTATATCATTGGATTGCATCATAAATAAAAGATAAGCAAAGAAATATTGCACAAGATATTTTATACTGGTTCAAATCAACTATATCCAGTTTCAAGAATTAAACCTTACAATCAACTCTTGAAACTTTCAATAGGATATCATCCCTATTAATCCTTTTCCGCACAAAAGAAGTATGCCTTATCAACTCTTGATCTCAAAGAATCAAACATTGAAACAATTCAATTACAACAACAAAGAGTACAAGGAAAAATATTACCAAAAGTTCAAAACATAAACACACAAGGTTCAGGAATGCACAACCTTGATTAAGAAATCTTAATAGTAAAAATGAAAGTGAGAAAATGATTAGAAAAACTCAGTTTTGAATGCTTTTGATCGTAAATGTGTTATTTAAAAACATTGAGCCAAGTGTTCTATTTATAGATTTAGGAAATACTGAATAAAAACTGTGTTGATACAATTGATTATTCTTCTAAAAATATCAATTATAATGTTTTATGGTTTGATCGATTATAACATGCATTGATCAATTAAAACTGTTGAGACATGATTTCCCAACTTTCTAGTTTAATCAATTACACAAGAGACAATCGAATATCTTGTTCTAAACCTAATCAAGAACAATTTATTGTATTATAAAAACACATAATTGATTATTATTTTCATAAAACCTTGTTTGAAAGACTCAAACATTATGAAATAAAAAACAATATAAAACATCTACAATATCTTCATGTTCCATCATGATCATCATCATCACAAAACATCTTCACTTGAGACATTCTTCAAGACAACCCATACAAGGCAAATAGTTGACATAAGTTTGTGTTAGGGATTGTTCAAACAAAACAAAACATCTCTAGCTCGTATCCAAAGTGATCTTAATGTAGACTTGTGTTTTGCGTGAATCATTTTGATGGATAAAAGATGAAGATTCCTTACAACATAGTAATAAATTCAAAGAATGTTTTCATTAGGTACAACATAAAGTTAAAGTCTATATGCACTTATGGTCTAATGAAGGTTTCACTTAAGTGAAAACTACAAGATACAATATCATTTATCAGATAAAACACTTTTGTCCAATATGATCTACTTGTTTTTCATATTTTAACATATTTCAGATGATTCTTGATGCTTCTTACTTTGTTGTGACAACAACTTCATTAAAACTATAAGAATATTGAACTTTTTCTCTAACAACTGTAGTCATTTGTGAAAAATATGTTAAAATACTAGAAGGAAGGATTGGATTATAATTTAAAACCTTTATGAAATTTTTGCAATGTATTGTTTTATATCAAATAGTCCAACAATGGTTTTATGATCACAGATGATCTATTGAAAATATTTTCTAAAGATTTAGTTGTAAATCTCTCTTTCTTTTGTTGATGCATTATAATAATATATAATGAATATAAAATAAGAAATTACTCTTTTGTTTTTTTTATAATGATTCATCTTATAATAATCTACATCCTATTCTCAATTAACATATTGAATTACACTATCTAAACTTTTAATTTAAATTACAAATTAAGTATTATTTGAAGCATAAATGCTCATAGCTAAAAATTCTTATCATTTAAACACTCAACATTCCTAACTAAGACTACATATAAATATTGTTTGAATCTTAATCACTCTTAACTAACTCATTAAATAAATTTTTGTAAATCCGTTTGATAAATTATACATTTTTCTTCTCTTTCACAACCTAATACACATGTCTTCCTTGCTTATTACTCATTTGCTATATCAAACCTTAATATGACATCAACAAATCTAAACTTAAATACTTATACCTATTCAAATAAGTCATTCTAGATACCAAATACATATACAAATATAATACAACGCAAAAAAAAAAAAAAAAAAATTTTATTTTTTATATTTTTTAAAAAATATATAAATTATTTTTTATATAATTTTTTTAAATAATTTTTTTTATTT
>Ga0099824_1008804_pt1 | contig 12725 bp, 4 predicted proteins | sample SiratrowhiteBW_FD_76837 | JGI IMG/M metagenome (GOLD analysis project Ga0099824, IMG submission 76837) | Root nodule microbial communities of legume samples collected from California, USA - Siratro white BW | ecosystem: Host-associated > Plants > Roots > Nodule | place: USA: California... | reverse complement strand
TAAAATATATATAAAATATATATATATATATATATATATATATATATATATATATATATATATATATATATATAAAAGAAATTCAAAATCTAAATAAATCAACTATTGATAATTAAACGTCATTTCATGCTATACGTTCACATTTATAATATATAATTAATTTCTAAATCACATTTGTAAATGCACTTTAACTATTTTAGAAATTAAATAAACTTAACTTGATCCGTATCACAACTTGTTAAGATAAATAGTAAGCACGATTATATAGTAACAATTAACTCAAAATGATAACTTATCCGCTTCACACATAACAAATAATATATGTAATTTAGATACTAGTGAAATATAACATATCTTATCATTAATGAATTTGAAATATTTTTCTATATTTTATTGTTCCAAATTTTATGTAATTTTTTTAATTAAGTTTTTAATTCAAAATGTCCTAACTTGCCATAAACAAGTAATTAATATGTACTCTTGTATCTATGTTTTCCTATTGAGACTATGAGAAAGAATGATTAACATTGAGGTTAAACACATTTTTTATTGTCTAAATTTGTTTTTATATTTTTTATGTTAAGTCTTGTTGAGAACGTAAAAAGGTGGCAATGGTGTCAAACTTTGAATTTGCATTTCTTGATTAGGAAGAGTTTAATGATTTAGGTGGATAATTCTTTTTTAAATCAGGTGATGATTTTTTTTACGTATAATTCTGGATTATACAACTTAATGATATATTATTTATTTTATACGTGTACCTTTTTCATAGCGGTTAACTCTTCATTTGAGTTTGAGTTGAAATAGGATCAAGAGAAATGGGGTCCGTTACTATGACTGGTTCTTACAGGAGTCAACTTTCAATGTTATGACTGTTAATCCATCTAAATTGTTCCTCTTACTTTAATTATTATTATATTTACTTAAAAGATTATCATTTTGATAAGTTTTAATTGATTCTCTTTTATTTAGCTGTGGTCTTTATTTTAAGTTATTTGTTTTCATTTGTTAGAAGCAAATGCTAGAGACTAAATTTTAATATTTTTTAAAGATATTTCTATTATATTTTTTTAAGATATATATACTATGGCAATCATATGCTAAATCAGATGATAAATTAGAAAGCAAATTTTGTGTGTATTATTTGTTTATGGTCTACTTTGTATATTGATGTATAGTTTTTTTTAGAGTGAATTAGATTTCAAGTTTCTCTTATACGGCTTCTAATACTACTAAACTTAGTGCCCTTTGTTTAGATCTTACAAGGAATACTATTATAAGCATTAATTTTACATGTTCTCTTTGTCATTCATGTATAAATCGTTTCTTTATACTCTTTCAAGTAGTATGATAACAAGTCTTGGTTTATTAATTTGGGAAGTGACACATATTCTCAATGAACAACATGTTATCATTTACTTTCCCTTCCGTACATAATTTCATTATGTTAGGTTATTTTAAATGTTGATGTGTCATAATCATACTCTCTAGATACTACTCCTTTTGAAAATTCTCTCTAGATATGGCTGTGTTCTTGAAAATATAAAAAATATGCTCCTCAAGTTCTAAGTACCTAGTTTTGCTTTTGCCTACAACTAGATAGAGATTTGACCAGTTAACCCCATAACAATATTTTCTTTCTCAAATCCAAGTAATTGAATTCACCAAGTGTGAAAAATAATATGAAGTAAAAAACTTGATCAATTCCATAAAATTTACTATAAGCAAATTAAAATACCAAAATTCCTTCTCTATGAATCTACATTATAACAGCTAACACAATTCAAAAGTATACTCTTTCATCAAATAAGAGGAAATTTTCTTTACTCAACCAGACCATTCATTATAGCACCTATAGTAACAGAACATTCTAAATTTCAATCATTTGACAACAGAATACCACTTGCAACACTTTTCTCGTAACCATTTTAAGATTTTCAATTATAATATAAAATTTGAACAAAACACCAACATCCCTTACCTTTGTGTCCCAGGGAAGCTAGAATTTAAAATAGGTTGTTGGAACACAATTCACAACAGCTTCTTGATCATCTAGTAATTAGATTCCTAAGCATCAAAACTAAGATTTCGAAACCCTTAAAGAGTTTTCCCGAACTTTATTAGACCCTTAGCACTTGCATGCAAGTTTTGGATATAGTAGGAAAGGAAGAAAATAGAGGAAGAGATTTTCTCCAAATCAACTACATGCAGAACCGTAAAGTAAGACAAGGATTTGAATCAGGAGAAAGTAAAAGCTTAACTAAGGCAAGATTAACTTCAAAAATCTGAGTAAGAGTTAAGAGAACGTGAAGAGAGGTTTTCTGGAGTTAAGTGTATTTTCCTTTTCTGGAACCTAACTAACCATATCCCTACTAATGGTACCCTAACTATACTAAGTTCACCGTTTTTTTTATTATTTTTGTTGCAGCCCCAAACAACCCAAAGTTTACAAAATATACAAATCCAAATATCTAAAAGAATCCTCTTAAAACAAAATTACATTTCTCACCATTGATTTCTATTCTATAATTATACACATTATACCAAAAATTTAATAAAGCATTTAAGATTAATTAAACTTACCCTATCACTAATAAAATATTTTACACATGAAATTTAAACACACAAAAAAATGATAGTCCTTAGATGCAGTATTATTTTCCTCCTTGTGTTTATTTACAAAGGTATAATAAATAATGTTCATGTATTCAAAATTTATTTGGACATAAGGACTTTGGTTTTCAAGATACACATTGCCGTAAAGAGGACGCGTTATTCGTTCATATGTTTTTAAAATATCGAAAATATCTTTATCGGACAATATAATTCAGTATACATATATCGGATTATATAATCTTATATACAATTTTTTATACTACATTATACGGTTTAGTATACAATTATTTTATATTTTTTTATATTTCTAATTGTATAATCTGTTATACAATTTTTATATACCAAATTATGTAATTTAAAATATATTTTTTTATTTTATATTATACAAATCAGTATATAATAATTATATATCGAATTGTATAATTTCAAATAAAAAAATTATATATATATACTGAATTATACAATTCAGTATAAAAAAGTATATATCGGATTATATAATCTGATATACAAATATACCAAATTATATAATTCAAAATACAAAAAATTAAAAAGTATATAATTTATTTAATTTTTTTATTAAAAATATAATAATCAATTTGTTCTCGGTATAAAAATGCAGAAAAAAAGTATGAAGGTCGAGGAAGAAGTGGTCCATAAAAAGATGGGCTTAAATAGTATTTAATCGGTTGACCCAATAACAATTACATCTAATACGATACTTCCAATTAGTTCCTCCATCCTCCATTTTTGGATCTGTATCTCACACTGTGGCAAACTACCACTGCCACTACCGCTGCACTATCACCATTACAGAAGAGGAGGAAGAGAACGAGAAAGCAAAAAACATTCTCCTTCTGGATAACTCATTTCGAAACACATTTCATGTATTATGAAAAGATTGTTCTGGAAATACAGTTAAAAAAATAAATTTCATAAGGTATTATATACATTTCAGGAAATTTATTTTGAAAATTTTGTTCTATAATATATTATATGTGTTTCAGAAATCTTATTCTAGAAATTTTAATTTAATTTAGAAAACAAGTTCTAAAATGTATTTCTTAAAGTATGAATTTCCAAAATAGATAATTTAAAAGTCACTTTAAAGAAAGATAAAATAGTCATTTTAAAAATTATTGGGGTGCAGGAAGCAATTGCCCTCTTCCTTTGACAAATTCATTCTACGTAAATCTTGGACTTTAATATTAGGCTAATTTCGTCTCACGGATACGACGTGCCCAATAATCACAATATTTTAATTAAATAAAAATAGTTAGACACCCGCCCCATAAAGAAAAACAAAAGAGAAATTTGGAAAGCGTCATTTTCAATAAAATGATCATAATAAAACATTTTAAGGTAACATTCATTTAAGTAAATTAGAACAAGTGTAAAAAAAACTACTCATTTAATCTTAACAACTTATGCAAACTTTACAATTTTTTGTTCTATATTTGAAAGTTACCAATTTTAATTTTTAAACATACTATTTTAATTTATTTAGTCTATATACATTTTTTTTATTATTTTTAAGTTCCAGTCATCTAAATTTGTAGAAACTAAATTGAATTATAAATAACAGTATAAAATAAAATAAAAAATATCGAAATTAAAACATGAAATTTTAATCCATTGAACGAGTTTCTCTATAAAATTGATGTAGAAAAGAAAATCGATAATAATAAAATGAATTTAACTTTTTCTATAAACAAAAATTAGCTTATTATAAATTAAAAATAAAAATATAAAGTAAATTCTACAAATTAATTTATGAGTAAATTAATTTTACTTTTTTCTTAATTTTCACCTTTAAAAAGAGTTTAATGAAAATATTTTCTTAGTAGACATATTCTAACATCTAAATATATTTGTATAGGTAAAAAGTAAGATTGAGTGTGTGTTTGGTTAAACTAATTTAAGTGATTTCATGGTTCATGAAGATAAATGTATGTGAATCAAATATGTTTGGTTGAACTAATTTGCAATGATGGATTTAAGAAAATTTGAAGGATAGGATCTTCATTTTATGTGAAGAGATTTACAATGATAAAATTAGAAATTATGAAACATTCATGACAAGATAATGTACCATTGACATACAGTTAGGTTAATTAGTAATTTTACAAATATATCAATTAAAAAAAATTATAACATCTATCAAATCATTATCAAATTTTTATAAATGATTCTCTCAAATCCTTTTAAATTTTATCATCTATCTATTAATTCAAAGAAGTTTATCATCCATACACAATCTTTTCCAATTTCTCAAATCTATTTTCATGAATGCATTTTCGCCGCTAAACAAAGCCTAAAACATTACAAATTTATTTAACTAACATATCGAAAAAGCAGCATGGGCATAGATTTCGTGACTTTGAAGAAAAGTCACAACGACTTTACCATAATTTGACCTATAAGATCAATTTTCCTCGTTACTATCAAAAGTCCGTAACTTTTTTAAATTGATGTCGATGTCCACGTCCACCATACAAGTCATTGTTGGTCACTCATATAAACCGTTACAAATCATTTACTGTGAAACCATCTCTAGCTTTTTTTTCCCTCATTTTAAAATACACACAAATATATAAATTGAATTAATACATAACTAAAATAAACATCTTAAGATAAGTGGCAAAATGTTAGTTATTAAATTGATCTAATGGCCAAAATCTGACATAATTACCGATGCAAATATTTTATTTTTACAATTATAATAAAAGTAAAAAAACTAAACTATCTCTTTTTTTCATTATTTTTTTCACTTAATTAAAAAAATCCTATTTTTCACTTTCTTTTCATCGCTTAGGAGGTTAAAGATGAAATCATAATAAAAATTTCTGAGATTAGAAACAGATAATATTTATTTAAATACAATAATTAATTATAATAATATTATCTCTATAAATTTAAAAATGAAAACAACTTTATTTAATCTAAAGCTCAAAAAAAAAATATGTTGCCTTGTTAAATTTTCAAACAGACAACATTTCTTCAGTTATAAAACATTTGTACCTTAGAACTGTTTGAGAAAAATTAATTTCCTTCACTAACAATCCTTAACCCTGTCATATTCACCAACTTGTAAATTTTGCAGAAGAGAAAACTCTACACTGAGTGCATTACTAGTGCCATCCAAAAGGAAAGTTATACACATCTAGAGACGATGCACACTTTAATTTCCCAATCATCACTTTAACCCCGCCAGCTTTTATCATCTCTCAAAGACAAAGCTATGTTTGAGTTTGCATAGCTGAAAGTTTTTGGAGGGACTTGAGATGGCTTTGCTGATTGCAACTTGGTATTTCATCAAGGCTTTAGTTCTTTCTGTTGCCCCTCAACAAAAATCATTTGTGCACATGGATTCTGATACTTTCATTTGTTGGTGGCTGACATGGGCATGCTAAAGCTATGAACTTTGGAACCTCATCTCCTGGCATTAGCACTGGCAAGCTCTCACCTTGGTTCTGCTTCATCATCTGAACACCACCACCAAACAAATCCCTTTAGATATTTCCTCAAAGGGTAACAATAACATCAACAAAAACATGTTTTTAATCCTGAAAATATTCTGATACAGAGTAAGTTCCAATCCTAATAAAAAAAAATGGGATTTTGTCTTCATAAACATAAGGACTAAAAAGTGTGGTTATTTTTTGAAAACATGTTTATTGTAATAATAACAGTAAGATGATAAATTGGAATTAGAAAGCAATGGTGTGAGAAAGAAAAATGGTTACCAGGACAGGAAAACCTGGTTTGTGAGGAGGGGGAGGTGTGTGTGTGTGTGGTTGTGGGTGATGAGGGTGAGTGGTGGTAATCCCAGAACAAAATGGAAGCAAAGGTGTGAGCTTTTCCCAATGCAAGCAGCAGCAAAAGAAGCAGCAAAAGAGCAGCAAAAGGGCAACGAGAAGAGCTAAGCCAAGAGGAAAGGCAATAGAGACTCCACTTGATGTGTCCTCAATCTCCATTTGTGCTCTCTGTTAGCATTTCACCTGAATTGGTGAATGAATGAAGTGATAGAAAGCATCAGTTTTTATAAGAAAGAGAGAGTGTGAAGGGTTTGATTGAATAGTTGACAAAGGGTGCACTTAGTCGTTAGTGGGGTGTGACATGATTTTTAAAAATAGATGTTTGATGTGACTTAGAAGCAGAGTTGGTGGAGGTACATTTTCCGTTTAGTACGGATACAACATGTCTCTCTTTTTTTTTTTAACACTCTACATAATTCTAATGCTTCTAATATTACTGGTTACTTATATTATAAAAAGAGTTTAATCACTGTATATAGTAAAAATAATATAATATAATTTTATTAAAAATATGAAATTATTTTATATTACAAATTTATTCAGTGGTAGGATATTTAAATAATATCAATATTAAATGTGTCCAGTTTTACACTAAGTTAAAACAAAGTAAACATTTTTTATTTATTTTAAATATATTATTGTATAATCCTTTTAATTTTTTGAACGAGATAGTTTTTGAGGAAAGATAAATTTATTGATTGTAAAACTATGTCATCTCAGTATTAGTTGTTGATTATTAGGTACACTTTCTAAAATCATGCATGAAATTGCAACTTCTTTCATTGACAAATTCACGGTAAATAATTAAAAAAATTTAGTAATAAATGTTCTATTTAATATTTTTTCATGCATAGGCAATTTCAAAATCTCATGCAATCATGCAAAGTAGATGTTTTAATTCAAGAATACATGTCTAAATGAAGTTAATTATATAAATTGATCAATTATAAGCCTTTTTTTCTTTTAAACGTAAATATTTCAACCATTTATATTACTTTTTATCATTTTATATTGTTTTATAAACTTTTGAAAGTTGACTTAAAACAGTCATCTGTAATTACGTGAATACATAATTAAGAGAAACCCTTAACCATTTTAAATATGGTGAATTAGAAAACAGAAGGATATTATATAGACTAGTATAGAAGAGTAAGGTAAGAAAATTTATAAATTTAAGTCAGTGACTTAATTAGAGCATGATTGGTAAATCATTCTGAGTAAATAACCTTAAACAAGGTTTGTTAGTATTAAACTAATAATGAAAAGTAACGAACAAAACAATAAAAAGAAGGCATCAAGAAAAGGTAAAAGTAAAAATATTTAAAGTATGTAGGTCTCCTTAAGTAAAATCGGATTCTTAAAAAAAGAAAAAAATAGTTACATGCTGTTAGCAAAGTTATTTCGAGAAGAATATATTTTATAGTCTACATTAAATTTGTATAGAATAAACTTAAATATTTATTTTTTAATAAATGAATGATAATTATCTGTCAACAATCAAAGTATTATACTTTATATTCAATAGTAATATAGGTGGATGAGGGACTCGGTGCCTAAGGGTCACGACCACTGTCATGTTTTTAAATTTAGTCAATATATTTCTATAAAAAGAAGTAATGTGATTTTTGTTAGAAATTTAAATATAAATTTAAGTTATATAATGAATTAAAATGAAAAAAAAATATTATATAAAAAATTTCATAAATTTATGGTCTTAAGATTTTAAATTAAAAGTAATATAAATATGTTATATTAATTTTGTCCACGTTTTATTGTTATAAAATCTTAATGGTATATCTCGTTAAGAGATTTATCAGTAATATCAGAGTTCTTTGATTTCAGGATATATTTATTTGCTTAAATCATGGAGAAAAATACAAAGGATTTAATAATACAATTTGTGGAAAGACAAGACGAAAGACATTTTTTTTTTTTGAAAAAGTTGTTTATATTAAATATTTATTTGTGAGCTCAAATATATTAAATTTGGAATCAAATCACGTCACCTAAATTGTTATACTTTTAAATAAAAAGAAATTTGAAGTAATTATTATTTCTAATTTCAACAATTATTATAAAATCTAAGATCACGAGTTACAAGTTTTATTCTCAAATTGTACATAAGAAATGTCAGATAACCTAAATACATTTTAATACTAGATTAAGTGTAAAGTCAAGCTTCAATCATAAAAAATAATAATTCTGTATATAATTAATTTTAAATAATTAATTGATTGATAATTCATTAATATAATTTTTTATTTATGTTTAATATTATGTGTTTAATTCATTATCTGAAATTGATAATATCAATTACATTAAGTTATCATCTATTAAACATTTTATATTTTAATTAGTTACGTCTTAAAAGGTATATTAAAATAACTTAAAATATAATCAAACTCATTCAAAATATATATATATAAGTTTAAATTCAAAACATGAACCTGTAGATTTAGATTTAGGGTTGATCTTAAACATGTAATTTGACTTTAACCCAATAAATTTATAAAAATAATGTCATTGATGGGTTATCACATGAGTTGTATAGTTCAAGTACAAATAGCTAAATTTGTATTAGCCCTATCAGATCGAGACTTAACCCACTCCTTAAGACCCTAATGTATATCCATGGATTTGATCTATTATAGCAACTTTATTTATTTTTTCTTAAACTCCCGAACCTACTTTAGATATTGTCGATACTAAATATCAATATGTGAATAACTTGTGCAAAACTCTCATAAGAGATAATTCTAAAAGTATTCCAAAATTTCAGAAACTATTCATGTTAATCCAAATTATCTATGTTTAACCCTTCAGAAGGACAATTTTTGCTAAGTGAAAATTTTCAATATGAATGTATAACTTGCAGTGTCTAGAAAAATTATTAAACAATAACTATCTTGAGTATATAAGAGAAAATGAACTCATTTTAAATGTTTTAGTCTGTAATGCTTAGAGACTTTCCATTGACGTAGGTCCTAAACCGCCAAAATCCAACTCAAGATCACCCCACGTATATTGGTCGAGTTTGTAATGATCATCCATAGTTTTATGCTTTATGCTGATAAAAAAATAAAAAAAAAATCATCCATAGTTTTATCACTTAGGGAATGACACCTTCAATTCTGTGGTCAGTAGATAGTTTATTATTAATGTGTGGAAGGAATTAGGAAATGGCACTAAGAGTTGAAAATATAATATGCACCCACAAAATATAATTAATGCTGCTTTCCCATAATGTTCTCCACTAATTATCATTATTATTTAATTTTGTATGGACTGAGAGGATCTTTCCTTTAGTCTTCTGGAATAATCTTGTGGTTTTATTTTAAAATTACCTTATTAGTTATGAGATGAGGGAGTTTTATATGTAAAAGTTATCTATGCTCAAATTAATTTTAATAGTTAAAAATAATAAATATTATTAAAATATAATTTTTATCTGTCTCAAATCTATCTATTTAGAAATTTATATAGAATACATATACCAATATGTCTGAATTTATTAATATTATAATTAATCTATCCGACAATATGATCAGTTTGTAAAGTTGACTTAAAATTAATATTGTTATTAATTATATTGTCTCTGTCTATTTTTCAACCTATCTGTAAGATTAATTCGGTTATTCTGTGTTAAAATGATTTTAATTATCTGAATTTGGTGATATAATTTCAATCATATATAATCTCAGCCATATTTGGTACATTATTTAATCTCCATTTAAAGAAGTGAGTCCACCTTGGACGGTATATAATAATGTGTGTCGACCTACCCACCCAAACCCAACCTTTGTGGGTGGTGTATCAGTGTTAAGCACGGTTGCTTATAAAGTCACATCTTTCACATAACAGTAACCCCACAACCCTATAAAATAACCTCTGTTTTACGTGAATATATTAAATGATTAATATAATTTACACACAACACAACTGAGTACTTCATACAATTTTTTAATATGAAAAAAAAAATTAACTAAGTAAAAAACAGGCTTAATTGGTCATATGGTTGATTGGGTATATCTGTAAATAAAATCATTATAGATAACACAACATTTTTTTTTTTACATTTCACAATCATATACCGAATCTTACACTAAATATTACTAATTAAGCTGATTAATTTATATATTTGATGATTAATTACGTTGTATTTGTTTCAACGTGAAAATTAGATTTTTTGTCTATATCAATATTTTTTAATATAACTCGATATTTAATATCACATTAGACATATATTATAACTTATTATAGTAGATTAAAATTAGTTATACACATTTAAAATATAACTCGAAATGTGTAATAATTTAATTGGATTGATATAGACCCACAAAAAAGTCAAATTAAATTCTGTATCATCCGTGTAAGAGAGGTGATAGCATTAGGTCTCAGTCCCTGTCGCAAAATTGGAACTCCTAGGTGGAGAGCACTATAATCTTTAACCTAACTTATCAACAAAAAACTGACAAATGGAAATAATTAAAAATACTCAAATTTCAGATGATAAATATATAGTCATTGTTAATTAAAATTAAATTTTTTAAATTTGGTATACAAGCGTTGGTACTTTTATTATAAATTTTATCATTAACTTTATAAAAATATAAATATATTTTTACAATTAATTTTATTTTTAATCTTTATAAAAAGAGAAAATTTTGCTTTTGATCCTGTAAAAAAATATTTTTTGTCTCTAAAATTATTAAAAATTGACATATTTACCAATAATATTATATGACATCAATTAATATAGTTGTAATATAATATTGTCATTTAACAGAATTTAATGTATATATATATATATATATATATATTAAAATTAATATTAAGAATTAAAAATGGTAATTTAAAATTTTGGAGGAATGAACATAATTCTTTTTTACTAAAATAAAATCGAAATTTACATATCCTATTTTTATGATAATGTTTCACTTTAAATAATGAAATTTATTATATATATTTTTTAGTGTACATTATTTTCAGAAATTAGAGCAGAAAGTCAGAACCGCACAAGCAGGTTCCTCTACTTCTTCAGGAGAGTTTTTTTGTTTTTTTTTTTACAAAACGTCAGCAAATTATTTTTTTTACCGAGATACGGAGTAGGTTATATTAATGTGTATGTTTTTTATATGAATATTCTGACGGTTTTTACTAGTAATTTCTGACAGTAATATATAATATAACCTTTGTAAATGTAAATAGTTGTGACTATGAAGTCTGATTTATCCTATATTGGTACTTTTTTTATTTTTTTTGATTAATTTGATAATTTCAAACAAAATAATTTTTAAACACCTAACATGCTATTTGACACTTAGGAGAGTAATACAAATAAAAGATCCACAAATATAATGATGATACGATATAATTGCAATAAATATAAAGATAAATAACGAGTGTTAATTATACTTTTAAAAAAGATTGATTGTCCTAAAATTATTGCTCAAATTTAAAAATAAATTGTACTAAATTATTATATACATTATCAAACACAAACCTGAGAAGGTACACAAATCAAAATGTCATTAAACATTATGTTAAATATTTGTTAAAGGTTAATCATAATTAATATTTATTAAATATTTTAAATCAATCTATGCTATTAAAATTAATTTTAAAAGTTGTGATAATCTAAGCTTATTATAAATAGTATTTTTATTTATTTTTTTAAAATAGTAACATGTGAGAGGGTTGGTTTTAAATTAATATTATAATATTTTAAAAAAATTACAGGTAATTCTCAACTTATATTTAAAATTTAAAATTTTAATAATAAGATCATATATATTATTTGTAATTTAAATTTTATTTAAGACCGTAAAACAACAAAATCTGTAAGAATTATCAAACAAAATGGTAAAAAACATGTGATTATAATTTTTTATATTATTTCTTGTACCAACCATTCACTTTCTTAAATAAATGTATTCAGTTTAAATTTAATTTTAATTAAAAATTAATATAATTAAAATATTAATTTGTTATATTTTTTGTTACGTAGCATTACTCAATTAAAATTAAGTTTCAAAATAAATTTTAGACCTGATTTAAAATTAAGAATCTTTAAGAATATTTATAACGCACCCTTCACTTTCTTGAAACATTCTTAAAATATTATTTATTTATTTATTTTATTTTATATTTTATGATAAAAAATTATTTCATTTTTGTATATATATATATATATATATATATATATATATATATATATATATATATATTTAATTTTATCAATAACAAAGTTATTTTTTTTATGATTAATTATATTTTTTAATATGTTTTAATTAT
>Ga0099824_1008797_pt1 | contig 12736 bp, 8 predicted proteins | sample SiratrowhiteBW_FD_76837 | JGI IMG/M metagenome (GOLD analysis project Ga0099824, IMG submission 76837) | Root nodule microbial communities of legume samples collected from California, USA - Siratro white BW | ecosystem: Host-associated > Plants > Roots > Nodule | place: USA: California... | reverse complement strand
TCAGGTCGGCACGGCCCATTCCCTTCAGCGCCTCACGCAGCAGCGGCCAATTGTCCGGGTCGTGATAGCGCAGGAATGCCTTGTGCAGCCGGCGCTGCCGCAGCCCCTTGATCGCCTCGACCTGGTCGCTCGCGCCACGACGCACGCCGCGCAGCGGATTGACGCCGGTGTGATACATCGCCGTCGCGGTCGCCATCGGCGACGGCAGGAAGGTCTGCACCTGATCGGCGCGGTAGCGATTCTTCTTGAGCCAGAGCGCGAGGTTCATCATGTCCTCGTCGGTCGTGCCCGGATGCGCCGCGATGAAATACGGGATCAGATAGTACTTCTTGCCGGCCTGCTCGGCGGCGGCATCGAACATCCGCTTGAAGCGATGGTAGGCGCCGATGCCGGGCTTCATCATCTTGTCAAGCGGGCCGCGCTCGGTGTGCTCGGGCGCGATCTTCAGGTAACCGCCGACGTGATGGGTGACGAGCTCCTTGACATATTCGGGGCTCTCCACCGCGAGGTCGTAGCGCACGCCGGAGGCGACCATCACCCGCTTGACGCCCTTCACCTCGCGCACCTTGCGATAGAGCCGGATCAGCTCGTCATGCGAAGTGTTGAGGTTCGGGCAGATCTCGGGGAAGACGCAGGACGGCCGCCGGCATGCCGCCTCGATCTTGGGATCCTTGCACGCCATCCGGTACATGTTGGCGGTCGGCCCGCCGATGTCGGAGATCACGCCGGTGAAGCCCGGCGTCTTGTCTCTGATGCGCTCGATCTCCCGCAGGATCGAGCCCTCCGAGCGGTTCTGGATGATGCGGCCCTCATGCTCGGTGATCGAGCAGAAGGTGCAGCCGCCGAAGCAGCCGCGCATGATCGTCACCGAGAACTTGATCATCTCCCATGCGGGAATCTTGGCATCGCGATAGGAGGGATGCGGCGCGCGGGCGTAGGGCAGATCGTAGACGGCGTCCATCTCGGCTGTCGTCAGCGGGATCGGCGGCGGGTTCAGCCAGAGGTCGCGGTCGCCGTGGCGCTGCACCAGCGGCCGTGCGTTGCCGGGATTGCTCTCCCGGTGCAGCACACGCGAGGCGCGGGCATAGGCCTCGCGATCCTCTTCGACCTGCTCGCAGGCCGGCAGGCGGATCACGACATTGCCGGGATGGCGCGCCGCGCCCTCGTCGGCAGTGTCGAGATCGTCGGCATGCAGCGCCGCATAATCCTCGGGCACGCGGCGGAACAGCGCCACGCCCCTGACCGAGTCGAGATCGCGCGGCGCCTCGCCATTGGCGAGCCGGTGCGCCACCTCGACGACGGCGCGCTCGGCGTTGCCGTAGAGTAGGAGGTCCGCCTTGGCGTCCGCCAGCACCGAACGGCGCACCTTGTCGGACCAGTAGTCGTAATGCGCGATGCGGCGCAGCGACGCCTCGATGCCGCCGAGCACGATCGGCACGTCCTTGAAGGCTTCGCGGCAGCGCTGGGCGTAGACGATGGTGCAGCGGTCGGGCCGCCGGCCACCCTCGCCGGCGGGCGTGCAGGCATCGTCATGGCGCAGCCGGCGATCCGCGGTGTAGCGGTTGACCATCGAATCCATGTTGCCGCCGGTGACGCCGAAGAACAGCAGCGGCTTGCCCAGCGCCTTGAACGGCTCGGCCGATTGCCAATCGGGCTGCGCGATGATGCCGACCCTGAAGCCCTGAGCCTCCAACAGCCGGCCGATGATCGCCATGCCGAAACTCGGATGATCGACATAGGCATCGCCGGTCACCAGCACGATGTCGCAGGCATCCCAGCCAAGCTTCGCCATCTCGGCGCGGCTCATCGGCAGGAACGGCGCCGGCTTGCCGGCATGCGCCCGGTGGTGGGACCAGGAGCTCAGGGGCTTTGCAGTTGCAACGAGGGTTTCCATGGCGCTCACGCATAGGGCTCCGTGGCTGCGAATTCAACCGGCCGACCTGCGGCCCGACGTGACCGCGAGGGCTATTGTGCCGGCGCGGAGGGACAATTTGCCCCGCAAATCAAACCGTTACGCTCTCAGCAGGCCCGCCGCTGTCACTCCGGCCGGTCGTGGGCCGGGGCGTCCGGTCCCCTGCCCTTGCGACCGAACCGATTTTTCACGCCCTCGCGCCAGCGCTGGAAGGTGACGTAGAGCATCGGCACCAGGAAGATGCCGATCGAGCTTGCGGCGAGCATGCCGCCGAACACCGCGGTGCCGACGGCTCTGCGGCTGATCTGGGCGGCGCCGGTGGCGACCACCAGCGGAACGAGGCCCAGGATGAAGGCGATCGAGGTCATCATGACCGCGCGGAAGCGCATCTGCGATCCGAGCGCCGCGGCTTCCCGGATCGGCAGGCCGGCTTCGCGCTGCTCCTTGGCGAACTCGACGATCAGGATGCCGTTCTTGGCCGCGAGCGCGATCAGCACCACGAGGCCGAGCTGGCCGTAGAGATCGAGATTCAGTCCCGCAACCTTGATGGCGAGATAGGAACCGAACACGCCGACCGCGACCGACAGCAGCACCGGAATCGGAATCGTCCAGCTCTCGTACAACGCAACCAGGAACAGATAGGCGAACAGCACGGCGAGCGCGAGGATGATGCCGGTCTGACCCGAGGCCGCCTGCTCCTGATAGGCGGTGCCGGTCCACTCATAGGAATAGCCCGCGGGCAGCGTCGCCTTGGAGACCTCGGACATGGCCGAAAGCGCCGTGCCCGACGATATGCCCGCCGCCGGGCTGCCATTCACGGTGACCGAACGATAATTGTTGTAGCGGGTGATCACCTGCGGGCCGGTGACGATCCGCAAGCTTGCGATCGAGCGTATCGGCACCATCTCGCCGCCGCTGTTGCGCACATAGATCTGCCAGATATCGGGGATGTCGGCCCGGTTGGCGGCCTCGCCCTGCACGTTGACCTGCCAGGTGCGGCCGAACAGGTTGAAGTTGTTGACGTAGATGCCACCGAGCGTGGCCTGCAGCGCGGTGAAGACGTCGGCCATGTTGAGGCCGAGCGCCTGCGCCTTGGCGCGATCGATGTCGAGATAGATCGACGGATTGGTCGCGGTGAAGGTCGAGAACACGCGCGTCAGCCGCGGGTCGCGATTTGCGGCGCCGATCAATCCGCCCATCACGCTGCCGAGCGCAGCGGGATCCTGCCCCTCAAGCGCTTCAAGCTGGTATTCGAAGCCGCCCGAGGTGGAAAGCCCGATAATCGGCGGCAGGTTGAACGGCAGGACAGAGGCCTGGCGGATTTGCGCGCCGGCCATGAAGGTCTGCCCGATCGCGGCCTGCACCGAATCGGTGACGGCCTTGCGGTCGGCAAACGGCTTCATCCTGGCCACCATGAAGGCCGAATTCGGCTCACTGACGCCGTCGAGCAGCGAAAAGCCGATGATCGACAGCACGTGATCGACAGCCGGATTCTTCTTCAGCAGCGCTTCGACCTGCTTGGTCACCTCGCTGGTGCGTGCCACCGATGCGCCGTCGGGCAACTGCACGGAGATGAAGAATGCGCCCTGGTCCTCCTCGGGCAGGAAGCCCGTCGGCGTGATCCGCGACACGCCGAAGATGCCGCCGGCGAACACCAGAACGGCGACCAGCGACAGCACCGCCAGACGTAACAGCCGCCGAACCATGCCGGCGTAGCGGTCGCGGACCCAATCGATGCCGCCGAGCACCCGTCCCATGATGCCGCGGCGCGGTCCGCCGTGGCGCAGGAATACGGCGCAGAGCGCCGGTGAGAGCGTGAGCGCGTTCAGCGCCGAGATCACCATCGCCGCGCTGATCGTCACCGCGAACTGACGGAACAGCGTTCCGGAGATGCCGGGGATGAACGCGATCGGCACGAACACCGAAAGCAGCACCAGCGAGATCGCGATGATCGGCGCGGTGATTTGCGCCATGGCCTTCTTGGTCGCGTCGGCAGGCGACAGCTCCGGCTCCTCCTCCATGACGCGTTCGACGTTCTCCACCACCACGATGGCGTCGTCGACCACGATGCCGATGGCGAGCACCATCGCCAGCAGCGAGACCGTGTTGGCGGAATAGCCCATCGCCAGCAGGACGGCGAAGGTGCCGATCAGGCTGACCGGAACCGCCACCGCCGGAATCACGGTGGCGCGCAGATTGCCCAGGAACAGGAACACCACGATCACGACGAGCACAAAGGCTTCGCCGAGCGTCTTCATTACTTCCTTGATCGTGTCGGAGACGAAGGTCGTGGAGTCATACTGCACGAGATAGGTCAGCTCCGGCGGAAACCGCTCCGACAGCTTGGCGAGCGTGGCCTGGACGGCCTTCGCGGTCGTCACGGCGTTGGCGCCGGGAGCGAGATAGATGCCCATCGGTACGCCGGGATTGCCGTCGATCCGCGACTCCGAGTCCATGTTCTGCGCACCGATCTCGACGCGGGCGACGTCCCTGATCCGCAACACCGATCCGTCCGGATTGGCCCGTAGCACGATGTTGCCGAACTGCTCCGACGTGGCGAGACGTCCCTGCGTCTGCACGTTGAACTGGAACTGCTGATCGTTGCTGATCGGGCGCGCACCGATGCGGCCGACCGGCGCCTGCACGCTCTGCGCCCTGATCGCGGCGATCACGTCCGATGGCGCCAGGTTGAGGCTGGTGAGCCGCTGCGTGTCGAACCAGATCCGCATCGAGTAGTTCAGTTTCGCGAACAGCGACGCCTGCCCGACGCCGGGCGTGCGCGAAATCGCGTCCAGCACGTTGATGATGGCGTAGTTGGTGATGAAGAGCGGATCCTGCTTGCCGCTCTTGCTGTACAGCACGATGAACTGCAGCACGGCCGAGGATTTCTTCTGCACGGTCAGGCCCTGTGCCTGCACCTCGGTCGGCAGTTGCGCAAGCGCGCTCTGCACCCGGTTGTTGACGTTGACCGTGTTGATGTCCGGATTGGTGCCGAGCGCAAACGACACCGTCAGCGTATAGCTGCCGTCGTTGCCGCTGGTCGACTTCATGTACAGCATCTTGTCGACGCCGACGACCTGCGCTTCGAGCGGCTGTGCGACGCTCGATTCCACCACGTCGGCGGAGGCGCCGGGATACACCGCCGAGACCGTGACCTGCGGCGGCACGATGTCGGGGAACTGGGCGACGGGAATCTGCAGCAGCGCCAGCGCGCCCGCGATCGTGATCACGAACGCAATGACGATCGCTAGCCGCGGACGATCGACGAAGACCGCGGAAATCATGGGTTAGCGCCCGACTTCGAACCGCGGGCCCCGCCATTGTCCTCGGCCGAGGCCTTCATGCTCGACTGGATCATCGCGCTGGCCGGCCCCGGCGCCACGACTTCGCCCGGCCGGACCTTCTGCACTCCCTCGGCGATCACCTTGTCGCCAAGCGAGAGTCCGTCCGTCACCGCCGCGATCGTGGACGTCGATTGCCCGAGCTTGATCCGCCGTTGCTCGGCCTTGTTGTCCGCGCCGACGACATAGACATATTCGCCCTCCTGATCCGACAGCACCGCGGCGCGCGGGATCGCCAGCACCTCGACCGGCTGCACGCCTTCCAGCAGCACGGTCACGAATTCGTTGTCGGTGAGCTCGCGCACCGCGCCGCCGGTCTCAGTCGGCTTGTACAGGGGCGGATTCGGGATGGTGCCGCGAAGCGTGATCGTGTCGGTGTTCTGCGCGATGGTGTTGTTGACGAAATTCAGTTCGCCGACCTTGTCGTAGAGCCGGCCGTCCGGCAGGCGCAGCCGGATGACAACCGCGTTGAAGCCGCCTCGTGTCGCGTAGCGCGCGCGCAGGTTCAGCGCCTCACGCACCGACACCGGGAAGGTGACATACATCGGGTCCTGGCTGACGATCGTTGTCAGTGTTCCCGAGCTGGGTGTCACCACGTTGCCTTCGGTGACCGCGGTGCGCCCGATCCTGCCGTCGATCGGCGAATGGATCTCGGTGTAGTCGAGATTGATCTGGGACAGATCGACCTGCGCCTGCGCGGCCTGGACCTGCGCTTCGAGGCTCTGCTGATTGGCGACCGCGGCATCATAGGTCGATTGCTGACCGGCCGGGCCGCCGAGCAGGGCCTTGGCGCGGTTGGTCGTCAGCTTGGCGTTGACGAGCGTCGCCTGCAGTTGCGCGACCTGCGCCTTCTTCGATTCCAGGTCGGCTTCGAACGGGCCACGCTCGAGCTGATAGAGCAGATCGCCGGACTTGACCTCGGCGCCTTCGATGAAGTTCCGCTTGTCGAGGAACGCGGTGACGCGCGCGACCACGTTGACGCGGTTGGTCGCCTCGACGCGACCGAGAAACTCGCTCGACTCGGTGACCGGCCGCTTGACCGCCTCGATCACGCCCACGGCCGGAGGCCCCGCAGGAGCCGGCTGTGCTTCGGCCGCAGATATCCCCGCAACCACCAGTCCTGCCGATATGAGAAGACCCGCCGTTCGACCGCGCATACTTTCGGTGCCATTCATGTTGTCGAACCCCGGTCACCGCCTGCAGAGTTGAGATCGAGTTCCTTCGAGCGCGAAGGCCGGGATAGGCTGGTTGCGCTGCAGCAGATCATAACGCGCAGAATCCACATCCGACAATGCTGTAACCGGATCGTGCGTTCCGCATCTCTGCTCGCGACACGGGAATGGCGCCTCGGACGGGCGCAGGCTGCCGATGCAATTGTGCTCAAATGTTTGCGAGTTGCTGCTTCGCTTCGGCGTGTTCCCGGCCTCGGCGCGCCCGATGCGGCGTGCGCATGTGTGGCTGCGGTCAAGGCGTCACGACGATACCGCGGCGCGCCTATCAACGGCTTCGCCCGCCGCGAGCGTGATACGCTCCAGTCCGTCGGCCATCACACGCGCTGGCAAGGTTCGGCGCGCATTGAGGCAGACTTGAGGCGGCTACGCCCCTCACAAGGCGATCGCGTTCTTCAGACGGGACGTCGCCTGATAGGCCGGCGATGCCAAACGCTCATGCAGCCATGGCCTGGCGCTCTTGCCATTGACCTCATGCACGCCGTCGAACACGATCATGTCAATCAAATGCGCGTGGTCGGACGCGGCGTACACCGCTTGCATTTCCGCGAACTTCTCATCCCGTCCATACGCAACAGAGTTTGCAATGTCGCGGTTTCCAAGTTCGACGAAGAGAGGGCAAGGGGAGATCAGGCTCGCCAGCGCCCTTCCGACATATTTGGCGCGGCCTCTGCTAAAATGGATGTAGCTCGCGAGCTCAATACCGAGATTCTTGCTGATGGTCGGCGACATCAGAAATTTCTTTTCGTCGCGCATATATCCCGAGACGACAGTCGGCCTCATGCGCCCGGTTGCAGCTTCGAGATGAAGCGCCAGAAACGCGCCCCAGGACACGCCGTATACGCCGACATTCAGACCGGATAGCCCGGTCACCATCCTGCAAACCGTTTCGCCCGCATCGATCGAAGCGCACGACACGTTGTGAGCAGAGATGTGATGCGACGCCAGCATGGCGGCGATGTTGTTCTGGCTTTCCTGGTTGCCGATCTGGACAATGTAGGGGCACCAGACGACGTAACCGTCCTGGCAAAGTTGCTTGCCGATGGCATTCATGTAGTCCGGGTCTGTGTCGACGAAGCACCGCTCCGGTGTGCTGGCCATACCGTGGGCCAGCAGCACCAGGCCCTTGGCCTCACCATCGGGAATTCCAAGGCACCCTCGCACCGGCAGCCCGCATTCCAGATCAAATTCGACCTTCACGACGGAAAAGCGATCCTGCGTCCTTCGCCACAGAACACGCATCTCGTCACTGGAGGCGCGATAGAGACGACGCTCCATGAACAGCGATTTCATCTCTCGTCGAACGTCCGGCCCCGTTGCGCCGGCTCTCAGCTTTCCGCTTGCGGCGATCTCGAAGAACGAGCGGCAGAACGCGTCATAGCCGAGAGCAGGCAGATCGACGTTCGCGCAAGCTCCGCGGCAATGGCCAAGTCCAAGCTCGTCGCTGCCGGCCATCGAAGCCGGGCCGACCAGCGTCATCAACAATCCGGACAGCGCCCTGCGGCTGATCTTGAGTCACCTTGCGTCTGCCTAGCTGGCGTGAGGAGCCGCGGCGACGCAAATTAAAGGATGTTCATGCTCGAACGTTCGCGAGCGGCGTTGCAAAGATGCGACGATTCCGGTCTCGCGCGCGCGGCATTTCTGTCGATTGATTTCTGGACGCTTCAGAACATTTCCACTCGTCAACAATCTGCATTCCGGCGCGGCTCCGCGTGGCGCGGACCCGAGCCCGGCTTGTTGCTCCGCGGCGACCGCTGTCATGTCTCCGGAGTATCACGGACTCCCGCGTCCATTCGAATCGCTCTAAGGAAATATTTCCGTGGCCGGCGGGTTTATCTGCCTGGTAACATTGCTCCGGAATGCCCGATGAAAGCCGACCTGCACGAGCATCTGATCGAACTGGTCTATGAAGCCGCGGTCGTTCCGGAGCTGTGGCCGCAGGTCCTGCATCAGGTCGGCGGCATCGCGCGCGCACGCGGGGTCGTGCTGCTCACGGCAGATCCGCACGACATGCGCTGGATTGCTTCCCCCGACATGCACGACGACACGGTCGCCTATGTCGAAGGCCGCTGGCACGAGCGCAATGGACGTCTGCCGCGTCTGCTTGCCGCCAACCATGCCGGCTTCTTGCGGGACATAGACGTGTTCGCGTCGCCCGAAGAGGTGCAGCAGGATCTGCAGATCCGTGAATTCTTCCGCCCGCGCGGGCTCGGATGGGGCGCGGGCACCGCGATCCCCGTGCCGAGCGGCGACGTGCTGATCTACAGCGTCGAACGCGAATATGATCGCGGACCGATCGAGCAGGAGGCGGTGAAGCAGCTCGACGGGCTGCGCCCGCATCTGGCGCGCGCAGCTCTGCTCTCCGCGCGGCTCGGCATGGAGCGCGCAAGGGCGGCAACCGAGTCGCTGGCGATGCTTGGGCTGCCCGCGGCCGTGGTACGCCGCGGCGGCCGGTTGATGACGGCCAACACGCTGTTCGACCGCCTGGTGCCCGACGTCATGCAGGACCGCGCCGACCGTCTGACGCTGGCACCGGCCAGCGCCGACCTGCTGTTCGCACAGGCGCTGGCGGCACTGGATCATGGGATGATCAGCGTCGAGGTACGCTCGGTCCCGATCGCGGCGCAGGACGACCGCCCACCGATGATCGTGCATGTGGTGCCGATCCACGGAGCGGCGCAGGACCTTTTCGATCGCGCATCCGCGATCGTGATGGTGACGCCGGTCGTACCGTCCGACGTGCCGACGGCGGAGGTGCTGCAAGGCCTGTTCGATCTAACGCCGGCGGAAGCACGCGTCGCGCGCGGCATCGCCGAGGGTCGCACGGTCGATACCATTGCCGCGGCGTTCGGCATCTCGCGCGAAACAGTGCGCAACCAGCTCAAGGCGGTGCTGGCGAAGACCGGGCAGAGGCGGCAGGTGGAATTGGCCGGGCTGCTTGCCGGCACCAGAACGCCGCAGGGTTCGCCTGAGGCGTGAGGCCTCGCGGCGCGGCGGGATAGCCGGCCGATCTCACGTGGTGTTCAGGCGCGCCTGAAGAAAGCGGCACACACGGCCGACCGCATCGGCCGTGATCGGATCGTTGTCCGCGAAGTCGAAGCCGTGGCCCTTGCCGGGATAGGTGACGATCTCCGCCGGCGCGCCGACCGACCGGCCCAGCTTGACGAGCGCTTCGCCTTCCGCAAGCGGCACATTGCGATCGGCCTCGCCATGCAGCTCGAGCAGCGGCGGCAGATGCTTCACCTCCGGCGCGATTTTTCCGGGCATGCCGGCATACAGCACCGCAAGCGCGGAGACGCGCGCGTCGGACGCCGCCGTGACAGCAGCAACGTCGCCGCCCAGCGAGAATCCGAGCAGGCCGATCCGACCGGAACTATCCGCGCGTGACAACACGGCAGCCAGTGCGGAGGAGACCCGCCCAGCCCAGGTATCGTAACGCCCCATCTCGTAGGCCTCGCGGGTCTCGCGCGAGCGCATCGTCTCGAACGCGCGCTCGTCAGCCGCCGTGCAGTAGCGAACGAAATAAGCGTCGATGCCGTCTGCGGTCAGCACATCAGCGTAACGTTCATAGGCACGCGGTTTCAGATCGAAGCCGCGCGAGCCGTGCAGAAGCAGCACCGCGGACCGCTTGCCGCTGCCTGGGGCACCATAGCGGCTCACTGCGACGGATCCGTCGCCGGCGTCGACGTTCAGCGTCTCGGCCGTCGCCGCCAGCAGTGGGCGCGACGCCGCCACGAGGGCAAGGCCGCCAAGCAGGCTTCTTCGATTGAGCGTTCGCATGGACACCTCAGTACGGTCCGCGCCTGCGCCACCGGCTATATATATCACGTCGCGACGTGCATCCGGTAGAGTGCCCGCTCGAACGCCCGATAGGTTGCGAGCGCGCTGCCATCCGCAAAGGGCAAGATCTGCATCATGATCACCGCAGCAATGCCGGACGCCGGATCGATCCAATAATAGGTGTTGTAAAGGCCGGCCCAAGTCAGGCTGCCGGCCTTGCGGCCACCTTCGACCGGATCGAGGTTAAGCATATGGCCGAGACCCCAGCGCAACCGAACGCCTGGAAAGAAATCGACGTCGTTCGAAATCGCCGGATTGGTCGTCTTCATGGCGCCGGCGTCGAGATCGCCGATCTGGTTGGCTGCCATCAGCGCGACCGTCTGCGGCCGCAGGATTGATGCACCGGCAAAGCTGCCGCCGCTCAGCAGCGCTTGCAACAAAGTGAGGTAGTCAGGCGCGGTGGAGTAAATGCCGCCACCGCCCGAGAATCGCTTCGGCAGCGTGTGCTTCTCCAGCGGCTGCGGCTGCAGCGAGCCGTTGCCCTGGCGGACGTGCAGATGCGCCTCACGGGTGCGCTGCGGATCGGAGATCGTGAAGCCTGTATCGCTCATGCCGAGCGGACGGAGGATGTGATCCTGGAAATAGCGATCGAGCGTCAGCCCGCTCGCGATCTCGACCAGCCGGCCGACATGGTCGAGGCTGCCGCCATAGGCCCAGCGGCTGCCCGGATCGAACATCAGCACGCTGCGCGGCAACGCCGGATCGGATCGCGCGGCCCGGAGGTAGCGCACGACGCCAGCGTCCCACAACGGATAGCTGAAGCCCGACGTATGCGACAGCAGGTTGCGCAGCGTGATCGGCTTTCGCGGCGGGCGTAGCTGCGGAGTTCCTTTGGCGTCGAATCCAGCGAGAACCTGGAGCGAGCCGAGCGCCGGGTCGATACCGGCCGCGGGCTCATCGAGCTTGAGCCTGTCCCGTTCGACCAGTTGCAGCGCCGCGACCGAGGTCAACAGTTTGACCATCGAGGCGATGCGAAACACGGTGTCGACGGACATTTTTTCCGCCGCCACCTGCGCACGGACGCCAAAGGCTCCCTCATAGATCGTGGCCTGGGCGCTGGCGGCCATGGCGACGACGCCGGGGACCGCTCCACTGTCGACCTTGGCGCGCAGCACGGCATCGATGTCCCGGGCTTGCCGCAGGACGCGGAGCGGCGCCGACCCTGCATGGCACGCATTTGCCATCGTGCCTGCGGCGGCTATCGCCGCCGTCTGCATCAGTACGTCGCGCCGACTGAACCGCGTCATCATCCGCGGGGCCGCTCTCCTCTGACCTAACAGGTTATGCCGGAGCGGCCGGCCGGAGACAATGGCTGCCGGCCGCAAATGACTGCATGTTCAACCCGCGCCGGGTACGCTAGTGATAGCCTCCTCCCCTATCCGTGCGCCCTTCCGGCGCACACCCAGTCAATGAGTGCACGTGAATGGCTGAAGCCGACCTCGACGCCGTCATCCGGCAAACCGCAAGAACGCAGACCAAGGCCCTGATGGCGGCCGCGAAGAAGCGCCAGGCCGTGTGGGTGGCGCGCGCCGCCAAGGCCAAGGACAAGGACGCCAAGGCGCGCTTCCGCTTCATGGCGAAGAGCACCATGCTGAACGCAACGGCGACCGCCAAGCGGCTGCAGACCTCCGCCGAGAACGCGGCCGATGCCTATGCCCGCGCCATCAAGAAGGCGATGGAAGAGCCGCCGCCGGCGAAGAAGCCCGCGAAGAAGAAAGAGGACGCCTAGGACCCATCATCATCGCTGAGGCTGCAATGCCCCGTTATGTCGCCCTGCTGCGCGCGGTCAATGTCGGCGGCACCGGCAAGCTGCCGATGACCGAATTGAAGGCGATGTGCGACGAGGAAGGGTTCGGCGAGATCCAGACCTACATCGCCAGCGGCAATGTGGTGTTTTCCGCCAAGCACGGCGCGGCGAAGGTCAAGGCCGCGCTGGAGAAGCGGCTGCAGGTCTACGCCGGCAAGCCGGTCGGCGTGGTGGTCCGCAGCGCCGAGGAGATCGCCGCCGTGCTGAAGGCCAACCCGTTCCCGAACGAGCCACCGAACTACACGGTCGCGATCTTCCTCGACGATCCGCCGGCAAAGGACGCCTTGAAGGATATCAGGGGTCAGCAGGACGAGCAGGTGCGGCTCGGCGAGCGCGAGATCTATGTCGCCTATGGCAGCGGCATGGGCCGTTCGAAGCTGAGGATTCCAGCGGCTGCCAAGGGCACTGCGCGCAACATCAACACGATTGCCAAGCTCGCAGAACTGGCAGCAAAGAAATGAGGGCCCATCTGCCAACCCAAGAGCCGTCATCCTGAGAGGCTGTGAATCTAATTGAAGGTTGGCAGCTTTAGCGGAGAGGGACTGCGGCGGGCAGAGGCTAGCGGTGATTGTTTGATTAGGCGGCGGCCTGCAGCAGGCGGTGTCCG
>Ga0099824_1008795_pt1 | contig 12740 bp, 8 predicted proteins | sample SiratrowhiteBW_FD_76837 | JGI IMG/M metagenome (GOLD analysis project Ga0099824, IMG submission 76837) | Root nodule microbial communities of legume samples collected from California, USA - Siratro white BW | ecosystem: Host-associated > Plants > Roots > Nodule | place: USA: California... | reverse complement strand
CCACCGGATGCAGTTGATCTGGCGGGATGGCTGCCAGGTTGCCCATTTCGGCGGCCACGGCGTATGGGTCCCTGCTTTCGCAGGGACGACGGACGATTCAGCTCCCTGCCTTCATCCCATCCCACCACGGGCATGTCCCCGACATCAGCTTGAAATTGCCTTCCATCACCTGAACCGGCGCCCGGCGGCCCTCGGCCGCGGCGCGCATGCGCATCTCCCGCGCCACCGTGCGATCCTCCGGCGACAGCCAGACGCGCTCATGGCCCCACAGGCTCGGGCCATCATGCATCTCGACCGGCGTCCAGTTGGCCGGATCGATCTCACGGCCGCCCCAGCCGCACTCCACCATGAAGGATGATGGCGACCTGGCGTAGAACGACGTCATCAGGTCGTTGGTGTGACGGCCGAGCGTGACGCTGACCCGGTCTTCCTGCAACGCTATGTCGTAGGCTTGGCCGACATCGTCGAGCGAGAACAGCTCCATCATCAGATGATGCATGCCGTTGGTGCCGGTCTCGATCAGCGCCAGAGAGTGGTGGCGTGGATTGACGTGGAAAAAATAGGCGCGGAACGGCTTCTCGATGTAGTCGCTGAGGCCGAAGCCGAGCACGTCGACATAGAAGGCCATGACGGGCCCAATGTGCTCGACCGTGAGCACGGCGTGGCCGAGTCCCAGCGGCCCGGTGCGGAAGCCGGAGATCGATCGTCCGGGCTTGAAAGGCGTGTCGTCAATCTCGGCACCATGGAACGCTTCGAGGCGGTTGCCTGTGGGGTCGCGGAACGAGATCAGGCTGCGAACGCGCCGCGCATCGGCAAGCGATTGCGGCTCGGCGGTCACCGCAACGCCCGCCCGCTCCAGCCGGGCCGCCAGCGCATCGAGCGCTACGGCGTCCGCCACTTCCCAGCCGAAGAACCTTGTGCCTTCGGCGAGTGCGCGGTCGATCACGATGCGTTGTTTGCGATCGTCCATCCGGAAGGCGAGCAGCGAATTGCCGCGCTCGATCGCCTGCAGCCCGACCAAGCCGGTGCCGAACTGCCGCCAGTCGTCAAGTGCGTCGGAGCCGAAGCCGGCATATCCGAGACCCAAAATCGCCATCTGCGCGTCTCCGCCAGTGTCTGTTTTTGGGCGGTCGATCGGCCGCCATTCCGCAAATCCTACGCGGATTTCCGCCCTTTCAAACCCCGAAAAGGCATCCCTGGGCCGGGGCAGGGGCCGTCGACCATCCCTTGACACGGCTCGCGCCGGATGGTGAGTAGCGGTCCATGAGCACCGTTGCCAGCCCATCCCGTCATTGGTGGCCCACCTTCTCATAGGTGGCCGGTGCGATTTCATTTCTCAGAAACGTCGAAGGTCGCCATCGCAGTGCGACCGAGGTTCGTTTGTTTGCCCTTCGTTTGTCCTGTGTGGCGCTCTCTCGGCAAGTCTCGTAAGAGGATCACATGAACAGGACAGTCTTCTCCCTGCCGGCCAAGAGCGAGTACCTCACCAATGGCGGCCTCGCGGTCGCGCGAGTGGTCGAGCAGTTCACCGGCGGCGCCAGCCGCCTCGATGATCTGATCGCCCTTTTGGACCGCCGCCGCGGCGTGGTGCTGTCCTCGGGCACCACGGTGCCGGGCCGCTACGAAAGCTTCGACCTCGGCTTTGCCGATCCGCCGCTGGTGCTGGAGACCTCGGGCACCGACTTCGCGCTGTCTGCGCTCAATCCGCGCGGCGAAGTGCTGATCGCCTTCCTCGCCGACGTGCTGCGCGAGCCCTGCGTCGTGATCTCGGAGCGCAGCGCGACGAAACTGTCTGGCCACATCATCCGCGGCGCCGCGCCGGTCGAGGAGGATCAGCGCACCCGCCGCGCCAGCGTGATGTCGCTGGTGCGCGACATGGTGGCGGCGTTTGCCTCCAATGCCGATCCGCTGCTCGGCCTGTTCGGCGCCTTCGCCTACGACCTCGTGTTCCAGATCGAGGATATCGTCCAGAAGCTCCCGCGCGAGGCCGACCAGCGCGACATCGTGCTCTATGTGCCGGACCGTCTGCTCGCCTATGACCGCGCCACCGGCCGCGGTGTGGTGCTAACCTACGACTTCGCCTGGAAGGGCAAATCCACCGCAGGCCGGTCGCATGAGACAGGGGCAAGCGTATACGCCCGGACGCCGCGCCAGGGCTTTGCCGATCACGCCCCGGGCGAATACCAGGCAACCGTCGAGGTCGCACGCGCGGCGTTCGCGCGCGGCGACTTGTTCGAGGCGGTGCCGGGGCAATTGTTTGCCGAGCCCTGCGAGCGCTCGCCGGCGGAAGTGTTCCAGCGGCTCTGCCGCATCAACCCGTCGCCCTATGGCGCGCTGATGAATCTCGGCGACGGCGAATTCCTGGTCTCCGCATCGCCGGAGATGTTCGTGCGCTCCGACGGTCGGCGGGTGGAGACCTGTCCGATCTCGGGCACCATCGCGCGCGGGTCGGACTCGATCGGCGATGCCGAGCAGATCCGCAAGCTCTTGAAGTCGGAAAAGGACGAGTTCGAGCTCAATATGTGCACCGACGTCGATCGCAACGACAAGGCGCGCGTCTGCGTGCCCGGCACCATCAAGGTGCTGGCGCGGCGACAGATCGAGACCTACTCCAAGCTGTTCCATACCGTCGATCACGTCGAGGGCATGCTGCGCCCGGGCTTCGATTCGCTCGATGCCTTCCTGACCCACGCCTGGGCGGTGACGGTGACCGGCGCGCCGAAGTTGTGGGCGATGCAATTCGTCGAGGACCATGAGCGCTCGCCGCGGCGCTGGTATGCCGGCGCGATCGGCTGCGTGAATTTCGACGGCAGCATCAACACCGGCCTCACCATCCGCACCATCCGCATGAAGGACGGTCTCGCCGAAGTACGTGTCGGTGCGACCTGCCTATTAGATTCCGATCCGGCGGCGGAGGATCGCGAATGTCAGGTCAAGGCGGCGGCGCTGTTCCAGGCGCTGCGCGGCGATCCGCCGAAGCCGCTGTCGGACTTCGCGCCCGACGCCACCGGCTCGGGCAAGAACGTGCTCTTGATCGATCATGACGACAGCTTCGTGCACATGCTGGCGGATTACTGCCGCCAGGTCGGCGCCAACGTCACCGTGGTCAGGCATGTCCATGCCCAGGAGATGCTGAAGCGGGCGGGATGGGATCTCCTGGTGCTGTCGCCCGGACCTGGGCGGCCGGAGGATTTCGGCATCGCGAAGACCATCGGCACCGCGCTGGAGAAGAACCTGCCGATCTTCGGCGTCTGCCTCGGCGTGCAGGCGATCGGCGAATATTTCGGCGGCCAGCTCGGTCAGCTCGGCCAGCCCGCGCATGGCCGTCCCTCGCGCGTCCAGGTGCGCGGCGGGCGGTTGATGCGGAACCTGCCCAATGAGATTGTTATCGGCCGCTACCACTCGCTCTTCGTCGAGCGCGACAGTGTGCCGGACGTGCTGACGGTGACTGCCACCACCGAGGACGGCGTCGCGATGGTGATCGAGCACAAGAGCCTGCCGGTCGCCGGCGTCCAGTTTCACCCGGAATCGTTGATGTCGCTCGGCGGCGAGGTGGGCTTGCGCATTGTGGAGAATGCATTCCGGCTGGATGCGGACTGACGGCAACCGTCATTGCGAGCGAAGCGAAGCAATCCATTTCGCCGCACGATGACAAAAGTGGATTGCTTCGTCGCTTCGCTCCTCGCAATGACGGGGCGACAGAGGAGAGGTTGAAACACCAATGACCTTTGACGAGGACATCAAGTCGACCGTTCGCACCATCCCGGATTACCCGAAGAAGGGCATCCTGTTCCGCGACATCACGACGTTGCTGGCGGATGCCCGCGCGTTCCGGCGGGCGGTCGACCAACTGGTGCATCCCTGGGCCGGCTCGAAGGTCGACAAGGTCGCGGGCATCGAGGCGCGCGGCTTCATTCTCGGCGGCGCGGTGGCGCATCAGCTCTCGGCCGGCTTCGTGCCGATCCGCAAGAAGGGCAAGCTGCCGCACACCACGGTGCGGATCGCGTATTCGCTCGAATACGGCCTCGACGAGATGGAGATGCACGCCGACGCCGTGCAGCCCGGTGAGCGCGTGATCCTGGTCGACGATCTGATCGCGACCGGCGGCACCGCCGAGGGCGCGGTGAAGCTGCTGCGCCAGATCGGCGCCGATGTGGTCGCCGCCTGTTTCATCATCGATCTGCCCGATCTCGGCGGCGCCGCCAAGCTGCGGGCGATGGACGTTCCCGTGCGCACGCTGATGGCGTTTGAGGGGCATTGAGGGCTTAGCGACCAACACTCCACACGTCGTCCCGGCGAAGGCCGGGACCCATAACCACAAATGTCAGTTGTGGAAAGACGCTGTGGCCCCAGCCGCCGCCAAACGCAAAGCGGTGGTTATGGGTCCAGGCTTTCGCCGGGACGACGGCGAGAGCGTTTTCGAGCGAAATGGATACCGGTTCGCGTGAAGAAAACGCGTCAAAACAAGAATCTAGAGCTTCGGTTCTGATTCAATCAGAACCGAAATTGCTCTAGGATCGTTGCAACAGCATGCTCAATTCGAGATCGCGGAACGTGGTGTAGTTCCGGCGGATCCATTGATGCAGCTCAGTCGATGAATCCTTCTCGTGGCGCAGATAGCCCGTGAAGGAGAAGTTCAGCCGGTCGATATAGGTCTTGAGGAACACCGGCAGCGCGCGGCAGCGCAGCACGCGAGTGCGGGACATTGCCGGCGGCAACTCGCCGCGCACCACGAATTCGTTGTCGACTACGACGAGTGCATTGGGCGGGATCAGCCGGGACAGCATGTCGTAGCCCCGCGCCGAGACGCGGTCGGTGTCGGCGACGAACAGGATCACCGGCGCGACGCGGCGGCGCAGCGCCTCCTTCATCAGGCCGATCTCGTCGCACATTTTGAAGAATTCGTCGAAGGCGTGGTAGCCGAGGTCGATCACCTTGGCGACGCCGTCATTGATGATGACGCGGTCCATGAGCTGCATCTTGCCGTAGGTGTCGATCACGTCGGCGGTTTCCGTGATCCGCGGCAGATAGTCGACCAGCGACGGCTCCTTCAGGTTGATGTCGAAGGAGATCACGTCGCCGTTCTTCAGCAGCAGAAATTCGCTCAGCAGCCGCGCGATCAGCGTCTTGCTGACCTGCGGGCGGGGCGAGCAGATGATGTAGACGGGCGTGGATGACATCGCCCGCTATATCAGACCAAATTTTCGCCTAATCCAGCCCCATCAAAGTCGAAGCCGTGACTATTTTTCGCCGCGGGTGGCCGACTTGGCGCCGACCAGGTCGGTCAGCTTGATCCGGTCATACTCGCTCCAGACATTGGCCAGCCAGTGCCTGACATAGCCGCGCAGCACGAAGGAATAGTTCGCGGCGTCGTCGTTCATGAGCTTGTTGGCGACGAACTTCAGGAACGGGACGGACGAGACCTCGACCTGCTCATAGGCCATTTCGTTGAGCTTGGGGATCGTGAGATCGGTCGCATCCTTGATGCGGTGGAAGTAGGAATTGTAGGTCGACTGATCCCACTGGAAGAACTGGGTGTCGTTGATGAAGTTCTTCACCAGGAAGTACTTCGCGCCGGTCATGAAGTTGGCGGTCTCGGCGATCTCGTCGAGCGACGCGATCGACGGGCCCAAGATATGGAACACGGCGAAGGTGATTTGGCCGGACCGCGCCGCGTCGAGGAAACCGATGTCGCGCAGCGAGGCCAAGGCCGGCGAGAGCAGTCCGGCGCGGACGTCGATCACGGTCACCGACGGGCCCGAGCTCAGCGTATCGAAGATCTTCATCTGGTCCGCGGTCGTCGTCATGTCGACGATCTCGGTGATGTCAGGATGGAAGCGCTTCAGCGTTCCCCGCGGCGATTCGGTGTCGAACGCCCGGGTTTGCACATTGTTGGCGCTGAAATAGTCCAGGAGCGTCCGCGAGACGGTGGTCTTGCCGACCCCGCCCTTGTCAGCGCCCACCACGATCACAACCGGCTTTGCCATGGAAGTCCCTTAAAAGCGCGCTCCCGATCGCGAGGGCGATCGGCAAGTCCCCACGCCTGCTTTGGGCGCGAACATGGCAGAAACGAGGGAGAATTCAATTCCTCAACGAGCCCACCTTTGGTTTGGTGGGGATTTCCTTAATGGAATGAGAGGACTGCACCGAACTTTAGACGCGCCGGCCCCAAGGTCCCCGAGGCGGATCCTGCGCCGGGCCGGGGGCTGGCAGCGGCGGCGGTGCACCATCAGGCGTTGTGGCCTCGCCCGACGGCCCGCGGTGCAGCGCCGGACCGATGGTGGTGTCCGGCTCGACGGCTGCCGTGCCGGCGTTGTCCTGGGGCAGGGCCAGCGGGCCGGGATCGCGGCCGCCTGCATATTTCACCAGCGCATCGACCCGGGATTGGACCGACGGGTGGGTCGCGAACAGGTCGGCGAAGCCCTCGCGCGGATTGTCGACACAGAGTTCCATCACCGCCGACGTCGCGCCCGGCAGTTCGCCGCGGTTCTCGATCTTGCGCAACGCCGAGATCATCGCATCGGGGTCCTTCGTCAGCTCGACCGAGCCGGCATCGGCCAGGAATTCGCGCGACCGCGACAGCGCCAGCTTCACGACCTGCGAGAGCAGCCAGGCCAGCAGGATCAGCGCGATCGCGATGATGATCACGACGATCGCGCCACCGCCCGATCCCTTGCTGTCGCGGTCTGAGGACGAAGACGACGAAGACGAGGAGGATGACGAGGATGACGACCAGCCGCCGCCGGTCGAGTTCCACGACAGATTTGTAAAGATGCGGAAGAACAGCTCGCCGAAGAAGCCGACCACGCCGGCGATGATGACGGCGACCACCATCAGTTGCACGTCGCCGTTCCTGATGTGGGTGAGCTCGTGGCCAAGCACGGCCTCGATCTCCTGGTCGTTAAGCGCCTTCAATAGGCCGGTGGTGACCGTGATGGCGTATTGCCGCGGGTTCAATCCGGTCGCGAACGCGTTCAGCGCCGGGCTGTCCATCACCTTCAGCTTCGGCATCGGGATGCCGCGTGAGATGGAGAGGTTCTCCAACAGATTGTAGAGGCGCGGCTGCTGCTGCCGTGTCACGCTTTCGCCGCCGGTGACGGCATCGATCATGTCCTGGTGGAAGAAGTAGGCGATGACGATCCAGGCAGCGGCCACAATCGTGGCCCAGGGGAATGCGGACACCAGGTCGTGCGCGGCCTGTCTCAGGTAGTCGTCGACCGAGCGGCCGCTATCGATCACCACCTCGCCGACCAGCGCACCGGCATAGACCAGCACGTAGATCAGCAGGAACAGGCCGCCAAGCAGCAGCATCGAACGAAGCTTGTTCGATGCGATATGCGTGTAGAGACCGTAGGCGGCCATGATCAATTCTCGTCATTCCGGGGCGCGTCACAGACGCGAACCCGGAATCTCGAGGTGAACGTCGAGATTCCGGGTTCGTCGCTTTGCGACGCCCCGGAATGACCGAGCATGCGCTGAGTCATGCGGCTCAGAACTTCACGCTCGGCGCCGTCTCGACGTCGGCGCGGCTGGCACCGAGGTCGAAGAAATCCTTGCGGGTGAAGCCGAAGATGCCCGCGAACAGCGCGGCCGGCATCTGCTGAATGCCTGTGTTGTACTCCTGGACAGCATTGTTGAAGAAGCGGCGGCTGGCGGCGATCTTGTTCTCGAGATCGGAGAGCTCGGCGGCAAGTTGCTGGAAGTTGGCATTGGCCTTGAGGTCGGGATAGGCCTCTGACAGCGCGATCAGGCGGCCGAGTGCGCCGGAGAGCTGGTTCTCGGCGGCCGAGACCTGAGCCGGCCCCTGCGCCGACATCGCAGAATTGCGTGCCTTGATCACGTCGTCCAGCGTGCCGCGCTCGTGCGCCGCATAGCCTTTCACGGTCTCGACCAGGTTCGGGATCAAATCGTGGCGCTGCTTGAGCTGCACGTCGATGTCGGCAAAGGCCTGGCTCACTCGCTGGCTGAGCGCCACGAGGCGGTTGTAGGCGCCGAATGCAAACAGCACGAGAAGGACGATGACGCCGATAACGATCCAACTGGTCGACATGACGAGGCAGCTCCTGATGGCACGACACGGCGGCAGCGTAACCCAAATCAGGGCACACGGCAGCCCGCCGCGAAAAGGTGGGCGCTGTCTTGGTCGGAACAGCCCAAGGATTGGTTCAACGATGCGGTGCCGTTCCTCGGCTCCATCAGGCCTACTTGCCTAAACCGCGTCGCCCCAGCGCCAGCGGCGGGCGCGCGCATAATCGGCCTTGGCGCGACGGGGAATCCTGGTGACGGTGACCCCGTCGGGCGTGCACAGCTTGGCCGCAATCTCGACCTTGCCGGCGTCAGGCTGCGCCAACACGCGAGACGGATGCGAGGTCGCGGGGAGGCGTGTCAGCGCCACGTAGGCGAAGCGTTCATCCTCGAACGGCACCTCGGCGCCTTTCACCTGCTTGTGCGCGCGCGAGCGCTGTAGGCGCTGGGAGAAATGGCACCAGTCGGGCGCGATGAGCGGGCAGGCGCGGTTATGCGGGCAGGGCGCGGCGACGTGGGCGCCGGCCGCGATCAACTGCGCGCGCAACGTTATGATCCGTGCATAGCCGGCGGGCGTGCCGGGCTCGACCACCAGCAGTGTATCCCTGGTCTTGGACCACAGCGCGTCGGCCAATGCCGTTCGCTCGACGTCTCCGATCTCGCCGATCATGTAGCTCGCAATCACGAGGTCGGCGGGCTCGGCCTGCGCGAGCAGGGTCCGAGCCGGTCCGAGCTCATAGGTGATGGCGTGCAGGCGCGTGCTGTCACGAGCGAGCTGCTGAGCCAACGTCCGCAAGGCGGCGTTGGCATCGAACAGGGTGCAGCGTTGCAGCGAGGCAAAGGCTTCCGTCGCGGCCCAACTCGCCGGTCCCGGGCCGGCGCCGACGTCGAGCAGGGTTGCCGGTGCGAAGTCCGGCCTGATCTCGGCGAGCGCGTTGAGGCTTGCGACCACCGCGGCGTAGGTCGCCGGCATCCGCGCCAGCGCGTAGGCGAGCGCATCGGTCTCGGTCCTGATCGTCCCGGATCCGCCGCCTTCGCGATAGGTTTGCGAGATCGCCGCTGCCCGGCTCGCCGCATTGCCGCGCGACAGGCCTTCGAGCCTGGCGTTGAGGGCGGCCTTCAGTTCCGCGGGAAGATCGGGTGAGGTCATGTCTTCGTCATGTCCTGACGTGCCATCCACACGTCATTGCAAGCCAACGGGTCGCGCGAATGCGCGCCCGATGACAGGCTCCGCGAAGCAATCCATGGCAGCCACTTGCTGTGGCATGGATTGCTTCGTCGCTTCAGCGCAACATTGTTTGCAATTTTGTCGCGAGCTCCTCGCAATGACGGTGCTGAGGTATCACGAAAATGACGTCGATGCGCGGGCCTAACCCTACGCCACGTTCTGGTCGAGGATATCCACCGCGCCCTGCAGGTCGACCGAGACCAACTGAGACACGCCGCGCTCGGCCATGGTAACGCCGAACAGCCGGTTCATCCGCGCCATCGTGATCGGATTGTGCGTGATGATGATGAAGCGCGTCTCGGTCGAGCCGGTCATCTCGTGCAACAGGTTGCAGAACCGTTCGACGTTGTGGTCGTCGAGCGGCGCGTCGACCTCGTCCAGCACGCAGATCGGCGACGGGTTGGTGAGGAACACCGCGAAGATCAGCGCCAGCGCCGTCAGCGCCTGCTCGCCGCCCGAAAGCAGCGACAGCGTCTGCGGCTTCTTGCCGGGCGGCTTGGCGATGATCTCGAGGCCGGCCTCGAGCGGATCGTCGCTCTCGATCAGGTGTAGCGCCGCTTCGCCGCCGCCGAACAGCTCGACGAACAGCCGCTTGAAGTGATTGTTGACGGTCTCGAACGAGGTCAACAGCCGCTCACGCGCTTCGCGGTTGAGGCTCTGGATGCCCTGGCGCAGCCGCTTGATCGCCTCGACGAGATCGTCGCGTTCGGTGGTCAGCGCGGTGTGCTGGGTTTCGACCTCCTTGAGCTCCTCCTCGGCGCGCAGGTTGACGGCGCCGAGGCGCTCGCGGTCGCGGCGCAGCTTTTCGAGTTCTTCCTCGACCTGGGTAACCGGCGGCCGCTCCGCGCCGGGCTCGATCTCGGCCATGGCGGCCACCGCATTCGGCTCGACCTCGAGCATGTCGTGGATCTCGCGCTCGATATCGGTGAGGCGGCGGCGGGTGCCTTCCATGCGCTCCTCCGCGCGGGCGGTGGCCTCGCGAGACGAGGAGAGGGCTTCGAGCGTGGCCTTGGCGACGCGGTCGGTTTCCGCCATCGCGGCTTCGGCGGTCGCAAGCGCGTCGGCGGCGATGCGACGATCGCTCTCGGCATGCTCGATCTCCGAGATCAGCGCGCTGCGCTTCTCGGCGAACACTTCCGGCGCGTTGGCGAGTTCTTCGCGCTCGATCGAGACTTCGGCGATACGCGCCTCGATGGTCTCGAGCTGCGAGGCTGCGCTGGTCTTGCGGCTCTGCCATTCGTTGCGCTCGGCGAGGATCGCCTGCACGCGACGATCGGCGAGCTCGGCCTCGCGGGCGAGCGCCTGCGCCTCGGCGCGGACCTGGGCGGCGGCACGACGCTGATTGTCGATCTCGGTGCGCACCGCGGCGAGTTGGGCTTCGGTCTCGACGCTGGGCGGCAGCTCGGACAGCGCCGCGACCGCGCTCTCATGCGCAGCTTCAGCCTCGGCGCGATCGGCGGCGACGCGGCTATGGGCCTCGGTCAGCGCCGACTTGCGCGCGGCATGGCGGTTGATCTCGCGTTCGGTCGCGGCATGACGCTCGCGCGCCGCGTCGGTCTCGCGGCGGGCGGCGCGCACCGCTTCGCGGGAAGCGGCTTCGGCGGCCGATGCGGAGCGCAGTTCGGCTTCGGCCGTCTCCAGCGCCTGGCGCTGGGCGGCGGCATCGATGCGGGCCTGTTCCAGCTCCTGCTCGATATCGACGAGACGGGCGCGTTCGGCCAGGCGGCGCGCGGCACCCGTCGGCGCATGCGCGTCGGCGACGAAGCCGTCCCAGCGCCAGACGTCGCCCTCCAGCGACACCAGCCGCTGGCCGGCCTTGAGCTGCGACACCAGCGCAGCACCACGTTCCTTGGCGACGACGCCGATCTGCGCCAGACGCCGCGCCAGCTCCGGCGGGGCCTGCACATGGTCCGCCAGCCGCTCGACGCCGTCGGGCAGAGCCGGATCGTCGCCGGTCGCGGCGGCATTGGTCCAGCGCATCGGCGCCGACGGATCGACCGGTGCGTCGAGGTCGTCGCCGAGCACGGCGCCGATCGCCTTCTCATAACCCTTGGCTACCGTGATGCCGTCGATGATCGGCGGCCACAAGTTCTTGGTCTCGCTGGTGACCAGCTTCGAGATGGTGCGGGCCTCGGTCTCGAGCCGCTGCACGCGCTTCTCGGCCTCGACAAGCGGGTTGCGCGAGGACTCCAGCGTCTGCCGCGCCGCGGCGTGATGGGCCTCGCTGGCCTGCACGGCGGCCTCGGATTCGGCGAGCGTCTGCTGCGCCATCTCCATGGCGGCAGCGAGCGCATCGATGTCGCCGAGATTGCCGGTTTCCTGCGCGAGCTTTTCTTCCTCGGCCTGAACGTTGGCGATCTCCTGATCGAGCCGCGCCAGCCGGTCGCGATGGGTGCGCACGCCCGCCTCGAGCTGGTTGCGCTTGGCGGTGAGATCGGCGAGCTGGGTGGTGAGCTCGGTGAACTGGCGCTCGGTCGCGGCCAGAATGGCTTCGGCGTCCGCGACGCGCTCGTCGACACCGGAGCGCTTCTCGACGCGCGACTTGATCTCTTCCTTCAGCTCGGCGTCTTCGGTGTCGAGCCGCTGCAGCGCGATGTCGGCGTCCGAGGTCTGCTGCTGCTCGCGGGCAATGTCGGCGGCAAACTGCGTCAAGCGGCGATCGAGCTCGCCAACGCGCTCCTTAGCGCGCTGTTCCTCGCGGTCGAGCATCTCGCGCGCATTGGTCAGGCGCTGCAAGCCGGCGGCGGCCCGCGCCTCGGCATCGCGCAGCGCCGGCAGCTCGGCGGCGCGGATCGCCTGGATGCGGGCGGCCTCGGCCTGATGCTGGGTGCGCTCGGCCATCTCGCGCACGGTGAGATCATGGGTGTGCGCGGCGTCGTTGACGTCGGCATTGGCCTGGATCCAGCGTAGGTGGAACAGCGTCGCCTCGGACTTGCGCACCTTCGCCGCCACCTCGCGGTAGCGAATCGCCTGGCGGGCCTGCTTCTTCAAACCGTCCATCTGGCCGGTGAGCTGGCCGATCACGTCCTCGACGCGGGTCAGGTTGGTCTCGGCCGCCTTGAGCCGCAGTTCCGCTTCATGGCGGCGGGCATGCAGGCCGGCGACACCGGCGGCATCTTCCAGCACGCGGCGGCGCTGCTCGGGCTTGGCCTGGATGATTTCGCCGATCTTGCCCTGGTGGACGAGAGCCGGCGAACGTGCGCCGGTGGCGGCGTCGGCGAACAGAATCTGCACGTCGCGCGCACGCACGTCGCGGCCGTTGATGCGGTAGACCGAGCCGGCCTCGCGCTCGATGCGGCGGGAGATTTCCAGAATCTGGCTGTCGTTGACCGCGGCCGGCGCCGTGCGATCGGCATTGTCGATCGTCATCACCACTTCGGCGTGGTTGCGCGCCGGACGATTGCCGGAACCGGCGAAGATCACCGCGTCCATGTCGGCGGCGCGCAGCGACTTGTGCGAGGTTTCGCCCATCGCCCAGCGCAGCGCT
>Ga0099824_1008794_pt1 | contig 12742 bp, 4 predicted proteins | sample SiratrowhiteBW_FD_76837 | JGI IMG/M metagenome (GOLD analysis project Ga0099824, IMG submission 76837) | Root nodule microbial communities of legume samples collected from California, USA - Siratro white BW | ecosystem: Host-associated > Plants > Roots > Nodule | place: USA: California... | reverse complement strand
TATATATATATATATATATATATATTTTGTGTGTGTTATGTCATATAATTTTTAAGATCTCTTTTTTTTTTTTTTTTACTCCAAAATAGTCTTATAAGTAGATATGACAAAGTGAATTTGCATCGGCATAACACACATACAAGATTTTGGTAGAACAGTCTTTGATAAATTTGTAAGAATGAGAAATTATTATTAAATTTGTTAATTGTTGTGAAATATTTATTTGATATAAGGTTTTTCTAATAAAAAATAATATTTTATTCTTATATGAATGTTAAATCTATTTTTATGTCAACATATTTTAATAGAAATGTCTTATAAAACTCAACTCCTAAACTTATGGTTTAAATATAACCAATGTATTGAAAAATGCTCATATAATCTACGAGCATGACTTTAAAACATAAAATTTATAATTGCATTAAAAATGGTAAGGTATCTCGTGAAGATAGACATCTAAAACAGATTTACAATATTTGTTTATCCATTAGGTTATATATATATATATATATATATATATATATATATATATTCCACAAATTTAAGTTAAGGAATTTCCTTGTTGGATGAATTTTAAAATTAACACCTGCACAATACTTTATCACTTGTATGTGGAGCTCATGACATCCTATTTAATATAAATGTTTTTATTTTATTTTTTATTAACATTTGTTATCAATAAATGTTTTCTTTTTAAGGTCATGAATAATTATTTCTTATTTGTTATTGTAAAATATTTCCATAAAATAAGAGTTATTTCTAATGCAAAAAAAAAAATAAAAAATCTTATATAGACTTGAAATTTATTGTTATGTCATACTTAAATTCCAAACTTATAACTTAAATATGATTAATTAAGGATAGTAAAACTGGTCAATTAAATCCACTTTAGACTGATTTGCTTTTGACTCGTAAAAAATAGAGACAGAATGAGATAGTTTATGGAGGCTAGAAAGTTTAACTTGTCTTGTTAGAAAATGGATTGAGAAGTCAGTCTGTTGATTTTATTTATTTATTTTAATATATATATATATATATATATATATATATATATATTAAAAATACTATTAATCATGTCAATATTTTATGATCTTTGATTAATTTATTTATAATGTCTCTAACTAGTTAAATTAAAATAATTATTAAAAATTATTACATTATAATTAGTAATTAGAATTTAATTTATAAGAATTAATCCTACTTGTTAAATATCTAGTTTGATCTATCCTTTATATAAAAAGGTTAGACTTGGACTTTTAAACTATAAATTAAATTTCAAGCTTTAGAAAAAAACACTTGCGAGTAATGGATTGGTATATCTGTATATATTTTATATATAATTTCTATTGAATAAATGGACATTATATATGGGGAGTTTTTCTTGAAATAATATTTTTTTAATCAGAAAAAAAAATTGGGCACATAAATTATAAATATAAATATTAGTTTTTTATAGTTTTAAACTACATAATAATTTAATTATATGAGTTAAAGGTGAGATTGGGATCCAAGAGCTGACTTATCAAATATGTTGTTTAGTCTAACTTATTAATTAAAAAGGTGAGTTTTATATTAATTAAAGAAGTTAAGCTTTAGGCTTTAGAAAAACAGTTCATTTTGATAGGTTAACATGTTTAAATAATGGTAATATATATTTTACTTATAATATATATTGTATAAATATATAATATAAATGCAGAATTTTAATACTAATGATATTTTTCAGTAAAAAATAAACATAAATTTATATTGTTAGACATATAAATTAAGGAAATTATATATATATATATTAAATATTAGCTGAAATTATAAATATGTGGTATATAATTATTTAACTTTATGGATGAGGGGTAAAACAAGTTCAACAACTCAACATAAAGTTACTTGTTGAATGTCTGGTTTAAGCTTTACAATCCGATAGACTAACATGTCTATATAATATTTTTTATATATTTTATATATGATACATATGTAGATCTTTAATATTAATAATAAAGTTTTTAGTATAAATAAATAAATTTAAATTGTTGGACTTATGAATTATAAATACATATATATATATATATATATATATATATATATATACACACATTACAAATATTAGTTAAAAATAGAAATATGCAATAGTTTTAAATTATATAATGATTTATCTGTATGAGTTACACATGGAATACAGTGAACAGCCTATCACAATCAACAACTTCTCAAATGTGTTAATTAAAAAAAGTAAATTTTAGGCTTTAAAAAACAGTTTAATTTGACAGGCGGACACATATATTTTATCTATAATATGTGTTGAATAAATCAAGTTACTACACAAACTTTCAAACCAAACAGAACTTTAAATATGTGATACTTAGACTTAAAAAATACATATTATAAATAAATAAGACAGACATAAGCTTAATAGTATTAATATAGATAAAATTTAGATCCATTAGAAATTTAAGGTAACCTCTTTCCACCTTTTAGCATGGCATAGTAATTGAAAACTCTGCACTCACCTATCTATCTATGATCCATGTATTGAAAAATCCATTTCATATTTTCACTGTATTTGAAAATTAGTGAGAATTATAATGCAGAAACCTTGATTAGTCTCTATCCCAGTAATGAGACCGATAATAGAAAAAAAAATTATATACTAATTTTGGAGATAGATTGTGTAGGGTTGGGACCACTGCACTGCCACACTACTGATTTATGCAGCTGCTTGCATCTTCAATTCTCAACCTCTATCCAATTTACCAAACCACCCTTTCCCTCAAACACTAAATTATGTTCATGATTTTCCAAATTACACTTTTTGTAATTCATTATTTCAATGATCTTTCTCAAAGGATACACACACATGTGTAAGGTGAAAAAATTATTTTAAAATTAAAAAAAATGTATATGATACTTTTAAAACTTAAAAGGATGTATGATATAAAAAAACACACTCTTTTGAAAACAAAAAGTCCATATAGAATTTACAAAAAAATATATAATTTTTATAATTCAAAAAAACATCTTAATTATTTTTCTTTTCATGAAGGAGCTAAAAGAGCAAAGCAACACAAACTCTACTGACAAAGCATGGACAAAGCTGAATCACAATCTGCTAGCAGCTTAACAGATAAGAAGTGTAAGTGTGGAATAGAATAAGAAAAAATCAAAATCTTTTATTTATTTATATATATATATATATCCTAAAAACGTCAATTATTGGATTTGAAAATGTACAGCAAAGAGACCGTTATATATGACTGTATGTATACATCAAATAATCAGTTTATTGAACTGATTAATTAAAGTCAATTTTGGCACAAAATATATTAAAATGATCACATATATATAATTAAAATAATGTATGTCCTTTTTTATAACGAACATGTATTTGTATGTTTTATTTTAATATGGTGTGCAATGGGATTTTGAACTTTCTATACGAGAGAGGGCCTACTCGTGTTTTATATGTGCAACTAACAAAAGGGGTTTGGATTTTTTTACTTTATCATCACTCAATTCCAGATATTCCTAATTACTCATTATGACTCGGATACTATTATTATGGGCAAGTTCTTATAGTTTTTTTATCATTTTCATTTGAATCACTTTGGGTTATATGTTTCTTCTTTGAAAGATACCCCTATGCCTAGACACATCTAATTAATATAGAAAACAATTTATATTGACATCGCTAAACTGTGCAAGATATTTTGTTATCGCGTAATGTTGAATATTTATAAAAAATAATAAAAGCTTTGATGTTTTTTTAATGCTATTATAGACATATTGATTATATTATTAAGAGATCACAACTATATGAATTTATCCATTATAATAAAAGAATATAAAAATTCATTATGAATAGTATAATTTTTTTCTTTTCTAGTCAATAAAACTTTAAATTCATACTTTTATTTCTAAAAGTCTGATTGTTGGATTTTATCACAAATTTTTATTATAATAAAACATGTTTTTTTTTTCTGACTCGATTACCGAAATAAATTATTGATTCTGATATTATTATTGAACTCTTTTTAAAGAAAAAGATAAGAAATGAGATAATGAGTGAACTCGTAAAATAGATTTATACCATGTCTAATAAAAACTTAAAATTATGTCATACAAAAAATTTATATTATATTTAATTAAAAAACTTAAAGTGATGTAGGTCTTTTGATTATATGTATGAAAAATTACATATTCCTATTGTCAATAACTTTTCTAAAAAAACAGATATTTAAGCAGGTCATTGTTTTCGAGTTTGAATGATACTAGGTTTAATATCTTGTAGAGTTTGAATATTATTGAATAGAAAATACACGAAAAATAAAGCTTGGACTAAAGGTTGAAGAAAAATTACTATACAATGATATTTTACAAGCATACCTACTTTTAACAGAGAATAGTTATGATAAAAAAACATAAATGAGATTGTGATTAATAATGTTGAGGACCACGAGAGAAGGGCTAAATTGCTGTGGATTTTGTAGAGTTTTGAAGCAGTGAGAGAGAAGTGGTAACCCATTTTCATCAAAATACAATCAAGAGAGGGATGGGTCCACTCTGTTCATTGGTAGGTGTCAAAGCCTTGAAGAGTTCTTATCACACCCTGCTTCTGCCCTTCTATTTCCTTCACACAAAAAGACAACAAGAGAATGCAACACTTCAGTTATGTTTTGTCTGTATTATAATGGAATGGAGAGAATTGAAGAGCAGGCAATAAGATAGAAATATCAAACACCTTCATGCTAGGATGCCTATTAGCTCCTCCTACTATCTTTTTTTACTATATATATCTTCGTCTACTCAATTTCTTTTGCTTCATCATTCTTTCATGTATTCAATCTCTTGTTATTAATGAATACCTCGGTCTGTTTCTGTCAAAGTTCAACTGTGTCTGAGAAGAGAATAACATGTACCAATTCTTTCAAAATTGCCATGAGTTGGGACAATGAGAGGGAGATTGCCTCTCTTTCTAATTGCTTAAAAATTAAACATGTTTTACAAGATTAACAAATAATAAATAATTTATGTTAAGGAAATGTGGAATAAGAACCACTTTTTTATTATGTAATTTATTAATTTCCTCTATGTAAATAAGATAAGAACAATTCTTCATTTCTTATTTTTACCTGCTCACTTAACACTTTTTTTAATTTAATTTTCTTTCATTTATGTACTTTTTTTCTTTCATAATTTAAACGTGTCATCCAAAAACAACATTAATAACACCAATTACTTTTTCTATTTGCCTATTAACCAATTAACTAAGTTATGGATAAGTGAAGTCCATTATGAAGCAATTTTAAATGGTTGTTTAACTATAAATATCCTGTGTTTCACAATTGGGGCCAGTTACTCTTCTGGATTTGTGATGTTAGCAACAATATAAGAAATTTAACCAAACCAAATTTACTGTCACAGTCAATGATCCTGTGTGTTCAAGTTGGAGAACACGGTTCTGTCTATCTCTGTTTCCTGTTAAGTATCAGTTCAGTGAGTAGTAACATATGATTAATAAAAGCTTTAAGGAGCAGGGTGCCATGGAATTTTATATCTAAGTATTTGTAGATGTTGAACTTCATCATTTTAGGCTTCAAATTTATCTTTTGACATATTTGCCAAGCAGGTTGTGGGGAATTTGAACTTGCAGTAATGACTAATGACAGTAATTGAAAATCGAAAGCTCACTTGTGGAATGACCAATGACAATCGATAAATAAATAGCGAAACCCGCTAGCTAAGATACAAGGTTGAAAATATTGTGTTCCTAAACACATGTTCCAGTCTCCTCAAGAGTGGTGGAACCTACCAGAGAATAAATTAGTGTTCTCAACTGGGAAAGGTACAGAGTTTCTCAACCACAGTTCTCAACTACAAAATGAGTTACAGGTTTCATCACAAATCACTTACCCCGAATCAATTTTGACTATCTATTTGTTCCAAATTGAATCATTCTTTCTGCTGAGTCCAGATCTTCACAGTTTTGTCATTGCCAAGTGCACCAGAAGCAATCATGTTCTCTGTCGGGTGACATGACACAGAAACAACTGTATCAGAATGACCTTCTAATTTCTGTACTATTTTCCTTGACTGCAGTTCCCACAAGTATATAGAGTTATCTTCTGATCCGCCAACAACATATTTTCCATTTGTTATAGAAAAAGTGGATGAAATGCAGTATTTTGAATTAATGTGACCAGTGTAAGTCTTCAGAAACTTGCCAGTTGAATAGTTCCAAAGCCTCTGCAGGTAAAGAAAATTTCCGATGTAAGAATGACCCAAACATTGAATTGTGAAGCAAGAAAAAAACTAGTAGCCCAATTAAGCTACCAAATCAACTACAACTGAGTGAATAATAAAATGAAAAAATAATCAACTTAGCCATTTGGCGTTGCATGCGAATAGTATAGCACAAATTAAAGTCCATCAGATAAACAAATAAACCCGTTCTAGTTCATGAAATTGTAAGTGTTGCTCACATTAGTTTCTAATATAACAAAATCCTCATTTAGTCCCTTATACAAAATGTCATTGCTTTTCAGTGGAAAAGATACTAGAATCACATTTCACAAAGTGAAAACTAAAATGAGAATTTTGTAAAGTCGAAATGGACGAAAATGGAGGTTCAAAACATGTTTGCAAATGTAAAATGAACTTCCCTGTGGAAACCAAAGTTTTAAAAGCAACCTTATGTTGCTTTCATTTGAAACTTGGTTCGAAGCTAACATGAATCAGCGATAATTAGGCAGCTGAACGGAAAAGAAAGCATGAACATGAAAATGCAGTTCACTTTTTTTACACTTTAGAGCAACCTAACTTGAAATACCAATTCAGCATGCTTGTTTTTTCTCTTCATATTTATAATGCCAGAGAGCCAAAAATCTAAGTACAGTTTTTCAAAACTCAAAGCAAAATTTTTTCCAATGGAGCTCATCAGTCCAATCACTATTCTCATAATCATATAATCGTGATTCCTTAAATCCATTAATATCACAAGCCTGCAATTTTCCACCAGTTCAGAAACACATAACAAAAACAGAAGTGCTATGACACTAGGCAATAAGAACTCAATCCAAGTCCAACACCAAAGCGTGAGTAACTGCAGATAACACTGAAAGACTGAGCTCAGAACTCGAAAATTACAAAAGAAAAGCAAAGCACCTTCTCAGTTTCAAAAAGTTGCAAGTAACAAAAGCAAAACGCATCAACCATTAAATTAATTTAAGATACTTGTATAACCTAAAACTAACTTTCCAAAGAACCCGATTTTCTCTTTATAAATTAGCATGGTTGTGGAAAAATGTACCCTAAATTTATCCAAACATGAACGAATTAAGAAGAGAGAGGGTAATGAGGAATTACCAGAGTATTGTCGAGGGTGCCAACGAGAATGAACTTGGCGTTGGGGGAAAACTTAACAAAGGAGACGGGAGGGTTCTCGTCGTCGATGAGGGTCTTGACGCAGTGGCCGGTGGAGGCGTCCCAGATTCGGCAGAGGCCGTCGTAGCTGCTGGAGACGATGAGGGTGCCGTCACGGTTGAAGTCGACGGCAGTGACGGGGTCGGAGTGGGCGGGGAGGACCTTGAGGCACTTGCCGGACTTGACGTCCCAAACCCTAACGGTCTCGTCGAAGGAGCCGGAGACGATGACGTTGGACTGAGGGTTGAAATTGACGCAGAAGACGTAGTTGGTGTGGCCCTGCAGCGTCTTGATGAGGGACCCCGTCGGCACGTCCCAGAGGCGGAGGGTCTTGTCGTCGGAGGCGGAGACGAGGAAGCGGGAGTCGGAGGAGAAGGCGAGGTCCGACACGCCCTGCTCGTGCCCCGAGTACTCCTGCATCGGGGAGAGAGAGAGGCTGTCGGAGTCGGAGTCGGAGTTGGTGAAGCCGTAGGTTCGAAGAGTCTTGTCGGCGGAGGAGGAGGCGAGGAGGCGGCCGTTGGAGGAGAATTTGACGGCGGAGATGGCGCGCTTGTGGCCGGTTAGGGTTTGGGAAAGAGTGTAGGGTTTGAAGGAATCTGAATCCGACGATGGTTTTGCTTCCGTCGACATTTCTCTCTTCGCCGCAGCTTCACTTCAACTTTCGCTTTCACTTCTTAATTCACCTTTCTTTAGCACTCTTCTGTCACGGAAGAACTCAACAAAAACCAAGAACAACGTAGTAGAAACAAACACACCTACGTTTTATTTTACTCAATCATTCAATGCAATGCTATTCTCTATAAACATAAATAAATCGCTCTCTGTTCTCAATAATTCTCGTGTTCATCAAATTTTAATTCTTCACACTCCGGCTTTAAAACTTCATTATTTATCAATCTTTTCTATATTAACATTATTGAATATAAAAATTAAGTAGACATTGAAATTTCATCCAACTTTGATACGTTTAGAAATTATTTAGTTGTTTTTTTTATTATATTCATAGGAAGTAATTTTATTTACATGTGTTTATACTAACATTTAATTATTTGATGTGCAGTTGCATTATTACATATAAGAGTGAGATAAATATAATTACATACTTTAACATCTTCACATCTCAAACTAGTTGATGTATATTGATAAAATAGATGAGATTCAGTTAAATAATTATATTATTAACTCAATGTTAAATAATTACACTATTAACTTGAAGATAGTGATTGTTCAATACTTTAAGGGCTAAAACAAATTTAAAAATTAGGCTTTTTTTAAATTAATAAAATAATTAAAATTATAATATTTTTATCTTTTGATAATCACATTTCAGATCAATTCATGTATATTAGTAATGTGTTTATCAATTATTTTGTGGTTTTTTAACTTAGTAATAAGTTACTAGTTTACTAGTAATACAACCAATAACATTAAATAATTTTTAAAAAAAAAACAGAAGACTCTATCTAAATCTATAAAATAAATGAGTCATATTCTTTTATGATTTTTTCAATTAGATAATTTTTTTTTATGTAATATGATGTAGAAAAGTGTCTTGAGTATATATCTTTCGAAAAATCTATATCAATTATCCTAATAGGACATTCTTTTACTAATAAGTCTCTCAATTTTGTATCAACGTCCTCCCATTGCCTTGGATCATATATATTTTTAATATTATAATGATTGTCTTAGCAAATTCATTCTTGTTATCATGAATTTGAGAATCAAAATTATTATCATGAGTTTGAGAATCATAGTATCTTGTCCAGAAATCTCAAAGTCTCTTACTATATTTCCATCTTGTTCTTTGGCAAGTATTTAAATTTAACTTATAAATTCTAAATTTTTAATACTCTTCCTTGAATCTGCACAAAATACTTTTTAAATTAATTAAACAATAATGAGAAATAAAAAAATTGAAATCAATTCATCAATCTCATATTATTTTTACTTTATATTAATGCACTCAAAATGAGAAAAAGTGAACACAAACTCTTCTTCAAACTCTAAGTCTCCAACTAATATTATGTAAAAACCAATAAAAGAGATGATAAAGGAGTTAGATAAGTGAAGAAGTCAGATAAACGAAGAGATAAGTGAAGAAATTAGATAAATGAAGAGATAAGTTGAAGAATGAAAGAACAGATAAAAGAAAGAAGAATGAGATAAGTGTCAGATAATGAAATGACATGTAAATAAACAATGTTAATATGTTGAAAAATAGGAAAGAGATAGAAAAGTAGAAATGTTTGATATGTTGAATTCCTTGACTGTTCAATTCACTTCTTAAAAAATATTATTAATTTATTATAAGAAAATTTTAAAAATATTATTCATTAAATAATATTTATATATCAATAGAAATTTAAAGTCATTCAAAAATATTTGTAATATCCATATAAACTTTTTTTAAATTTTTAATTATAAATTATTTTTTAGTATAATTTTAAAATTAATGTTTTTAATTTTATAATAATATATTAGTATTAAATTTTTTGCAGACCTTTGAAAACTTGAGACCTTAAGTAGTTTTTTTACATGATTGGACCTTGAACCTGCTTAAAGGTAATAAGAAAACTAAAAGTGATAAATATTCCTATTAATACAATTTATTTATATGATGTTTTGGTAAACTATGCATTTAACATGATGGTTAATCATAAGATAAACAAAGTATCTAGATGATATTTACATTAAAATTTCAAGTTTTTTAAAATAAACTTTTTTTTCATATAAAATCATAACATTTAGTGTTTTAAAATAAATATTTCATAAATTTATTAAACATATATCAAAATTAAGTGTGTCACTCTTACCCTAGTATATTATTTCTTATTTATATATTACACAATTGATTTTGTTTTTTAATATTCCTGCATTAGAAATAGACTCAAACATTTACATCTTTTATATTACTTTCACTAAATTATTATCACAATAAAGCTACATAACAATAATGTAGTATACTCATATGATAAGGTAAATCTCCATAATTTACCACACACAACTTCTTTTCATATTACATACTATATTACAAGAACCTCCTTCAACTGTCGTCACTTAATATATTCTTTTATTTTAAGTTAATATCAATAGAGTCAAAATATCTTATACGAAATTTTAGATTCAATACACAATCTAAACATCTCAACATAGTATTTCTTCCATTAAAATACTTATGTTTACAACTCATCACATAAATATATATAACAAATATTTTATTTACATGTATAATTATCACTCATAGTCAAATCACATAGAGTGACACACACACAAACAACTAATCTAAAAGTATTTTTTTTAACTTGAGCAAAATATTTTGCTTGAGGAAAAATCTAGTTGAGAAAAATGTTGAATTCATGTTCTATTTCCTCTTAAACGAAAGTATGACTAATATGAAAATGATTTATTACTCTATTTTTGCTTGAATAAACATGTAGTTTAAAACAAATGTTGATTTTCAACTATATTTTTGCTTTGGCAAAAATCTGTCACTTTAGTGAAAATATCCGAAAAATTAATTCCTTACAATATGATAAACTTGTTTCAAAATATTACCTAAAATCAATATAATAAAATTATAATTTTAAATAGCCGAAAAGACCAATAGAACTTTAATTTATTTAATTATAACTTAAATTCATCCATAATAATTATAAGAAAATAACTATTTTGATCAAAATCATATTCAAAACTCACTTTAACAACCTTTATAACTTAACATAACAAACGATTATTAACAAAAAACTCAAATAACATTATACTTTATTTCAAATATTCACATATTTTAAAACAAAAACACAAAATCCTAAATAGAAATACAAATTATTATAACCAAATCACCTCCCATTGAAATCATCTACCATTTCAATGTACTATCAAACTCATAAGAGACTTCCTTACCTTGTTAAGGCTGGTTTAGATTTAAGGTTAAGTTTATAACTTCTCTTATTACATAAGAATAAAGTTAGACATATACATACAATATTTTGATCAATAATTTAAACATATCCTTATAACTATTGACTAACAAAGATTTATTTCTATCTTGAAAAAACTAAATACAAAACTTTGAATTTTCGTACATAAAAAACCTTTTCAAAATTAATTAAAAATAAAAAATAAAAAAACTCACTCTAAACAAATTTTATACAAACATTTTTGAAATTAACTAAGAAAAAAAAATAAAAAATCTCACCCTAAACAAATTTTGATTAAATAGATTTTATTATTCATTAGAATTATTTTGATTTACAAAAGGATTAATAGATTATTTAAAAATTTATAAATAAAAAATTATATTTCTTCTTAAACTTAATTTTAAATAATTAACTATTTTTCTATTTATAAATTTTATATTTAAATAATAAATGTGTATAGTTTATTTCAGTTACATCACTTTTACTCTTACAAACCTTATTAACCCTCTTACACAACTTATCAACATAGGCTAATTATTAGAGCTTTTAAATACACCTTTCAAATCAAACAAAATCTTAAAAAAAACACATATTAAGTAATATTTACATCATAGTCAATGCTGATTCTAAATTGGTGACATACCAAAATCTTAAAATAAATGATTTTATTGTAATTAATACTAATTTAAATTACAATAACAAAAAATGTAAAAAATAACTATATTTCAGTAATGTTTTTATTGTTATTAAATCTATTTTAAATTGACAATGCGTGAAAATTTTAAAAAGTAACACAATTAAGTGATGTTTTCATTATAATTAATACTAATTTTAAACTGGCAACCTCTACCTTATTGTCAATTTCTTAATATTTTTTTTTCCATTTTACATTTTTCTTAAACTTTTCATCACATAATTCATTCATCTCATAACAAGTTATTTTCTTTCTTCTTTTTTCTGATATTCCCTTAAAAATACAACAATAATTATTTAAAAAATATGAATAACTTAATTTTCTTAAACACACAATTTTTATCAATTTCATTTGAAAAATATAAAATTCTATTATATTATTTTTTGCATAAGTTTTTGGAAGTGAAAAGAAAATCTTAAAATATATAATTTAATAGAAAACTAAATTTGGAAAATGTTATTATATTAATCATTATTACACAAATTTTTTTTGATAAATTTCATCAATTATTTTAATAATTATTTTAGTGACATTCGTTATTTTAATTTACCTTATAATTGATAAAATAGTTTTTATTTTTTTTTACACACGTTAAAATACCTTATAATTTAATTAGTATATATATATATATATATATATATATATATATATATATATATAATAATATATAAATATAAAAAATATATATAATAATTATATAATTTATTTATTATAT
>Ga0099824_1008793_pt1 | contig 12744 bp, 4 predicted proteins | sample SiratrowhiteBW_FD_76837 | JGI IMG/M metagenome (GOLD analysis project Ga0099824, IMG submission 76837) | Root nodule microbial communities of legume samples collected from California, USA - Siratro white BW | ecosystem: Host-associated > Plants > Roots > Nodule | place: USA: California... | reverse complement strand
TTTTTTTTTTTTTTTTTTTTTTTTTTTTTTTTTTTTTTTTTTTTTTTTTTTTTTTTTTTTTTGTAAAGCAAATTTAATATATGTAAATGGTTTAATTGAGAAAAATAACAAAAACAAATGAAATATTTTTTAAAAAAATATATAAAAAAGACAACAATTATAACCTCAACCATCATCATATGCCACCTATGATAACAATCTTAACCACAATCATTATTAAATTGGTACCCTGTAATGATCAATGTCTAAACTCCTATATAGCCTATTATAGCAGTTCTACTAAAAATCATCATTATAAATGCAACTTATTATGATAATTTTTAATGGGAATTATTGTCGTATGTACAACAACAATTTTGAGTAGTACTATAATAGTCTTAATCATAGTTAAAAAATATATAAGAAAAGACAACAATTACAACCTCAACCATCATCATATGCCACCTATAATAACAATCTTAACCACAATCTTTGTTAAATTAGTACCCTGTAATGATCAATGTCTAAACTCCTATATAGCCTATTCCAGTAATTCTACTCAAAATCACCATTATAAATGTAATTTATTACGACAATTTTAAATGAAAAATTATTATTATATATACAACAACAATTTTGAATAGAATCATAATCAAAATCAAAATGTATTATAATAATAATCTTAACCATCGTTAAAAATACTAATATTTTTTTAATAATGACTATATTGTCAATAATTCTAAAACTGTTGTTAAAATATAATTAAAAGTGTCATAAGAATTTTTTTTAATATTGACATTTCAAAATTTTCACCTCTTCTTATGCCATAATGCTAAATATAGTAATTTTTATTTTCTTAGGAAAAAAACTACATTTAATTATGAATTTATAATTTTTTATATAATTTATCCTCATTTTTAAACTTATATATAAATAATAATAATTTATAAAGAAGTTTATTTTATTTATTTTTCTTAATTTTCTCCTTCATAAACTCTTACGAAGAAGCTTGTAAATAACACTCTATATCTAATATGAAAAGCAATTCGAGGTTATAGGATTCCAAAAAGATTAAATTTTAGGCATTAGATCTAATAAGATTTGCTAGGAAAATACCATAACACCTTCTAACGAGTCAAATATTTCAAAAAGCTCTCAAAGAAACCACTTTTGGAAAACTAGTGGACTTTGAAGGTGGGAAACGTAGAAGTTCTTACAATACAGATGTCAGAATTACCTAACCACCAAATCCATTTTTCTGAAGTTAATGTTTGCAACAACCCTATCTTAAACATCAACAAATCAAGATCATTTTATGTACTAACGTTTATCCTACCTTTAAAGACTAACTCTTCAATATATATATATATATATTAATTTTATTTAACCTAAAAAGTAAAAAAAAAAAATATCTCATCTGCTAACAAACATGCCCATTTTATATACAATTAAAATTAATATAAACATTAGAATTTTAACGTAGTAAAATAAAATAACATAATCAAAATACAGACCACATACAGGTCAACACTTAGGTTGATGCTAATATATATAATTAAAATATCTTATATATTTAATTATATACTTTATTAATTCGTAATTTAATTAATAGAGTGTAGTATTTATTTACTAAAGACTTGAAATTGAGTAGTAACTATGGTTGATGATTTTGTTTCTAATATTGTTTGGTTATGACTTATATTTGAATAATTTGAAATTATTTTAGAGTCACTTTTTAATTTACTTATAATCATTTTTAATTAATATTGTTATTTAATAACTTTCTACATAAGTAAAATAAACGTAATATGTGAATTTAAATATATAGGTATTCAATAATTTATTATTTTTACATACATATGAGAGGATATAACTATTTTTTTTAAACACGAGTTTGAAGACGAGTAAGATACTATATTATAGTATTTAAAAATCGTATTAATAAATATCTCTTAAGGGGATGTGTGGTAGGAGAAATTTTTTACTCAGGAACCATCTATGAATTTTAAATTCTGTGCATTATTATCTCTAAACATGACTGAATTTTGTGTGATTGGTAAAAACTATTCCTAAGAACATTTATACAAGTTTTTAGAAATAAAAAGGGTCATGCATTATTCTTATCTTATCAAAATCTTAAACATGTTACCTCATTAAGATGTATTTTTTAAAATAAAATTTATACTTTTACTTTAGAAAATTAATTTCAGAGGAGGAAAGTCAAGGGAATGGAAATTGATCAGCCAGGGAACACATGAAGGAGAGAAAGCTGGGTAACTCTTTTATGAAAGCATTTGTGTGTGAGAATCTTAGTTCTTGATAATGTTCTCTTTTAAAAAAATAAATTAATGTGAGAAATATATTTTTCTAGCTTTACATATTCCCGAAAACATAAAATTTATCTTAGATCGAACGTACTTAATGCAAGATGCTTTGTAGTTTAGATTTGTTTAGACAATCTTATATATTATCTTCCATGTTTGGATTTGTATCTTGGCACTGAAAATGATATTCTGTAAAATTTGATCTATGAAATAATTAATATGTAGAGAAATTGTTTATTTGGAATGACACGTTTGATAACATGGCAATGATAGAAAAAAAATAAGACGTCATAGAGGGTTCAATTAAGTTTTTTGGCTTTATTTATTGCGTTGGCAATGAGCGACTTATTGACGTGGCTCACCTGACCCAACAAACAAAGCCACGGAAGGAAGAACCCACAATTTGACCAACATCGCAGCTGTGAGTGAAGACAGAGAGTGCCCACTTTCAAACAGTATGAACTAACCCAAGAAAATGGGATTAACATATTCACACGGGTCCTTCAGAAACGGGTACCAAGCGTGTACGTGCCCCTTTATAAAACACTCTCAGTTTCACCTATTTCGTCCAACGTTGCTCTCATCTCCAAACTTCCAAACACAACAAACACTTCACGGTCTCCTCCTTCTTCTTCTCCCTTTCTTCCTTCAATCAAGGTAACCTTTTCTCTCTTATTTCCAGAACACGTCACTATCCCCTTGCACCCCATTTCTCCATCATCAACCAATTTTTCAGATTTTTCACACCGTTCTCTAGATCATCTTCTGAGTTCTATTTGACCTTTTCTAATTCTCATCTGGATGATATCTTAAGTAGGAAGGATAAAGTTGTTTGATTAGTTTAAGGTTCTGATCGTCTCTTTGTTCTCATTTTCAGTGTGTGCTATACCGAGGTGAAGGATGACACAAATCTCATCGACCATGTACTTGCCTGAATTTGTAAGCACACTGCGTGCTCAACTCAACCAGACATAACCTTTGATTTGAAATAATGTTATTCCTGAAATCTTAATTCTTACCTTACCATTTATTTTTTTATGAACAGGGAATGGAGGACCCCACTTTGTTTCATCAATACCCGATGGAATCCTTTCCATTCCAGCTCGATGATTTTGACTTTGAGTCCTTCTCCGCGTCCCCAAAGGGTTCTTCCTCTCCCAAGCGCTTGAGCTCCGAAAGCACACAAAACTCTTCCCTCACTCAGAGTGCTGAAACTTGTGTTGCCCCACTAAGACCAACCAAGCAAGCCAAGACTACTATGAGTACTTGGAGTGCTTACGGCACTGACATGATGGCTCCCAAGGCTGCTTCCTCTTCATCCTCCAAAATCATCTCCTTTGACAAATCCAATGCATTTTCTGCTTCTTCCCAACAATTCTACAAACTCGATGCTGCAAAACTGCTGAAGAAGCCTAAAATTGAAACTGGGTATGGTGAGAGCCTGGATTTTGCAGGTGTGGCTTCTCAAAGTTCCTATGACAACCATAGTTTTCTAGACTATGATAAGCAAGAGAAAAAGGCTGCAGCCACAATGGCTAGAAACCCAACCCAAGCTCAAGATCACGTCATAGCCGAAAGAAAACGAAGGGAAAAGCTCAGCCAGAGGTTCATTGCTCTTTCGGCCTTAGTTCCTGGACTCAAGAAGGTACCATTTGCGTGATTTTCCTTTTCTTTTTTTACACGATAGCAGCAACAAGTTTTTAACTTACGACTTCGTACAAATTACTAGGTCCATTCTGATAGATTAAATTTCATTCATGATCTCGACATGTCAAACACAAACTTCTAAATTGAATTCCCGGACACAGTAAATGCTTTTGCAACTATTGTGATCATAGAAAATTATGAACAAACGTGGCTGATGCAGTTATAATTATGGTTACTGAAACCTCCGAAATATATTGTGGCTGTGATTTGACACCTTGAACACCTGAAATACATATCTTCTACTTTAACTGGGTGCAGCTAACTACTAAAAATCAATTATCTAGTGACAAATTTAGTGTTAGAAAAGTTATTTGTTTTTTTCACTATAAATTATGGGATAAGTAAATTTTAGTGACATTATTTTGTCACTAATCCTAATTTTAATTCTGCATGCAGAAACAATTTGTTTTCAATCGGCTATGTATAATTGGTATCACGTTGTACGAGAATATTCTTTCTTATTAAACAATGAATGTATGCATGCAGATGGACAAGGCTACCGTCCTGGAAGATGCTATAAAGTACGTGAAACAACTACAAGAACGGGTAAAGATTCTGGAGGAAAAAACTGTGGATAAAACAGTTGAATCTGCAGTCTTTGTGAAGAGATCTGTTGTCTTCGCCAGAGATGATTACTCCTACTCCGGTGAAAACTCGGACCAGTCACTCCCCGAAATCGAAGCAAGAATTTCTGGTAAAGAGGTACTCGTCAGGCTCCACTGCGACAAACACAGAGGACGAGCACCTGCTATACTAAGGGAATTAGAGAAGCATAATCTCACAGTTCAGAGTAGCAGCTTTTTGCCCTTTGGGAATAACACTCTTGACATAACTATTGTTGCTAAGGTGAATATACTTACTCAATCTTTAAAGAATCATCTTCAAATGTAATAATTTCAGACGCATAAGTATCTTTACGCATCATTTTGACTTGTTTATCAAACTTGTGTTTTCTTGCAGATGGACAAGGACCACTGCTTGACTGCAAAAGATCTCATCAGAAGCTTAAGTCAGTGTTTGAGGCAGCTTTCATAGCGAACAATTAACCAGTTGAAGCATCCACTGATGTAGCTACATTAATTTGTTGTTGTGCATCCTTCACTATAGGAAAAGAGCTTAATAAAAAGAGTTTTTATCGCAGTGCTTTCTTTTTCCCTAGTCCATCTTCTGGAGTTGGGAGTAACATATCCATGGCCTGCGAAAGTGTCTCCTCCAGTGTGTACCTTAGTTTTCTTGGGTCTGTTTTGCTGTAGAGTTGAAGATGATGCCTTGTTTTCATTTTTTGTCCACAGTTTTTGCGTAGGTGATTGATTACCTACGTTAACATCTGTTGTTTATGTTTTTCTAAAGAGGGTTTTTTAGAGGATTTGACTATTACCTCTTTCGTTCCTCTTTCGCGTTGTGAACACGGTCCAGTTTCATTGAAAAACAATGTTGGCAGCATTTATTTTATATTGTTCCATGTCGGATAGTGATGATCACTTCTGTATAAGATTACTATTGTTAATTACTAAATGTCTATTTGTTCATTATTTCCTTTATTTTGGATACTTGTGGGTGCATATCTTCAACAACTAATAATTTTTTGGTTTAAACGAGATTCTCGCCCTTTGGACTTATTTTGTTCAGGTTCAGAAGTGATGCAATTAACTTAAGTTTAATCTTCTAAAAAATATCAGTTAACATGAATAGTTAACCATTTTTTTTCATGTAATCAATTAGTTGAAAGAAGAATCTTTTTACTATTTCTGTTTTTTTATAAGACTCAAAGTTATGTTTTCTTATAAGATCCAATAGTTAATATAGTTTGAATTACACTTTTGTTAGACCAAAATACTCGTAATTAAAATTGAATCATTGCACTAGTAAACACTAATGATAAGAATACATTTGAAAAAAAAATATAATAAATTTATTGCTTCCGACTAAAATTATCTACTTCTTTATTCCTGATAAATTAAATAATAGGATCTAATAAATATATATGGTTAAAGTATTAAAAATTGCTAAAGTAATAAAAAACAAATACATTACACGTTCAATGAAAGAAACTTATCTTTTAGTTCCTTAATCATAACATGAAAACAATATAGTAGGAAGCATTTTCCAATAAACAGGGTATGCAAAATCTTAAAAGAGTATTAAAAGGCTAAATTTACTAATAATACACCAACTGTTGCGGAAGAAGTTGATTAAATTTAAGATTGCCATTGGATCATGGGTCCACATGACTTTGTCATAACAATTAAAATTTAATGGGAAACCACTTAAACCTACCCAAAATCTTGAGATCTGCTTGCTAATCTAGCAATCATTTAAATACACAGTCACAAACTTTTGGGTTGTAGCGCAAAGTTTCTATTATGTTAATTTAGGTGAATATTATTAAAAAAGAATAAATTTTAAGATAAATATATTAAAAATTATGTATATCAATAAGTAATTGAAATAGTAAATTTAAATATGTATTAGTCGTTGCGGGTAAACAACATGCTTCAAGATGCTTAATTAATATAAAATAATTACTCTTTTTAAATTAAAATATGACAAATTTGTCCTTAAATGAATTTGTATATATACCAAATACCTGAGAAGATATTTATCAATTTGTACAAAAATAATTGTATTGCACGATATCATGTTCTATACATTATTGTAGTTAAAACTAATATAACAATGTCTAATGCTACCTGGACATAAAATAAACTATCTTTATCATTAATACATTATAAATATATATCAAGTTGTATGTTGCCAAGTCGATGTTCGTCAGAGCATGATCAATCTCATCCTCAATTAGTCAAATGGCGTAAGAATGCTTCATGATTTTATTTTAAAAAGTTAAATATAGATTGAGATTTGAAGTCTCGATGACTCATTCAAGATGTGCAAAGAAAAACTCGCACGAGACTTCAACCGCCAAAAATGCAAAATTTGTTTTTATGAACATTGATTGTTACATGAATTGTAATATAATTTTTTTTATATTTTTCTAATTTTATAAATTATTATTTGTATAAATTCTTATATAAGATTTTTTTTAATATAAATTGATGTTCTATATACGGCATCGATTTCTGCGGCGCAAATATGGAAGAATAATACAATTTTTTTAGTTTTTGTATGATATTAGTGAAAGGGAGAAAAACTAATTTAGCAAATATGACAAACATAGTAGAAGAGGATTAATGAGAGAAACAGTAGAAGGGTTTGAACCTTAAACAGAAGTCGAGAGATCTCGGAGGTAACTTTGACGAGAAAAAGATAGCTGCATTATTTTAAAAATCTAATGTACTTATTATAGTGTTTATCACGATAGTGATGGTAGTTTTTTTAATCTTTAATTAAATAATTAAATGACCATGAAATCATGATACACGTGGTTAGAATGACAAGTACAACACTAAAACAGTTGTCACACCTTTACAAGTATTATTAACTGTTAAATTTCAATTTAATCTTTCGTCTAAACTTAATTTGAGTAATTAATATAAATCTTCACTTGACCAGTAGCAACAATGAAAAAAGAACTATGTTTAATCTTGTTATAATTTTAATGGAAGTATTGTATACTATTATTTAGTTATAAATCGCATTAAATATAGTTTCAATTTTAAATTAATTTATTAAAATTAAATTATTTTAAAAAATACGTTAAATATCACTTAGAAAGAAAAAATGTAAGGTAATGTATAGACTCTTTAACCACTAAACTGCATACAAAAGAGTAACAAGGGTATGCTTGTTTCTCTTTTCAGTTTTAGTTTAAAAAATTAGGTTAAATTATTGATTTAGTTGTTATAACTAAACAATTTTTTATTTTAGTCTTTATATCTAAATATCACCTTTTTTCAATAAATATATATATATATATATATATATATATATATATATATTCTTTTAATCTATATGATAAGGAATTAAAAACTATATGTATAAAAATAAAAGGGATTAAATTTGGAATAATGGCTCCCGTTATATGAAAATGATACTAACCATTGAAAATGGTAACAACATGACGTCATTTTGCACACGTCATTTTGTAAAAATTGTGATAAGATAGCAGTTTTTTAAGGACCTGTCCACACTTTGTGATACACTTAATATATCAACAAAAATGTGTGAAAATTGAAACGAAAAAAATCGGATAGTAAAATTTTGGAAAATGATAACAGTGGGGTGATAAAATGTAAATTAATAGTATATGCTAAACCATTCTCTTGAATTAATTTAACAAATATTATTATAAAAAAGTATTGAATATAGTTTAGTAAATTAAACATTTCGTCTCACACACTTTTAAGAAATTGTAATATAAAGACAAATTAGATTAAAAAAAGCACATAAAAAGTTATTGTTTGAATCAAGTAAATCATTTTATCTACGTGATAAAGGTTTATGTAGAGTCTTAAACTGTTAGATCGTATACCTTTTATAAAAATATAATATTAGTAGTAGAGGTAACCGTTGAGATTCAAATAAAATTTAATTAGATAAATCTCAATTAAAATGGTGGATTTATTATTGATATAGTCCAAGAAAACTAAAATTAAAGATTATAAATATGAGTAAAATTATGTTTATCACATATGTCATGCAATGCCATACATTTAAGATGTGTTTATAATGCATTTGTCATTATTAAGCATCCAAAGCAAGGTTTGAGCCACAAATCATATTGCTTAAATATCATGACTAATACTTGAACGATATGCTTCCAGAGGTAAGAGAATCGTCCTGTCCTCTCCCTCTCTCTCGTTCAAGCTACAAATCATTTGTTAAGTTATACAATATTACATGATTGACTAATAGGTTGCTTGTGTTATGGTTAATAGTGAGTGTAATGATTACACACTACTTAGTTGCTTGTGTTATGATTAATAGTGAGTGTAACGATTACACACTATTTAGACTTTGCTTAAATGATAGGACGTTTTTTAGCAATATCTAACTCGAAAGCAACCCAAATAACTAAAATAAGAAATTTATCAATGTTCTCCATATTAGTTTAAAGTTTTAAATTTCCATAAATCATTGACAATGTAATTTTATATGTCTAAAATTACAATGGTCCCATTATCATACATTACACTCACCAACAACTTCATATAGTTTGTACCTTACTTAATTATATAGATGTTACCACATCTACACTTTTACTTTCATACATATAATTTAAACTATCACATTCCAACAACATATCTAAAAATCAAAACATATATAAATGTAATTATTCATTCTCTTGACCTAAACTACAATGTGTTTTACCCAACAATCCCTTTACTATCCTTTCCACAATCTCAACAAATTAAATAAATTTTTCATAATATCAACCATACACTGACAACATCTCCTTCTTAAATCATCCACTTAATAGAAAAAGAAGAAGAGGAATAAAATTTAAGTAAGGTTGATTATACATAACTGTACTGCTAAATTGATAAGACGAAGACTACTCTTCCTAAATTGAATATAGTCAACACTGTTAGGTGGACCGCCCGACCTCTCATGACCTTGATCGGTATTGAGGTTCCTTTGTTAATAGAAGGGATACTGACAGCAAACATATGACGATTATAGTATAGAACACATTAAAGAAGATAAAAGGGTCCCACAAAAAATTGGCCCTTTGACCCAATTACTAAATAATCCATTTAGAAGCCTATAAATAAAGAGATAGTCCCAAGACATAAAATATTATTATTTTAATTCAAAATACTTTATAATACTCAAACCGTCGACTAACTTGAGAATCAGAATGTTTGCAGGGACCCCACTTAAAATTGAGAATTAATCTAAAATGTAAAATAGAGAGACAATCATAATCAAATTGAAAAACTAAAACTAACCAAAAACCTATTGATTAAGTAAAAATAAATAGTAATACAATAATTAGAACGAAACCAAACTTTCTATCGATTCAAATAATTTATACTCCTCCACCTTAAATTATTTAGTTTTAAACTCCTTTTTCATACAATGAATGCAAAGAGAGAAAATTTTAAAAGGTTAAAGATTTTAGAACGAAATAAAAGAATAATGTCTAACTTTTATTTAATATTCACTTAACATAATTAAGATAATTCTAAGGTCATATATATATATATATATATATATATATAAATTTAAGAGCTCACAATAGAAACTCAAACCAATAAGATTTTAACATATAATAAAATTCTATTTGATAAATTCTAAGTATTAAAAATAAATTCATAATCAATACACATACTAAATTTAAGTTAAAAATTTAATCAAACAAAATTTCAATCTTTTAAGTCAAGAAAACTAGACTCGTTTATAAAAGTCCAGTAAGAGAAAACCTAATATTTAAACATTATCTTTTACCACGTTTATCTTTGCATATGGTTATTAAAAAATATATATAAGAGCATATACTAGTAAATAGATATTCAGAGTAATGTTAAATATACTCCTCACAGGCAATAAATTAGTCTTACACTATTAAATTTTCCGGTAATGATTTAAAGATGAACATTAATGATTTGTATCTCTTCTATATTTTTCGAACAACTAATTAAAGAATTTAATTGTATACTAAATTCACCTGTCTTTTTTCTTTTTCATGATAGTATACTCATGTCTTAAGATTTTGCTTTAACCAAATCTGACTTGATTTTAAGGTGAATAAAATGTGACCAAATATTATTTTCGTAAAAACATAAACTTGAATAATCCCAAAATGATTACTAGTGTGGCATGTGTTTTTTAGGTTTAGGAATCGGTCTGCACAATATTATCCTGATTTGTTCCTTTCACACATTATTTTTCCGAATTTCGCCACTTCAATTTTTTTAATTTGGATGAAACTGACTATACCTTAAAGAAAATGAATGGGAATAGACCACACCGACCAGCCCAAAACTGACCAAAACATGGACGGCATCAGAATTTATGCGCATATGTTGTGTTGTCGAATCCCAGTTTTCTCTAAGAGGACACGATGAGACCCTTGACACATCAATTAGCTCATACACTATGGTCGGCGATCTTCTTATTCCAAACTTCCAGGAATAGAAAAAAAAACATCATAATTCAACTTCACTTTTTCCCACTGCCTTTATGCCAACGACTTTACCACACACCAACTTTGAAGATGAAACCCAAACACTTTAGTCAGAAAATTCCACCTCTTCTGCGTTCCCTCATGGTGCAATGTAATTTCCATATGTCTAATTTTCTAAATCTATATGATAGTAGATTTTAATAAATTCTTTATATGTAGATAATGGAATGACAGGAATATTAGAACCACAATTAATATTGTTTATTGTGAACTGTATAATTTGTCAGGTTACAATTTGATATAACACGACAGCAACCAACTCAGTATCAACGTAATCAACTATGGCTCCCACTATTTGGCTTTGCTGTTCTTCAGATTCAGCCAACGTATAAGTGTGTATTTGAAAATATGTTGGTGGGGTGGTGAAAGGAATTTCTTTGCATTTTTGGGTTGAAACTATTTTTAAATTTAGATTATGTCACCAACCAATCCCTAACTTTTCTCAAATTTTGTATATTTGTTCAGCGTTTTGTCCTTTTTTGAACCCATCTCAATTCTTTTGAAAAAGTGATAGAGGCACTCGAGCACATGTTGAAAAACGCATCATTACGTGTGTCTTTGAATTGGGTTTATTAAATAAATTTTATATTAAAATTATTTTGAAGAAAAGCAACTTCAATAATATATTTTATTTGAATTGTATAAAAAAAAATATTTTTATACTAACTGGTTTATATTTCAATCAATCAATGATCGGATATAGATCGATGAAAAATAAATTAACTAGAAATTAATTTATTAATTACTAATCATAATCTCTGAAACCTTACTTAAAATTATTGTAATAAAATATTTTAAGATTGTAATATGGTCTTGCCTAATTTTATCATAAAAAAATAGATTATAAAAAAATTTATATATATGAAAGCATATTTCAAAAAATAATTTAATCCAAGCATATATAAGATTTACAAAAATAAATAAAAAAACAAAGGAAAAAAAAAACAAGATCAGTTTTCTCTTTAAACATGGATGTGTATACTTTCTGTAACATAATTGTATTTAAATAAAGTGGAATCATTACGATAAGAAAGTTTACTTCGCAAATATTGAATACAATTGAATATTTAAATATTAAATTCCAAATGGACGATTAAACTAAACTAATTTTGTATAAATTTTTAATAATGACTTGACGTGGGTATATATTCCCGTCTTCTTATTCCCCGGTCTTTCGATTTTGTCGTTTTGTGGTGACGTCATCTTTCTGATCAATTACTCCAACTATACGACAACAACGCTCAACTAACTTTCGCGTGTATATCTCTCAAAATCAAAAGTGTCAATACTTTTATAAGACAAACACCTGTACAACATCTTTCATCGATGCAAATTTGCGATAATGGACAAACAAAAAACCTTGACTTTAGATCCACTTTTTAAATTTTCTTTCAGGATTATTTTTTTTTAGATGTGTGATGTAATGGAGATACACACAATTTTTTAATAGATGATAGGATGAGAGAATAAAGAAAACCAGTTTCTCCGAGTTTATTCACATGCATAATCAGATTATCAACATTCTCTGAATTCTAAAAAAAAAAAAAAAAAAATAGTTTAGAATACCACTTATTACACCATTTTTAACTTGCCAAACACTTCTAATTCTTTTGATAACACGATTTTATTATTTATTTTAATTGCCTT
>Ga0099824_1008791_pt1 | contig 12746 bp, 5 predicted proteins | sample SiratrowhiteBW_FD_76837 | JGI IMG/M metagenome (GOLD analysis project Ga0099824, IMG submission 76837) | Root nodule microbial communities of legume samples collected from California, USA - Siratro white BW | ecosystem: Host-associated > Plants > Roots > Nodule | place: USA: California... | reverse complement strand
GCCGGTTGAGTTTGAGAATGAGGAGGCTGATCCGTTTGGTTTGGATCAGTTTTTGACAGAGGTGAAGAAGGGTAAGAAGGCCATGGAGAAAGTGGGTGGTGGAGGAACTATGAGGGCAAGTGCTGGATCTTCAATGCGGGATGGTTATGATGGAGGTTCTGGTAGAACTCGCATTGGATTTGAAAGAGGGCATTAGGTGGTGGCATGATATTGGATTATGCATGACCTGTTTCTTATGCATTAGGTTGGTATGTATGAAAATGAACACGGTCAGCACAATGTGTTTCTGTTGAGTTTTGGTTTTTCTCCAATCAGCCTAGTTTAGGTGGGGAAAAGAACTGTTTTTGTACACTTTTTACTCTGTTGTTAAACTGCTTATGGATGTTATGACAGTCTAAGTTATATATTGAATGAAAAGTAACATTCATAATATATCCTTGTTTGCTGGAGGCATATATTTGCTCTGTTTTTTTAAGCTTTGGACTTGCTCATCTTCTCAAGTTTGAAAATTTTGTTCTATTAGCTACTTGTGTTAAATTGTCAATAATAGGTTTCATTAGGTTGTTGTCATTTAAGTGTGTTGGTTCATTCTGGAGTTACTTTGTTATGTCTAGCTTTCCTCCTCTCCCTCAATCTTAAGAAATCATTGCTCTTATCCCAGCAATACAATTGGCAGTCATAGTCAATTTTTAAGTCAGAAGAACTGTCATAAATATGTTAAGAAGGAACTATCTTCATTTGTTAAGCAGTGGTCATTTCATGCTATGTAATAATTGTATATTAACAAAAAGCTTTAGAATTTATGACAAGAATATTTCTCAATTTTATACAAAAAAAATCGAATTTTTTAGATTTGAATCACTATATTGATGAAGTAAGAAGAGTTTAGAATAGAGAAAACATAGAATGAAGTGACTAAATCCTAGTTGTGTACATTGGTTATTGGTGATAATCACCTGAAACATTAGGGTTAGTAATAGTGTATCTCTACTTTTGAGGTAAAATTTTAATTGTTATTATAATTTTTATTATTTATAAATATTAATTTAAAAATTTTATTGGTATAATTTATATATGTAGGTGTAGTTTTTTAAAATTCAAAATGCTATTTAAGATATTTAAAATTAAAATTAACATCAGTTAGTGAGACTAAAAGAATGGAGCGTAACAGAAAAAAAAATAGAAACTATAAAAGAAATGGATTTTATCAATTGTGTAATAAGGAAATTAAATAAAAGAAGATATTTTGTATATGGAGATGTAGAATGTATACATTAAAGAAATAGTTATTCTGTATCATGATATATATATTTTAAAAAATATTTAAGTCCAATCATCAATTTTTTATTAGCTATACACCAGAAATAGTTACACACTTGTACGTTACTAATTTCTTCTTTCTAGTATTACAGTATTTCTAGTATTACAATTGTAATTTTACATAGGAAGTACCCTTTATTGCTATTTCTTCTTTCTAGTATTACAGTATTTCTAGTATTACAGTATTTCTAGTATTACAATTGTAATTTTACATAGGAAGTACCCTTTATTGCTTTTAGTCATTCACACACTAGATATTTTGTAATTACTTTTCCAAAGGCTTTAGTTTGGTCCATAAGCTTTTATTGATTAGGGAAAATTATTTTTTCGATAATTTTTAATTATTCATTGAAAATACATTTTTGGTCTTAGTTTTATATAAATTTTTATGAATATTTTTAACAATTAAAAGATACCATTATGTGCACACAATTTTTAGAGTATAAATGCTTTTTTTCTCACAAAATAAATTATATTTGTTAAAATTTTTAAAATTGTCTTAAATTTTTATTGAATTATTGGTATTTTCTTAAGAGAAAGAGAAAAAAAAGGAAAAGGTGCAGCATTACTTTAAAGTCAATGCAATGGTGATGGGACAACCTCCATCATTATTGTCTATCTTTTGGACATTTAGATAAGGTCACTGACTCATGACTCAGATCAACAATAAGTCATATTTCCTCTAATAAAATAATTCCTTTGTTTCTATTAAAAAAAGTGTGAATTATTACAATTTTATAGAAAATAACATTATTTTGGACAGATACAGGGAGGAGATTTAGTATAATTAATGAATAACTTCCTTTTCGATTCTTGTATTTATTTGCATAAAAGTATTTATTAAATATAAATTCTATAAATATTTCTTTTATTGAGAAATTAATTAACTTCTAATAGTTTAGTTAAAATATAATCAAGTCCTGTGTTTCATATACTTTTTCTTCTAATTAACTACACGAGCATCCATTATATTTGGATTAATATAAGTTATATCAGTTGTGACAAAAGTCCTGGTCTTTTTATTATCAATTGAAAATGTAGGATAAAATACAATAAGAAAAATGATACTTTGAAGTCTTATTTTTTATTTTATTTACAAAAATATTCAAATAACGAATATATTCCACTTCATTATGCTATTTTTATTTCATTTATTCCATCTAATTGCTTCATAGTTCTAGAAAGATATTCGGATTCTTGTGAGCAGCCATGAGTGCAACCACTTCTGTTTTGTCTTCTTTCTCTCTTTCGTTTCTTTGATCTTAAATAAAATTGTGTCGGTAACTTAAAATAAATTTATGAATAAAAATATAATACGTATGTATATATTAATAATTAAAATTAAATTTTATATTACGTTGAAATCATATTTATATATCATTTCAGTTTAATTTTTAAAATTTTTAGCACGATCTATGTATAAACGAAAGAAAATATTTTTTATCCATTATGGAAATTTTGTAAAATAATTGCAGCAGAATAAAAAAAAAAGACCTTCTCAATGTGTTCACCATTGTTATATTTTCATAGAACATGTTCGTGTTTTTCATGTGTGTCATGTTACATATTATATGAGACAGAAAATTTCCCCGGACACAGAACATGACCGATATAATATTCAAAAGTTCTTCTCTTTCCTTCCGCTATAACAACCCTTTAATTTTAATTAGGTCCACTTGAATCTAACAACGCAAAAGCACTGTGAGAATTATTAATTTAGTAATACAATGAAGTAGAAGTGGTGCATTCATTCACATGGTTCACTTTCTAAACAGAAAACGACACAAACACTTGTTTACTTTTCTTCCCTTGACTCCCTTTATTTAAGGATTTGGATGTTGTCATGTCAATACATAAAAGCAGTGATTGTGGTGTTGTGGATCATTGCCATTGTTTTTGGAACTTCACAGTTCACAGTCATATCAGAGAGCAGCAAGTGGTGAGTTGAATGGAGAGCATTTTAAAGGCCCTGAGAGATGGTGAGTCAGTGCTTGATCTGAGTCCAAGATCAACCGTGAGTGGTGGTGTTGAAGATGTCTACGGTGAGGATCATGCCACTGAGGACCAACTTGTCACCCCATGGAATTTCTCAGTTGCCAGGTCAATCTCTCTAGCTTCTTCAATCTATTTTTCTTAGTTTGCACACTTTCAGTTTTTTTAGCTTCATGGCTTCAATTAGTTCTATATGCACTATCTAGACAGTAAGATTGACTTTAGAAGTGGTTGATAAGCAGAAATTGAAGTTGTTGACACCCTCCAATCAACTTCCATACATAACATATATAAAGTTAGATCACTGACTTTCTTAGAGTTCACACGTTAACTAGAGATAGGGTCAGTTCATGATATATAAATAGGAGCAATCTTCATTTTACAATCTTAGTAGTATCAAAGTCTATTAGCCGGTTTTGTAAATTAAATTAGGCTTAAACTCACTTCCTAATAATGTTTGTGTAGAAGTTAGCTACGTAAGTTGATTCTAGCTTATGAAAGAAACTTAATTCATGTTATGTTCTTATTTTCTTCTTTTACAAGTGTTCATGAAAAGATTATTCAGACAGTTTATATAAGACATATAGGATGGGAATGCTAGTGATTATTACATTTGATATTTTTGTTTTAGCTGAAATTGTGGTCTGAGTTTCTATATGTTTTTGTGCTGCAGTGGGTACTCTTTGCTTAGAGATCCACAGTACAACAAGGGCCTTGCTTTCACTGAGAGAGAAAGAGATGCACACTATTTGCGTGGACTATTACCTCCTACAATTGTCTCCCAGCAACTTCAGGTTTGCATTAATTGATGGATGAACTATGATTTTTGTCTGTTATCTTTTAGTTGTTTTGTTCACTTCTTTCTACTACTGTTTACAGGAGAAACAGTTGATACACAATATTCGACAGTATCAGGTGCCATTGCAAAAGTACATAGCTATGATGGAACTTCAGGCAGGTTTCCTTACTCATCATATCACAGTGCAGCATGTTTGTGGTTAAGTTTGTTTGGTTCATGATGTTAACTACGGTCCCCTTTAATATTTTGTGCATGAAGTGGCATATCATTGCAAATTTTTTATACTAATGCTCTTTCTTTCATCCATGAAAAGTGAAAATGAAAATAAAGTATTTCACTAGTTCTGAAAAGTGAAAGGTGAAACATGTTTTGCTGGTACACAGGAGACGAATGAAAGGCTGTTTTACAAACTTCTAGTTGACAATGTCGAGGAACTGCTCCCAATTGTGTATACTCCTGTTGTTGGTGAGGCTTGCCAGAAATATGGGAGCATCTTCAAGCGTCCTCAGGGTCTTTTCATAAGTTTGAAAGAGAAGTATAGATTTCTTTATTCATGTGCTTGTATGAAATTTTGGGCTACTTTTTAATGCAGGATCATTGAGTTGTTGAACTTTTTTAGGGGGAAGATCCTTGAGGTGTTGAAAAACTGGCCTGAAAAGAGTATTCAAGTTATTGTTGTAACAGACGGTGAACGAATTTTGGGACTTGGGGATCTTGGATGTCAGGTATTTGACTTTGAATATTTCCTCTAGGGAATCAAATTCCCTGATATGAAAAACTATCACTCAATTTATGAAGACATATATAGATATATTATGACAGTAGATGTTGAATGTGGTTTAGGGGATGGGAATTCCTGTTGGTAAATTGGCCTTGTACACAGCATTAGGAGGAGTTCGTCCATCAGCAGTAAGAACTCTACATATTATCTTTTCTTCTCATTATTTGATTTGTATCATCATATGTCCCCTTTGTATTTTTTGAACATTTAGCATTAAGAACTTCATTAAATGAGTAATTGAATTCAAACTTGTGAGTTCTGTTGTGATGTTTTCCTGTTTTGTGGATAGTGTTTGCCTATTACGATTGATGTGGGAACAAACAATGAGAAATTACTGAATGATGAGTTTTACATTGGACTTAGACAAAAGAGGGCAACTGGGCAGGTTGGTATAGCTAACTTAATAATGCATGTGGCTTTTATTAGCATCATTTTCTTAACTTTCATCAATCTTAATGCAATTTGGTTTCTGCTTAGGAATATTCCGAACTTCTGCATGAGTTCATGACTGCTGTCAAGCAAAACTACGGAGAAAAAGTTCTTATACAGGTGTCAATTTTTTGTATGATTCTTAACATTTCTGAATTCATTCAATTTTAGTACCAAACATTTCTAAAATTGTTGTTCTGCAGTTTGAAGATTTTGCAAACCACAACGCTTTTGAGTTGCTTGCAAAATATGGTACAACTCATCTTGTTTTCAACGATGATATTCAGGTACTAAGTTGCATAAAGAATGACATCTACATCTTGAAGATTTTTATGTTCTAATTATTATTGCATTGTTGTGTCAGGGGACTGCATCTGTGGTTCTTGCTGGGGTTGTGGCAGCCTTGAAGCTCATTGGTGGTTCTCTGGCTGACCACACATTCTTGTTCCTTGGTGCTGGAGAGGTATTTTTACCCTTTTCTGGCTTAATATCTATACATCTTTCCCTGATGCTGAAGCAAAGTGAAACAACCAGTGGAATAGAATAAGTAGTATTTAGTTATGAAAACTTTTAAATACCCCATTTATTGTATATGTATTTTTGTTTTGAGGCATATGTATGCACAGGTAGTTGGCTAGTTAATTTATCTTCTGTCATGTTTTCAGGCTGGAACAGGAATTGCAGAACTTATAGCTCTAGAGATGTCAAAGCAGGTGAATAGCTATATATTGTTCATGCAGTGGTCAAGTTGGTTTGTTTGGTTTTAACATCAAAATTGATGATTTTCTTCTATTTATTTCTTGAGCAGACAAAGAAACCTATAGAGGAGACTCGCAAGAAGATATGGCTTGTGGACTCAAAGGTAGTAAAGAAACATTATAGGCTTCCATGAAAATACGTTTTATTTTAAATCATGTTATCTTTTGTCTTAATAGTTTAAGTTTCTCCAATATATTTCCTTTTTCTCTTTCAGGGTTTGATTGTTAGTTCAAGAAAGGCTTCACTTCAACATTTCAAGAAGCCTTGGGCTCATGAACATGAGCCTGTTGACACTCTCTTGGAAGCTGTTAAGGTGTCAAAATATGAATATTTATTACTTGCAGTAGGTTATCTTTTGATGTGTATCTGTCCTTAATCAGTCTACATCTTCAGGTAATTAAGCCTACAGTTTTGGTTGGATCATCAGGAGTGGGAAAAACATTTACAAAGGAAGTAATTGAGACTTTGGCTTCTATCAATGAAGTAAACTCTAATCTCTTCTTGCATGTGATAATTTGTGTGATTCTTTAGATAGACAATCTTTGATAGAAACTGTATCTCTATCATGCTTTCCCTGCAGAAACCTCTTGTTATGGCTCTCTCCAATCCAACATCACAATCTGAGTGTACAGCAGAAGAAGCTTACAAATGGAGTGAGGTAAAATAAGAGAACAACCACATTTGTTTCTTGAACTGGTTGAAAGAGTTCTTTGATTTGATGCAAATGAAGCCTTATTTGCAATAATAACTTCCACAACTTATCTTTCTTTGTCTTCCAAAACACAGGGTCGTGCAATTTTTGCTAGTGGAAGTCCATTTGATCCTATAGAATACAATGGCAAAGTTTACTATTCAGGCCAGGTTTTGCATTCCTCTTCATATTCATGACCAGTTATTCTTCTATTTGGTTATACAACACAGAATCATAACTAAGTCTTGTCTTGTCCATTCAGGCCAACAATGCTTACATTTTCCCTGGCTTTGGTTTGGGGTTGGTAATCTCTGGAGCAATCCGAGTACATGATGATATGCTTCTGGCAGCATGTAAGTAGACAACAAATTAACACATCGAACACACATTATGTTTTGTTCTTTCTATCTTCTTTGTTTCACTTTCAAGCTTCTTCCACTGCACATTTTCTGTTATTTAGAATAGGAGATAGTTTATTAACTTGCCTTGTGAATGATACAAGTTTTATATATATACAACCTATTATGTAGAATTATAGCAATCCTATTATACAGAATTATAGCACTCATTCTCTAATATAAACAACCTAATTTGTAATCCTAATTATTTTTTATCGGATATACATGACAGAATGCCTATACATAAATAAAATATCACAAATATAATATTTCTATATTTAACTTATGACTGTTGTTATTTAGTTATACAAGTATGAACTTATGAATAAGATCTTAATAATGCTTTTGGATCTTGTAAAATTCACATATTAATTCTTAACATTATTCATATACATACAGCGGAAGCCTTGGCTAAACTAGTGACTGAAGAAAACTACAAAAAGGGGTTGATTTATCCACCATTCTCTGACATCAGAAAAATTTCAGCTAACATAGCTGCAGATGTTGCTGCCAAGGCATATGAGCTAGGTTTGTGCTCATTATCACAACTCTCATTCATTGTAGTATACCTATCTTTCTCATTTGACATATTTTTGAAACCTAACAATTGTGTTAAACTTTTTTCTAGGCTTGGCTACACGTCTCCCTCGTCCTCAGAATCTTGTGAAGTATGCTGAGAGTTGCATGTACACCCCTGTGTACAGAAATTATAGGTGAATGAATTATGGGGAAAATCATTGTTAAATTTGGCTGTAATAAACATGTATGTGTAAGTAGCATATGTGAGTGGTTTTATGCTTTTTTATTTATTATGAAATCACCAAAACTATGGTGAATATGCTTCTATTATGGGGCTAATCACTGTTGGCTTTGGCTGTAATAAGCATAATGCGTTGTATTATCGAATCCTAAGTTCATCTCATTTCATGCCCATGGCTACCTCAATAAACCTTACTCTTCAATAGTTTTCAACAACTAATTCAAGTAATTAATAGAGTAGCACCGCATTCTATTTCTGTTAGTGACCAATATTCACATGCACAAGAACCCTTTTCTATTTAATTTTAATATTTTACATGTATAAATATAAAATAAAAGAAAAAAGGAATGATGGACTACATATACAGAAAGCAATTGTCCTTCATTAATAGGTGTGACCATGAATAAATCCAAATAGGATACGAAATTGGGAACAATCACATAAGATCTGGATGTTCCTGCATGTGTCTGACAAAGAAACCAAATTGACTTTTGGACCAGCCCTTCATCACACCATCCACTAAAAAACACTTTCTTTCCCTCTTTCAATGGAACCCACCACATTTTCTACATCATTTCCAATGTTATCACCAACACACGTCACACTTTCGTACTACCACTACCACATAAGATATTGATGCTTAAAAAGAATACCATTTGAGAAATACAAACACTGATAAAGATAATTAAAACATAAACTTTTGGTTGAAAAGTATATTTATTGACTATAAGCGATGCTAACTTTCATCTTCATATCATATTCCCAGCATTGGGCTGAATAAAAAAATACATCGGTTAATTTCATTCATGCTTTTCTTTTAGGTGTAACAGTAAGTACCAAACCACATAGCTAACCCCTTCCCCCAGGACAATCTAATTTGTCATTCCAACAAAATCTAAATAACATGTCTAACATATGATGCTGTTGTCTCTAAAACAACATGCAGTTCAAAATTTCTCCAAAAGACCAACTCCTTAAGCTTCTTGTTTATGGTAAGTATCCAAATCAGCACAAGTTAGTGTTCTTGTGAAAAAACACTGGGCTGTTCAGTTCCAATGGCTGACTACTCAAGCTTGCTGTTTCTTGTAAATTTTCAAATCGGCATGAGTGTCCTTGTAGCGCTTAGTCAGGTAGTCTTGACATAAGATGGGAGGAAATCTGGTAAAAGAGAAAATGCAAAGATGTTAAGAGCACATATTTTAAAACTAACAAGTGCACAATTTCATTCACATTGCTTTATATTATAAATGGCATGTTTTAGTACTCTAGTTACCAAAAGAACAAGCTTCAGAATAATGGAAGGATGGAATCTGAATGTGATATTAACTTTCTAACATACACTATGCTGCTAATTTTTAGATGACATGTTTAACTCACTTGGGGGGGTTACTATCTGATTTGCAGGTAGGCAAGCACTCTACCAGACATTCATGACTAGGCTCCAAGAAGAATGCAATCTGTAAAAGGAAACAGCACAGGGATGAGCATGTTGCATGATTTTGCCAAGCATTGCAAGTTAAAACTGATATGATGCATAATCAAGAAAGAGACCAAATTTTGGAATATAATAACATAGTGATGTTAATAAAACAAAAGGGGAGATGAACTGTGCTGGCAAAATCAACGACCGTGATAGAAGTCAATTCTGGTGGCTGTAAGTAACCAATAATTGTCCTTAGCATTCTGAATTCCAATGCTGGTAGAAGATAATAGAGAACCACAACTCCACAAGATAAATATTGAAAATACTATTTATATTTGACCAGATAAGTATTGAGTACAAACAATCTTCAATTTAAAAATTCAAATTGGATATGAATAAATAATGAGGTCTTTTTCTAGGGATGCAAAATATATTATGTTATGTATTTAACAACTTAATACCGATTTTTGTTTTGAATTTAAATGACAGAAGGTAAAGAGTAAAAAGAGCTAGGACTTACAGAATATCTTTCTTGACCATTTCCTAGAACTCTGTGCAGTGTGGACCTGAGCATAAATACAATGTAATTTGTTGATTACAAAATTTAAATGAAAAAGATGCAGTGTGAAGATACCCCAAAGGAGCAATCACATATTCATAAAAATACTAATATCACAAATCAATGTCGGTCTTTGAATTTCTCTAGTCTCAGAAGTATGCCTGCTTTCATTCAAAATTATTAGAAATATTCAAAAGTGGGAAAATTTTCTTACTTAAAAACACAGTTGCTCCAGCGCTCCAGCATGTCACCAAGATTCACAATGAAGGCTCTGCAATATAAAGAGCCTATCAGATAATGTAATATAATTCAGAAGGGCATGACAAAGGTAATAAAATTAAAACCTAGTAACATACATAATTCTTGTCTTTGCAGCCAATTATGCCTAATAATTGGCATAAAGCAGTCCAAAAAGAACTAAAATTTTATAAATATATTATTGTTGAGGCAGATAAGTGTAATTTTACAATGAGTTACACTTATTGAGTTATTGTTGCATGCAAATAGAAATGAAAGCTACAATGACATATGGACTAACCCCTTCAATGGTGCCACATCCTCCCATATCTGAGGTTTAGCATCCCTGTTCTTGCATATCTACAATGGAAGACATTATGGCTCTAAATCAATCACACACAAATGTTTGTCATATTGAAGAAAAAAAAAATCATTTGGTTTCTTACTTGAAGGCCTGGAACATCATCTGTTGCCAATAGTGTAATTAAACCATAGTCAGTATGAGCTCCAGCTCCATATAATCCTTTTGAGGGATCAGAGATTTGACCTTCATTGAACAAAGATGAATACAACAAAACCGTATAAGTTTTTTTTCTTTGCAATTGTAGCAGACACAATGACCACATGGTACTGGTTTGCAATTTGTCACTTTCTGCATTAGTATTACAAGACTTGTTTTAAAGAAGATCTAATACAATACCTCCATAGTGAAGCAAACGCAGAGTTGCAATTGGCTCTCCGAACATTTTTGGCTGGTCAAAAAACTTTTCATCCAAGTTAAGTGCAAGGGCTATTATCTTTGCAACAGCTTTCCCCACTTCTCTGGATTACACAACAAAAGGCAGAAACAAAATTACTAAAGAAAGAAAATGTGAAGCCCTTTTCCTCCAATGCAGAATTTGAGTCCATATGAACAACCAAAGGCAGCTAAACATGGTCTATTTGTTTTCTTCATGGGAAAGGAAGAATAGGCAACAAGAAACACATTGGAAAATTTTTCGTTGAGATGAAATCCAAACATTGCTTCATATCAAGGTTTTAAAAAACATTCTATGATCATGGTTTTGTGCAAAACATCAATGTCCAAGACAGCAGAGTGACTGCACAGGTATTACATGTCTGAATTATAAAAAAAAAAAAAGTGACAAAATCATAACTTTGATTTGAAAGTCTTGCTTCATCTATTAAAAACCACGGTTTTCATAAAGTAAGGTGAGTTAGAAACAAACTAACAGTAAACTAGTTTCACATGCAACACAAATGATCAAAAACCATAATAGAAGAGATTGCGTCTTATAACAAAAACCAATAAATCATCAATCAGCAAAACTTACAATGTCTCTCGATGAAACTTTTCCATGGTCTCTCTCCACCCCGGCAAAACATCTACATGGTAAAAAAGTTCAAGAAAAATTTAAAAGAAGAAAGTAAAATCTGAAAAGTTGGAAGACTCAATCGGTAGAAAACAGATTTTTTGGTCTCCGAAAATTCCGAAGACCGAAAAGTTGACTCCTTTACCTGGTGCGGGCCATTTATTCTGACCATAGAAAGGCTTCTTCGATTCTGGGTCCTCTTCACCTTTTTCAACTCCAATATAATACCCCTCTTTATAGTCTCCTATTTAACCAAGCAGAGAAAAGGTTATTAAGGTTTTGAAAGACAAAACTTTGTAATAATCGACATAGTAAAGGCTTGCATGAAATATCTAACACATAGATCTTCTATGCAAAGCTTCAATTTTGGTAGAAAAGCAACACTATAAGCACGTGAAAGAAACTGGCTTTAAGTTTTGTGACGTAACAAATGTTTATATCAGAATCAATACCAATATAGATTACAAAAGCAAAACTTCAATTCTGACAAGACAGTAACAAAAAAAAGCAACTTTATTCGGTTCAGAATCAGCAAAAAGAAGAATAAGAAAACAGGGTGCAACCCATGCAAAGATGCAGACAAATATGAAATGGGTAGTGCATACATACCACGAACTTGATTTTCAGGATCAAGTAGCTCATCAAGAACAGGGGTATATCCCCTGTGCTTTTCATTCCTGAGAAGCTTCATCTTTTCCTGGTGGGGAAGAGAGAAAAACCTCTTGCTCTGTGCAAACACCTCGTCCATGAATTCCTGGCTTATGCCATGGTTGACAACATAGAAAAAACCGGAATCCAAACACGCCTGCAACAAACGAGCAAGTTAAGATCAGAAGATGGTGGCACGAAAACAGAGAGATAAAACAGAGAGATGAAACAGAGGAAGAAAAGAAAACCTGTTTGAGTAGATGAACGGATTGGTTGATGTCGGAGTTGGATAGGTCGATGCAGTTGAGGTTGGAGAATTGTGTGCTCTGTTTTCCCATGTTTGAAGAACAAAGAAGGAGAGCCTCAAATTCTTGAAACCACTTTGCACTTTCCAATGACCACCAAACAAAACTCAACATTGCTTTTGCTTATATAAGCAATTTGTAGCAGCCATGTTTTTTTTTTTTTTTTTTTTTTTTTTATAAAAAAAAAAAATTTTTTTTTTTTTTTTTTTTTTTTTTTTTTTTTTTTTTTTTTTTTTTTTTTTTTTTTTTTTTTTTTTTTTTTTTTTTTTTTT
>Ga0099824_1008789_pt1 | contig 12749 bp, 5 predicted proteins | sample SiratrowhiteBW_FD_76837 | JGI IMG/M metagenome (GOLD analysis project Ga0099824, IMG submission 76837) | Root nodule microbial communities of legume samples collected from California, USA - Siratro white BW | ecosystem: Host-associated > Plants > Roots > Nodule | place: USA: California... | reverse complement strand
TTTTTTTTTTTTTTTTTTTTTTTTTTTTTTTTTTTTTTTTTTTATCTTTTTGAAAAAATCTCTCTTTTTTTCCTTTTGTGTATTTTTTTTTTTTTTTCAGTAGACAAACTGTTTTTGCTGTTATTCTGTTGATTGTTTTCTCACTACCAACATGAGTCACTAAGTTGAGACTTGGGACAACTTGGTAGTGTTGTCCCCAAGCATCGAGTCCTAGAATTGTAGGAGTAATTCATGATTTCACATAGGTGAAATCCATTTTTAAAGTTATCAATTTCCATTTGTTTAAAAGTTTCTTCTATTATTTTTTCTAATCTTTTTAATTAAAAATGTTAGTAGGGAAACTGACTCAGAACCCTAGTAAATTTAATCCAAAAATTGAATTGATTGAGTTAATATGTTAGTGCTCATACTAGTTAGAAAGAGACACTAATATTAGGTTCCTCTTAACTTCATCTGCATTTGATAATGTATGTGGCAATATAATTCAATCAAAATATTGCATGCATAGAGATCATTTTGAGTAGGGACTAATCTTGGATATTATATTGTTAACAACTTAATGCCTCTATGTATAACCTCACATTTATAATACCATCTCAGATTTGATCAAGACCAACTATTGTGATAAAGCCACACTGCATGCAGTAAGCAGGAAACTGAAGGTATGAATGCTTTCTGGCCCTTGACTTTTATGGTTAAAGAAGTCAAAACCTACTTATAATTTGATGTTAATTTTAACTACCTTGAAAGTAATACCTAAGATGAATTTTACTTGTTGACAATGTAAAACTTTCTACACTAACAAAATGCATAATTAAACTCTTACAGTTGTATCTTGTAAGTATCCCCTTTGAAATTTCAGGAAAATGAGAACAATATTGAAAGTGGCATTAACAACAATAGTGATGATAGTCAAGTGCCTCTGACTGATTACTATTCCATTGATCCACCAAGTTCTAAAACAAAGGCCTCTTTGTTATATCCTGGACCTATTGAGCATGGAAGCCCTGTCAATCCATACATCCCAAAACCTTCACCTCCTGATCATCCTCCTAAACCTGGAGATAAACCTGGAGATTCTGACTAACTTTCTGCTCTCTTGAAGCATGCTAGTAGATACTGTGCTCAGAAGAGGAACGCTATTAACACTCTGTTTAACATATTTTTTATGTGGAAATAAGAAATTGTAGAAAAGTATGTGTTGGTAGCATTGCTCATGCTGAAAACAAAGATAGAGGACTTGTTGTCACACGTTGTTTAGTCAGTTCTTCGTGCATTAGGTTGTGCTTATGTGCTGTGTGCCAGACAGTAATCCGAGTTTTCCCATGTGTTAGTTCTGAAAAAAGTTGTGCCTTTGAGCATCCTATGTATTGGTCAATGTGTACTTGTAATGTTTTCCCATCTGGATTTCTGTTTTTGTTAGTTTGTGTTTGTGCAACTTCAGTAGGATTATCCTTCTTATGTGATATGAATTTACTTTTTGATCATATAAATTCTTTGTTATAAAATTGAATGCATGATGCTTGTATCTCATGGAAATTGAGGTAGATTGTCCCAAAATTAATGGAATCAATATATACTTTAAAACTGGCCAATATATATATATATATAGCCAACCTTTACCCTTTTGATGACCATTACTTTTAACTGGAATTTCATCATCATGTGACAGCTATTAGCTTTGGTCGTTTTTTCTTATATTTTGCACCAGAATATCTAGTTGGCAAGAGTTAATGTGACTCTAATAAAATTTTTCGAAAATATAAATTTTATATTCTGGAAAAGATTTCCCGAAATGTACTTTCAAAAAACATTTCTAAAATATATTTTTACTGAAAGGGTATTTTGAGGATTTTATAAGAATGATGGGGTGCTGGCCAAAAGTCTTGGGGTGCAGGAAGTTTATGCCTTATTATCGATCAATATCGAAGTTGTAGACAATCAAAAAATTAGCTAATAAAAACACTTTTATCTCTGGATAAAGAGACACAACTCTTAATTTGTAATTACAGTTTAAAAATTGCCAATGAATTATATAGTATCTATACTAGTGACAATACATTTTTTTTTGTAAGTTTTACTTTTTTTTTAATATAAACAATTTTTTTATAAATCTATTTTTTATGAAATGATAATATTTTGACACTACTATTCATTTTTGATACAATTTAATATTAATATACAGGATAATGATATTTTGATACCGATATTCATTTTTGACACAATTTAACATTAATATATATTATTATTTTATTTAATATTTTATTAACAAAATATAATGTTAAATAGATGTATAATATGATCAGTTGTGTCGAACTAGTATTTTTCTTTTTTATGTACTCAAATAACCATGTCAAACCCACATTATAAAACAAAATATGCAGATGTTTCTAGTCATATTCAAAATTAAAATAAATATTTATAGTGATTGAATTGAAACGCTCAACAAATACACCTCCTAGTCCATCTATGAATCAATATATAATTAAAAGCTCCAAGTTAGTTTAAATTTGTCAAATAAAGCAAAATTAGTACTGACCAAAGCCTAGCCAGTAATGGCTTGACTTGCAAGCTGAAAAGAAAAAAAAAAATAATGACTCAGCAAGATACAGAAGAAAGAAAAATGGTACTTCATAGATCGAAATTGACAATTTAGAAAATATAGAACATCTCCAAAATCACTATTAGTAAAGGCATACCTAAAGGAAATCCTGGGTAGATTCAAGCTTCCTTCCTAGTTATCCTGCAAGTGAACAAAAGGTAAGAGTTAGTGCCAAGGCCATTGTCCTTGAGAAAAAAAACGGTGTATAATAAAAGCAAGGATCAATATAAATAGCATATAAAACAAATTAGACTTCATAAACTGGAAATGATTTAAAGGGAGCAACAAATGCCAAATTTTACAACAGGCATACTAACATAAGGCTTGGTAAGTTTACCTGAAACAATATATTCCCAGGGCATTGGTAATTTCATGAATGACTGATGTGGCAAAATGCAAGTAAAGTGTCACTGTGTTCATAGAAACAGAGTACTTAAGAAAAACAAATAGAATCATAGGGATAAGGTGTACACAAATTATATATTTACTCAACCTCAAGTGTTAGCCAAAACAAAATTCAACTCAAGAACAATACAGCAATGCTGATGTATCAATTTCACATGTTCGTAATAGTTTGTTAATACTTGATAGTAGTTTCTTAGTGAGATGAGCTTCTTTACTTTACAAGCAAAATAATAAAAGCCATAATCATGAATAAGACCCAACTCTTTTTGGTAATTTAAAAATGTATTTTTGCATTGGGAATATCTGAGGGTTTTGGAGATAGATATATGATATGATAAAAAGATAGAGAGAAATAACAAGTTTCTTCTGAGTTGTAGGCACTACTTCAGTTGTCAATATATAACTACTAATTCACTTTCCTAACGCCTAATAAAAATGAGAAGTGTGTGTCAATATATCAATACTCATTCACTTTCCTAACTCCTAAGAAAAATGAGAAGTCAGTTGTACCTGAAAATGCACAGTAACCAAGAAGAACTAGTCTCTCATCTAATAAAGGAACCCTGCAAAAATATATATAAATGAGTTTTAGTATAAGAAACAAACGAATATGAAAAGCATCTACTAACGAAATTCAAAATGAAAAATCACAGTACATACCCATCATTCAGCCTTGATGCAAGTACATTAGCAATGGCCAATGGGAGATACACGAGGGACTGAACAAGATAAATAATGCTTATATCAATTATCTTAGTGTAATAAAAATAATAACAATCAACCACTGAAATGGAATCATCTAAGTGTTTTCTAGCATGTTTTTTGTCATTCCACCATTGATAAAAATGACCATTAAGATTAATCTCTAAACAATTAATATTATTGTTGTTATACCACTGAATACATGCTAGACAATCTAAAAATTTAATATGAAAATTCATTCTAGAAATTTTCCTTTGAAAAATGCGTGAATTGAATATTTATTGTTTGAAAGGATTTTTCTTCGAATTTTGTTCTTAAATGCTTCAAAGAAAACATCATTGATATGTTTGATAAAGTTTTCCAGTTTTCAACAGATTGAGTTTTCAAAAGCCTAAGCTACTGCTATTGAGCTTCAGCTCAACTATGTTAATAGATCAAAGTTTGATGACTGAGTACCAAACTCAAAACTTAGAAGATAAAGATTTTCATTGAATAAGAAGGCATTGTTATGCATCAATATTTGATGTCTAGAAACTAAAATTACTCTAATGCCACAAGAAAAATATCATTCCAAATATTATAAAATAGTTTTGGAGGCAAGCAACGACTACTTCCCTTCATCAAAAAATCCTGTTAATTTGAACATTATACACATTTACAGACTACTATCGAAGAAAAAGAGTGTACTTGAAAAAAAAAAACATCTAACATCCATCCCTAGCCATCATTGTGTATAATGCGGAGAATAGCCACATTAAGCATCTTAATAAACTAATTCAGGACATGTAAACATACCATGCACATCCCAGTTTTTAGACCCTTAGGTTCGTCACATAAATGAGCCAAAATCATTCTCCCCTGCAAAATTAAGCTTCCCTCATAAAAATCAATAATATATGGAGTTGTATATAAAAGGAGACTAGCAGCAATATATGTAAAAGGTTCTAGAACAGACTGCAAGAAGATGAAATTTGAGCTTATTAAGAACAATTTTGTTTCAAAAAATGATTTGTGTTGTAAATATGGGATTATTAGGATAAAAACATTCTAATATCTCTATAGTAATTAGCAAAAATATCTTTACAATCTATACATTCATTTCAGCAGATTTGATTTCCTTTTTCAAGAGAATGTGATTGTTAGGAGCTAAGAATGTAATTATTATGACTGTAACTAATAAAATATTTCTTGTCTCCCCCTTGTTATTCAATTTGGTATCAAATCTCCCAGCCTTGGGGGCTCTATGTAATAAAATATTTAATAAGCCCCCATAACCAAATCAATTAACATTACATATTGTCGAATATCTAGTCCTACACAAATTCTACAAAGAGCCATCAGCCAAGAATAATTACAGTAAAAGCTAAAATGCGCACCAAAGAAAGTAAGGCATAAAAAAGCCTTAATGGCACTATAAAAATTGAAAAAAGAAAAAAAAAAAAAAAAGAAGCCAATAATTTTTCAAATCTAAACATAACTGTCATACCACAAGGTATCCGAAAGTAAGTCCTGTCCCAATAACAACTAAATGTGGATATCTCCCCATGATGTCTGATGGTGACAAATAATCCCTGCACCAAAAATCACTCAAGTGCTTATAAGAAGTAAAGAATAATAGAATAATATGTGTATCTTTCAAACAAACTGGGTACAAAATTGATGCCTCTTGAGTTGAGTTTATACCACATAAGCACTCCTCCCACAAGTACAACAAATGGGTAAAGCTGCCCAAGAACGAACACATTAATAAAGCATCCAGATTTTAGAGAAAGAATATCATACGGAAAAATATATTACCATTGCCAATGCAAGTGGCATGCTTCCATTCCTTGCTTTCACAACCTTGTAAACATTAGTAACACTGTATGGAACAAAAAAAAATAATGTTTAAGCTAAGTAAAACAGCCTACAGAAATACAAAAATCATTCTGTACTTAAATTGGTGTAAAATTTTAGCCTATATCATATACGCAGATATTTGTAGGCTGACTTTTATCAGAATCTAGAATGATTTAAGGCATTGAATTATAAATACTCTAAATAACACCAAATGAACATAACAAGAAAGAAGAATGTCATAATACTAAACATGTCTTGAGATTATAGGGTTTAAGGAAGTTAAAACTGAATAGATTAATATGGAGAAATATATTGTGGTACAAGGCACTTGACCTTATTCCTCCTATGATAAACCTTTTGTACCCGGATTGAACGAAATCATTGATGCTAAAATACCCAGTGGAAGAATAATAGTGACCTTTAGTATGTTCATCAATGACGGTGATTACGAATAAAGTGTTTTAGCATAGAGTGTTTGGATAAAATTACGGTGAATACGAATAGAGAACATGAAAGGTCAATCGGTGGTGACAGTAACTACTAACTTGGCCAGAAGCTTTTTCATGTATCAACTGAGGGCATGTTTTGGATGGGTTTTAGTACTAAGTTTGAAAAAATTACAGGAATGTAAAGCACTGGTTTGATGTATTATAATCCCATAAAAAATGTAAAGCACTGGTCCCTATTTATAGTAGTAGCACTAGACTTTAAAATTAAAAATCAACAAACAAAGATCATCTAAGAAACTATTTAATATTCTAAAAGATACAATGTAAGGCAGTTATTTTCTATATTCCAACTACTTCAATCTCAGTTTCAGTCCATCATCAATGCTGATCATAAGTAGTGACAAAATAACTACCAAATGGTATATAGTTCAACATAAAAGATAATATCTGAGATATCATAGTTGGAAAAAAATGAACAAATTTTGGACCAAGAAGAAGGGAGTATTGCACATGCTAAACAATGTTGAACCTTAATAATTTTATCTTATACATACTTGCATGTGACTGTCGGCGTAACACCAAAAGCTATCATTAAAAACAATATAGCTTTGAATGTTGGGATTCCTGAAATGCAGAAAACAAAAATAAAAATCATGTTACTTATCCAAAACATCAACGTTATATAAACCAACAATCTTTATTACAAGGAGCTATACTGGACAAGCAAATGGAACCCACTTTATGCTATTTGAACCATACAACCTTAACTTTATTATTCCATATTTATTAGACAAGTATTCCACAAGAATAGATATAATTTTGATTGGCTACCTTCTTATGTCATTTTCAATTGATATGTTTGTATTATTAATCAAAAAATCCACTTTATTTTCAATTTGTTTCTTGTTTCTAAGAATTTGTAGAGGAGATGGAGAAACAAGATTTTGTTGTTTTCACCAATTCCTTAGCAATCCCCTGAAAGTAGAAAACAAATTGAAAACAAGTAAGCAATATTTTAGTAGTAATAAAAACATATCAACTGAAAATGTAAACTAAAAAACAGAGCTGCACCCCATGTACTCTTAAGTCATAAGTCTTAAAATTTATAGCTAAAAGACTGATAGGTAACATTGATATTTTTCCCCCATTCCCTAGGTAAGAAGAGTGCATATATATGACCAAAAAACATGTCATCAACTAAATTATAACCTACAAGTGTCATCATCACATTTTAAGAAATTCAAGCTATAAACTAATTATTATAAATATTATTTTTAATATTCTAGGACCATCCTATAAAATCTTTGACCCATTTTCCTTTCTTCTTCGAAGTGTCTCTAGACTCATTGTATATGAGATATATTTTGAAAATAACAGGATACAATACATTACATATACGTATTTAAAATGTATAAAAAATCCTAAAACATAGTAAATATGTAATTGCAATTGTGTGGATCCAAATTAAGTTCACATTGCTTATTGTCAAAATAGAAAATTATAAATTATTGGCATCATAAGAGTATCATGCTTCATAGATTGCACACCTCATCAATGAGTACGGTAAAGTATCCTAGAGTAGTATCGGTGCATCATATCTACCAATATAATCTTACTTACAGCATAGATTCTCACTACTTAAGAAAAAAAAAAAGATGATGCCCAAAAAACTTAATGAGCATTGAAGACTTCAACTAAAGAGTGAAAAAAAATTGGCCATCCAGACTACACATTGAAGAACATAATCTGATAGCAAAGGACTTACCTTCTTAAAGCCAAAAACTATATCCATTAACGGTATATCAACAATAATATATGCAATAGGGCAAACTTAAAGAGTCTGGTTAGGCCAATGCAAATGATTTATGCACTTTGGAAAATATGTTCCTTATGCCTATTTACCCAACTCCCAAGCTCATATAACACAAGTAATCATCTGAGCTGACAAGGACATCTTGCCATCTGGTATCCAGTGAACATGCAGAATTAAAAGTTTGACTGAAAATGAGACCATATTGCAGTAAATTTAAAATTGTTTCATGTAAGAGACAATCAAATGTATAAAAAGTTCTCTCCAAATGAATGAAAAGCCTTAAGCAAAGGAAATACCGAAAATACATTTTAGACATTACGTATGAAACTTGGAACAGGTATAACAACTACCACAAATAGCAACAGAGACAACCTTTTGGTCCAAAACAGAAAGAATACTATATAATGATGTCTTACCCTCAAGATAAGGAAGCCAACTTAAAAATGGCAAAGACTTTCTAAATGGCTGAGCCCACCACTCAGCACCTGTAAATAAAAGATAATAATAATAAAATAATAATAACGACAACATACACAGGATTCTTATCAAAGTCAGTAGCTGTGTGTGTAAACACAACAAAAGTCATACCAACGATAGCAGTGAAAAAGTGACAGATGTATATTATCATAAGACCCTCCGTAGGCCCATTTACAACGGGCAGTATAAGTGTATTGGTGAAATAGCTGCATCCAAAACAACACTTAAAAGAAATCAATATTCCTAGTCTATCCAACACCATATATGCAATATGGTATTAAAATACATAATCATGCCATATTTCCAAATTTATGATTTCACACAAGGGAAGATGCCAGCATAAGAATAAGAAATCTTTCATTATAATACAAGAATACAAACAGGACATTGCAACATACAACAATATTATATAACATATCATCTATCATATATTAATCGAACATGAAAACTTACTGCTCCCAGGTTGCACCATAAAATGTAATTGCAGATATTAACCACCACCAGAAAGTACCTCTTCCACACATGGCTGTGCTCCCAAAAGCCAATGATTCAAACTGAAAACAAGTTATCATACACGACAGTCTTTAATCTCTTCAAATCACTTAAGAGAAATATCCAAAGTAAAGAGACATACTGTACAAGCAAGTGCATCACACCCTGCAATTGAAGTTGAAAATATCTTCATTAATAACAAAAAGGTAAGCATAATGAAAAACAATCGAGTGAAAAATATAAGCAAGAAAATCACCATGATCAAAGAGCTCCCCCAATGGGCTTGAGGAATTTGTTCGTCTAGCTTGCTTCCCATCAACAGCATCAAATGTCTAGAGCACACACACACAAACATATAAGAAAACAATAAATAAAATAATTAAAGCAAATAATGGAAACTTGGCCATGTAGTAAAGATCTTCCATGGATAAACCATATGAATTTGTTTAGCTGTCATGACATAAACTGCTCAAGGAACAACTAAACATAGTAGGATATAAATAATCAGAAAGGCAATGTGGAAAACATTAAAAAAAAAAGAGTTCCAGTATTCATTACTTTTTGGGAAATTTCACTGCAATATGAAACAGAAGGTCGGATGTAAACATCTTTCAAAGTCAAAGGTCAAAAATTTCAATAATATCATAATATAAAAGGCTTCAATTCAACCATGAGAGCACTAGGTTTATACATCTACAAGATTCAGTAATTCATCATTTAGACTTGCGAAACAACACCATTATAATCAAGATTCAAGAGATTAGTAGAGGGAAAATATTACGCACTTCAAATGAGATCGCGAGTCAAGGCAACTGATTACCACATAAGTAAAATTTATCTCAGTTGGTTGCCATCAAGGAAGAAAAACAGGGCTACCCAAAATAAAGATTGAAACTAAAGTCAACGAGACTGAGAAGTTGGCAAGTACTGCACTACAAGTATCTAATCCTACCTGGTATAAAAACAGAAGTAGTCCATGAGCAAAATGAACCCATCTTGGAGGAGCTGAGTCCAAATGCGGGGAGTATATCTGAAAAATAAATAAATAAAATTTATGTATAATGTATCTAGGAATTCACTGTTTCAATACAGCCGCTACATCAAAATTGCCTACCTTAACCATGTAAAGAACAGTTCCACAAAAGAAATTATCAATGATGCATGAAACTAACCAACAATCTTAAATACGCTTCATTTTCATATACTGGTTTTTAAAATTGCAAATTTCATTCTATCATTTGACAAAATGACAAAAATAAACTGAAGCATTGGGAAGGTAAGCTATAACTGCTATTACTATAATTTTGGAAGTAGGAAGAATAATTGACTCAAGTTCCACTTACATAACCAAGCAATGCAGACACAACTAAGAACATAAATCCCATAAGAGTTATCTGCAATCAAGAAATTTATGATTCATCAGTGCCAATTAGAATGCTTAAGATAACAGTAAAAACAACAGGTGACGCTACAATAAGAAAGGAGGTAAAGGTGTACCATGTTTGGACTGCAAAGATTTGAAGAATGCCAATACATTAGGATAAATAAAACAAAAAGGTATGAGTTAGTGTATTCAGAACTCAAAAATTAAAATTACAACAGAAAAAATAACTATTTTTTTGCCAAAGAGTAAATGATACTATCATCTTATGTAGTTATAGCCAGAAATTTCAAACATATATTTCAATCAGGAAGTGAACTATTTACATTCAAAATAACCTCCATGTCACGTGATGACTACAAGTGACTGGATGATTTCTATTCCACATGTCAACAAAAACACTTCTATGTAAATAATATCATTTTGGAATTTTCCCATAGGGGATATGTAAATTCTTGTGATGGCTGTATAAGAAATTTTAAGACACTAAGTAAATAGAAGAAAAGCAAATAAAACAGAAATACATATACGAAACAAAACTAAATTACAAAAATAAGAAAAGATTGTGAAGATATCCTAGGGATAGGGTTAACTTAGTGCATGTCACTCAAACTGACAATGAATTATCAAGCTATAGTAACTCTAAAAAGACATTATTACTATGATATTTATTTATAAGAAAATGTTCATGACTTTAATAAAAACACTCAATCTGCTCAAATGAAGTTCATAATATGATTTATCCTCCTTGAAGTAAAGAGATGTTTTTATATAAACAAATAATCAAGTGAAAATAAAGAAAGAACTTAGTTGCATTCAAATGATAAAAGTACTCACGGCATCCATAGGGGGAAAAAATTAACAAAGCGAGTCCAAAAGGGTTGCAGAACATATTTGGCCACGTAGGAATGGTCTACTCCACTATATTTATATCTGTGCAGAGCTGCAACACCGTGAGACCCGATATAACCCATTTATTCTCTGATATAAGTCCAAAATAAGCTCCAAGGATAAGCTAAGCCTCAGCACCACCTGCTGAACTTTGAAAAAGAACAATTCAACCAAATAAATACAGGAATTTGCAAGATGCCCATTTGAAAATTGACAGAAGATTGAATTTGAAGATCACAAAATCAACTTGAACAAATTTGAAAGGAAATCCAAAATGCAAACTGATTGACTGACAAGAAAAGGTCTGAATTATAAATGTATTTTACACTGAAATAGTACATAAATCAAACACAGAATTTACCTAAAGTATGGGGAAAAAACAATCCCATTACATAAAAGTACGAAAATCGGAAAAAATACAAAATATACATATAATTCCATGAAAGAAGCAAAATAAAAGCAAAAAGTTAAACAGTACTTAGCAGCAATATTTGAAACAAAGAGCTTAAACTATAATAAGTAATCATATTAGAAAACCAAGTTTCTGATTATTTATTCAGGCTAGTAAGGCATTCCTTTAGCACACTTAGCAGTAACAGCTTACAATTATGTAAAGTGAACATTGTAATAGTTCCTTTGACAACGAAGGTAATGCTTGATTAGCTAATTTATTTTGAAAATGAACACAAAATGGTCAAATATTTTTCTGTTAATTGTTATTTTCATTTTCTAGCCCTTTATCTTATGCAGCATGTACATTTTGATATCTCTTACGGTCTCACCTTAGACTATTGGTAGCAAACACAGCTTAAATAGAGTTCACACTAAATTAAAAAAAAAAAATTTGAAGGACACACAATGCTCAATTTATAATCAAACAAGCAGGTTACAGATAAGATGTTATTTTCATGTTAGTACCAAATCCAAGTTTTGTAGGCGAAAAAAATGACATATTATTCAACTTTTGATAGTATTTTTATACTCTGATCAGAAGCAGATTTCAATCACTTTATCACACACAAATTACATTAATTACGTTATTACGGAAAGTCACTAGGTGAAAACACAAATTCACAGTTTTGTAACATCATTTTTAAGTTTAAATCCCTAAAGCCAAATACAAACAATGACCTCTCTTGACAGCTCAGCAATCTTAGGACACATTAACTCATTTAATTACTTAAACCAATATAAGATATTATCTAAAACACAAAGTAAAATGTTCATAGTCACAGCAACTAGACAGCACAAAAGCTTTGGCTGAAACCTAAGTGTGCTATAACCTCACATGAATGAAATGGAACTCAATGAATACGCCTCTGAAAGCTAAAACCCAAAATCCGCATATTAGATTCCATCGCTCTTAATACAAAAACACCACTCGGAAACGGGAAACAAACAAGAACACTTTCAAGAGCGAGATCAAAAAGGGAACTTTAACCTGATCCAGAAAGGTAAAATCATACAATGATATACCCATTTCAAAAAAATAAAACTTTATATGAAAAAAAGAATCTCAATAACAAATCATTTGTTACAGCATAGGGGATGCTTCGAAATTGATAGGAGGATTTGCAAATGAACAGAATGAAAAAAAAAAAAAAAAAAAAAAAAAAAAAAAAAAAAACAAAAAAAAAAAAAGAACATAATAGGAAAAATTTTTTCTAAAAAATTATATAAATTATTTATTTTATTTTT
>Ga0099824_1008788_pt1 | contig 12750 bp, 8 predicted proteins | sample SiratrowhiteBW_FD_76837 | JGI IMG/M metagenome (GOLD analysis project Ga0099824, IMG submission 76837) | Root nodule microbial communities of legume samples collected from California, USA - Siratro white BW | ecosystem: Host-associated > Plants > Roots > Nodule | place: USA: California... | reverse complement strand
TTATAATTTTTTTTGCTTTTTTCAACCTATAATATTTTAATTTATATAAAATAAAAAAAAAAAAAAACAAATATATATATATATATATATATATATATATATATATATATATATTTCCTTTCAATAATACATTATTCGTGATCTAAACCATTTTGAATAAATATATTATACATTATTACAAACATAATTATCATTTACTATATAATACATATGCATTACCATTTCTACTAAGACATGACTATTTTATTGAAGTAATAAAATTTAATAAGTAGATTTAAACTGTATTTATTTTAATTACTCTTCAATTGAAATTAGCTTCACAAACAATAATCTAGTAAGAAAATTAGAAATAAAAATCCATAATTTATTGAGCAGATAAATATTGGAAGTAAGATTGACTATCGGAATGAAATTTGTATGATGAATTATATAAACCTATAATTCAGCATAATCCTTCTAAAATCATATCCACTTTCAAATAAAGTCAATTTTCTTATTCTCACACATGACACCATTTGCACATTATAAGTGCTATTTCTCAATTTCTACTAATAAAAGTAAACTTTAATGCAAAAACCTGATATCGTACAAATCAATCTCACAAGTTTTTCAAAAGTCACTAACCAATTTCAAGCGACCTACCAAGTCTCCAAATTCATCTTAAATCTGTTTTCAAAAATTATATATATATATATATATATATATAACATGATTATTAATCATAAAATATTTATCATTTTAAGAATAAATCAAAATATCTCTCTTTATCTAAAATTTATTTAAAGTAAATCAAAATATTCCAAGTAAAATATCAAAGTAAATGGAAATATAAAAATGTCCTCTGTTACAGCCTAACACAAAAAAAAAGTAGTAAAAGACACAACCTAAAAGGAATCTAGTCAAGAAAATCAAAATTTTAACCAATAAAAATCACAAAAGTAACTTAATTTAAAATAAAGACAAATTATAAAGAATATATTATAAAGTAAAAATGAATTTAATAAATTCAATTTAACAGAAGTGTTTAAAATATTGGTAGTGTCTAATTTGTGAGATTTATTGAGATTTGTTTCTGAAAAAGAGAGAGAAAGAAGCAAAACATTTAGAACCTGTTTGTATAAAAGGCTCGCCGGAAAATAAAATATGCAAAAAGTGCAGTTTTCAATAAATAAAATAATAATATATTACGAAAATTGAAGAAGTAACGAATGAAAAAATTTTCTTCGCTATCAGTTAAGATTTGCGAAGAAATGGCACGGTATTTAATAAAATTATAAAATAATAATAATATAATAAAATATTAATTCTAATTTTATAAAATAATAATAATATAAGATAATTATTAATAATATTAATATATAAAAAATTGAAAATATTTATTAAAATAATAATTATAATAATAAAAATTATAAAATCATAAATAGTAATTATAATTATAAAAATTAAAATTATTTTAAAATATTTTAAAATTTTATTTAATTTTTAATTATAATAATATTTATAATTTTATAATTTATATATTAAAAATATTAAAATATTTATTATATCTATTACATCATTCACAAACTTTTCACTAAAATCTTATTATCTTTTCCTTAATCTAAACAATTAAATTTTTCACACACTTTCATCTCAAATTCACTTCCTCAAATCTATTTTATCTCAAATTCACTATCCTTAGAGATAAAAAAAAGAAAAAAATAACAACTGAGATACAAACGTCAAAGATCAAAAAGTAATAATAAGAAGAAAAGAAAGAAGAGAAGGAAGAGAAAGCTATCTATACACGTTATTAACACCACTCTCATTTTTTCTCTAGAAATTTTGTGTTTAATGTTTAAAGAGAATTATATATATAACTTAATTACAATATAATTTATATTCCAATACCTCAAGACAGTCTTACATTATTTAATAATTAACTGTAAGTATAATTTATAAACATTTGTATTAACAGATAACTTTAAAGATAAAACTGTGAGATAATGAAACCTACTGGAAGTCCAAACAATTGCAACTTTTATTTATATAAAAATAAATATTTATCTTGTGCTGAAACAGAAAAAGTTTATATAATTTTTAATAACAAACTTTTTATTTGTTAATAGTTTACCAAAAATTTATGTTTAAGTTGATGTTAAAGTAATTCAATTGAAATTTTACTTTAAGAACATGGGAATGACATGTTAAGTGCATACTATTTTTTACTAAATATCAATTTAGGTATAATCATAATAGGTCTCAAATTAGATTTGAAAAAATATTCGTTGGACACTACAAAAGTAAAGTTGCACAAAGAAGAACGGTAAAAAAAAATAAAAAATAAGTGAATGACAAAATATTTGGATTGCATCAAATGCCAAAAAGGAAGAAAGGTAACAAAAATGATAAAGGACAAAATATGGTACATCAACTATCAACCTACGCAGTCACGTCCTAATAAAATGTGGATGATAATTTGACACTCATAAAATAAATTATATCTATTATACAACTCAAAATATTAACATTTTAATTAGATTTATTTTATTAAATATCAATATATTATTATATTAAAAAACTGTTATTAAGTGGGTGGATTTACACAATTGAAGCAAAAGGCTGCCATGTGCAACTTGTGCTCTCATCCCTGATTATCTGATAATTATCAATTCTAATCTTAATTTATTTACTACTAAACAAAGTCAAGGGTGTGAAAATTTGAAAAAGGCCAAAGTTTAATTCATGGTTTAGCCAATTGACACATGATATCATTAGAAGAACAATTTGTTTTGGTTTCATTGGTAGCAGTGGAGGCTCCAATCCAATGGCCTTGTTTTTGTGTATATGATGCACTGTGAAACAATCAGCCCGGTTCATCAATCTCAGGTGTTGCACTGCCATCGATGTCCACCACCATTTCTTCCCTTCCCTTCTCTCTCTCCCTTCACCACAACTCTAGGGTTTCGCCTTTCTATCTACCGTTTTCTCCTATTCCATCCCAATCATCATCTATCGCCCTTCCTACAAAAGTGAGTTTTGTTTTTGAAGTTTTCTTTTAAAAATATTATTTTTATTGATATTCAATCTAATGGGTCAATTGGGTATTGATTTTTTAATCAATTAATTATTGTTAGGGGGTTTCATGAAATGATTGGATTGGTGTGTGAAATGTGCAGTTGGTGCATGAAGCTTGTTTAGTTTTATGTTCATTATTATTGCTCTGGCCTGAATCATTTTCCATTATAGAAATGGAGATTTTTGTGTTTTAGACATGAAAACTCTTCATCAGAAATTAATGGTTCTGAGCTCAAAGACTGTAAATTGTCGGAAGATTTGGTGAAGCTCGAAGGTGACCAGTCCGATGAGCTGAAAAAAGATTGGTTTGCTGCTATTCATACGGTATTTACTTCATTTGTTCTGTTTTGGCTTCAGTGTAAACAACGAAATTATTGATATGCTGTCTCTTTGGTGTCCGTCTTTTGCTTTAGAGATTTTAAGTTTCTATTTTTGGTTAATGCTGATTTCTTAAATACTATGCCTTGCGCATGTCTTGATTGTGTTCATCTTGTTTTGAAATGCATAATCCCGTGGGTTTAATGTACATTCAATGGGTGAAACATGTCTAAATATATTATGAAGGTTGTCATTGATTAAAGAAAGATAAACCCTCTTAATTGCTATTTTGTTTTAGATCATGGTTTTAAATTGTAGTTCTGGTTGCTTTGTGATTATGTTAGGAACTCCTGTGTTAGACCATGTTAAAAGTGTGTTAGATCATGTTAAAAGTGTGTGAGAAGAGAAAAGTAACTTGTTTAGGCTCTAAAAGAAACTTGCCTACGTGGCAAAAGGTGGTGAGGGAGGTAACATAAAGTTAGAGGCTGTATAAGGGAAGAGGGGGGAGTGAGAGAGGTAGGAACTTCTGTGGAGATTTGAGGAAGGTTCAGTTCTCTTGAATGACCTGCACTATCTTTTTTTCCCCTAGAATTCTAGAGGTCCTTGTTCATTATATGGAGCTAGTCTCTGTATTTTCTTAAACAATTCAATATCCCATAATTACAAAAATTTCAGACTATTGAGGTTGATGTGGTTTCAATTGTAATTTTAGAGACCTCCAAAACCACACTTTTGTGGCTGCAGCTGTGGTTGCAGATCATAATTTATAACTATTTCTCTCTCATACAGTCATACTACTCTTATATAGTTGCCTTTTTGGTGAACCTTTTTTTGTTTATTTAATCCTTCAACCTGTTCTCTATTTACCTTTTATCTAACTTTACATTAAGATTATCTTACCCTCAGTTTTTAAGTTCACAAAGAAAAAATGTTTGGATTGTTTGTTCCAGTAAGTATTAGTCACTTTAGTTCCTAACTTAACAAAGTTCTCAACTTTAACCCAGAATTTACGAAATGACATCCACTTAATCCTTTTATGTGAAAAGCAATTAGAAAAATTAAACTGGAGAACAAGACTAAAATGGACTACTTTTTGCAAAGTTGTGGAGGGACTAGACTGGGGTTTACTCTTTTTTCCTTTCTGTTATGTACTTCATGAAACAAAATTTCGTGGCAGCATTATTATAAGCAGTGATTAGGGTAGGATAAAGTATATTATAAAACACAATCTTATTATTGATCAATCTGATTTCATAACTTGTGAGATGTGTGGGGTGGAAATCTTGGACAAAGATCTATATGCTATCTTACATTTTAACTATTTTCTCCCACTAAAAGGGTTGAGTATGCTACTCCAATTGACCGAATGAAATCCATAATCCAGTCACTCTTAAGTTAAAAGTTCCAACAGTAACTGCATGTTTGGAGTGGTGTTTTTTGTACTCATGTCAGAGCTAAAATCATGTCAAAAGTGGTAAAAGATGCGGAAGCTGCTATTATTTGCTTTTAACCTACGGATTGAATATGTTTACCGAATCACCTACTGACTTGTCCTTCAATCTTGACAAATTTGACCTGCCATTCTGATTTAATTCCTTAGGACAATCTGAATAACCTGTGCTGATTTGTGTTCTCTCCCCTTGTCATATTGGCACTTGACTAACCAAACGAAGATTGTGTTTCTCATGATGTGGGTGCTCCTTAGTTTTAGAACTAGAACCATGACAAGGTAAGTTTTTAGCTGTGAAGATAATAATAAACATGAAGCAAGAGTAAGAAAAATTTATATAAAAAATAGTTTAACAACTGGAGAGAGTTTCTGTATAATCAAAACCCGACTATTGACTAAAGCTTTTTGCAACAAGCCTTGCCTAATACCTCTAAATAGTACCACAAGGATTTTCCTTAATCCAAAACATTCATTTGCATCCTATAGCTGTTCTGTGAGGCAGCAGTTAAACAAGAGACCAGGGGTTAAAAATTTAATTCTTCAAAGCAGAAAACCATTGTGGATCACGAAGAGATTGTCTGGTTGTAGTAGCTTCTAAGTGGGCAAGAAGAAGGGTAGGATGAAATGAGTTTGTAAAATACCAGTTTTGGATCTAATTTGCATAGGATGGGTGTTTGAAGGTCTTGGTGATTGACTAGGTTCTAAAGTAGATGAAGAGAGAGTGGTGGTTGAAGAAAGTGATAAGGATGGAGTTGATGAAATATTAATGTGTATGGAGGTAGCTATAGGTGATAAGGTGGAGCTGATGAGATCTGAAAAATTGCAATACTAGGTATAGGTGCTTGGGATGGTTAGATTATGGGAATATTGGAAGAAACAAGATGGGAGACCAAGGTATAGGTTGGGTAGAGAGAAAAGTTTCAGTATAAGGAAACCTATTTTCATTTAAAATAACATCTTTGGATATATAAAGTCTGCCAGAAAGAGATAAGCATTTGTATCCTCTGTGAGAAGTCAAGCAGCCAAAAAAGAGACATTCTTGAGTCTGAAAACTAGTTTATGTAATTGTATGGTCTAAGACAGGGAAAACAAGCACATCCAAAAGCTTTGAGAAAACCATAGTTAGGGCTGTCTTGAAAAGTGTATATGGTACCCCAAAGTTTATAGAAGTAGAGAGTAATTTGTTGATGAGATAAACTACTGTAAGAAAGGCATGGTCCTAGTAGGTCATAGGAAGAGAAGCTTCACTGAGAAGCATAAGCCCCATTTAACAATATGGCAATGTTTCTTACAATGGTTCCATTCTGATGATGTGTGTGGGGACATATAATTTTGTGATTACTATCATGAAAGGTGAGATAATCATGAAAAGGACGAAATGCACCACCCTAAACGTATTGCCTTTATTTTTATGTTAAATTTAATTTAACTGTAGATTGAAATTGTTGGAAAATGGACAAGACATCTCATTAGCATTTTTAAAGAAATATCCTAGTAAGTCTTGAATAAGCATCCATAAAGGAAATATAGTAAGAATAGTTATTAGTAAATGGCACAAGTGAAGGCCCCTACAAATCACTAAAAATCAATTCAAAAGCAGAATTATAAGTGGTGAGAGAATGATGAGAAGGGAGTGTGTGTGTTTTGCCCATACCACAAGCTAAATAAAAAAGCAAACTAGTTTCATTATTGAAAGCTATAATATAAGACTGAAAAACAAGAAGAAGTACATTGAGATTGGTGTTTCCTAACTGTAAATGCTGGGTGTGAGTATTACAATCAAAATTATTATTAGAAATAGTGAGTGTTTAAACTAGGAGTAGGGAAATAGAAGGTTGTTGTTGTGTATAAGAGGCAAGACTCAAGCTGGGACACTAATACAAGCGATCAAGTCCAACTTGTACGTGAAGAAGACTTTCACTGGATGCTTGACATTTGACATAGAAATTATTAGGATGCAGCTCAAAGTAAGCATTGTTATCTTGAACAAATTTACTGACCCTGAGAAGATTCTTTGTAATGGAAGGAACATGTCAAAGTTTGGTAAGAATAAAATGCATTTTGGGATTATGTAAAAAAGTAGAACTGAATGAGAAAATGAGTAAAACTTGTCCATTCCATGAAGATCTGATCAATACTTCAAAAAGGAGATGTTTGTTGAATATTTTGAGCCACACTAGTTACATGATATGAAACACTGAACTTAGGGAACCATGTCTAAGGAATAGCTTGATCCATATTGGCTAACATTGCTTGAGGCGCTTTGGGACATGTAACATGTTGGGAAGTAGCAAACTATACTGATGTTGCAAAGACTGAGGAGATGGTTATGTCCAATGAGAAGAGAAATATGAATTTCCTTGAGGTCAGCGCATGCTAGAAGTGTGAGAGACTTGAGGAGGTTGAAACTGTGGATTGAATCAATTGTAGCATGAAAGCATTGCATGACCAAACTTGAAACATACTTAGTATATTGTAGGTAGCACTGTCAATTTGCATCTGTTGATCATTGGAGGATGATTATGATGGTGGTGAAGTTTGAGCGATGTTGACAGATAGGCAAAAGGCTAAGCCTGTGTTTTTTTTTTTTTTTTTTCTATACTTCCGTTGATGTAGATTGTGCGCAAGAAGCAAGTCTCCCACTTCTTTCAATTATAATATCTTTGGTGCAACTTTCAGTCAAGGTGATGAGATAATCATACTCAAGGGAATCCCTCAAGAATGGAATCAAGATGTTCTTTGGAAGAGATATGATCTCCAATGAGTGCAAGCGACTTGATACACAAAAGAAATCATCAACTGTCTTATTGTCAAGATAAGAATTGCACAACTCAGAACGCAGCTGGCGTGCCTTTGTACGAGTTTGATGATAAAAATATTTTGTGAATCTTCTACCAAATTTCATATTAGTACAACCAAGAACACGAGAAAGAATAGTGTTGGAGAGCAAAGATCAAAGCCATGCTAAGAGGAATTGATCTTGTTGTTCCCAGGTTTAGTGATTAAAATCATGATCTTACTCAATCAGAAAACACAAAGGAATTTTATAGAAATGATGAAATGATTTCATTGGTTTGCTTGGATAACTGGTTCTACTTGGTGGCGCCACAAGAAGAAAATTTATCATCAAGTTTCTTCATGATTTGATGTGAAAAGGTCGCCTAGCTTGTGATGAAACAAAGGAAGTAGAGCCACCACATACAGTATTATGCGAGGCAATGACATGAAGCTGATCTGTCAGTGGTGGAGGAGGAGGTGGAGGATCAATAGGTGTTTGATTTTCAGAAGCCATGGATCAATTGGCTCTTGATACCACACTAAAGTGGAAAGAAATCATTTATTGATTCTAAGGTGAATGAGTACACCGATTGTAAACTTGTCTATTCTTTGTTACGGAAGTCCTATATATATAATAGTAGATAGACCTTTAACAAAGTTTGTTATAACTAACTGAACCGGTTAGTCATATAATTGATACAATATCCTAACAGAAAGATAAAAAAAAATTAAAATGAGAACTATCTCTAACAGCAATTGATTTGGCAGTACTGATTAGGACCAAATAAATTAGAGTCATATAGATTATATCTTGATGTGTTTTTGGTTAAAATGGATCTGATGACATCATTCTCAAAAGAAATTATAAAATCATCAATCTGTCTAAACATCAATTTACTTTTAAATCTTCGCCATCTTGTTAAGCAAGTTTTTAACATTTCAGGTCATAACTGTTATTCATGGTGTGGAACCCTGGACAGTTCCTTGGACAGCAAAAACTATTGTTCAGGTAAAGTATATGCTTTCTAACGTTTTGATACCATTATCAATGCTATCAATTCTTTGAGTATGTTTTGTACTTTAGATCAAGGATTTCATGTCTTCTTACTTTAGGAAGCTCTATTTGTATGTTTAGTATATGAAAAGGCATGAAATGGCCATTCCATTCAGGCCTACTTCTGCATTGCCAAGAAAGCCCATTCCTATTCTTTTGTAGTGAATGGATTCTTGGCTGTCAAATAGGGCAATAAAGTTATTGCTTGACAACTTTACCCCAATTTCATTCATGCAAAAACGATAAAAGGTATTACTTGATTGGCAAATAATAATGTGGTTAAAATTGATATTTATTGGTTTACCCACTCTCCGTATTAAAATGGCTGCAAAATTAATAAACTGCTCTTATATTTAAAAATTATTATAAAAACTTCTCAGCCGTTGCTACTTGACCATCTGAATTTGGAAAACTAAATTAATTACTTCTTTTTCATTGAAATTTTTCTGTTCAATGCAAAAATGTAAAATAGTATTTAGCAATCATAACATTTGATTTTAGAGGAGTTTTTATTGTCATTCCAATACAATTCTGATTCTATTCCATGTTCCAAATATAAAATATGTTGTGAAATCACGATCCTAACAAGCAATAGAATGATCACCTCAATCTCTTTCTTTATTCTCCTTTCATAGTATGCAAATACCATTCTCTGTATCAATCTGGCTCTTAGATTTTTGGTCAGAAATAAACTTTTATTTAATTTCTCAAAGTTTTATTTCATTTCAAAAATAAAGTATTATAATTTTTTTATTCATTTGATAGTAAGGGTATTTTTTTATTGTTGAAAAGAGAGAAACTGAGAAGGCATATGATAAATTTTGAATGTAGTGTACACTCATGACATGAGTATTCTTATTTTCTTATTGATGTATAAAATCATATCATATTTTCCTATTTAATGTTATCAAATCATATCTTTGACATTTATAACTCTTTTCAATTAAGAACTAGTAAATGGATGGAATTGCCAAATATTTACTTATTCAGAAATTATATAGTCGATTTGATTTGCTCTTAGAATCATTACTTCTGGAAGAGCAAACTAAGTTGGATTCTGCAGGTTATGCTCCTCTGGATTGCCTCATTTTGGTTTGTAGGATCTTGGATAGTTCCATTTTTAGCATACACAGCAGGGTTTAGAAAGGAATCTCTTACATACAGAGGGCAAGCATTGTACAGCCTCTTGACTGATGTTGCCGAAGGTGTGGTTGGGATAGCAATTCTTCAGCATTGTCTTGCAAAGTTTCAACCTCTTTCATCTGATTGGTTCAAATTTGAACTCAAGGGGAAGTGGCAGTTTGATATTGGTTTAGGCTGCCTTATGTTCCCCTTTATCAATCAGCTATCACAAATGAACCTAAATTTGTTGCCTGTTCTTCAATATACTCCAGTTACTATCTCAAGTGTAGAGCAATCCATTGTTGCTCGAGACCCTGTGGCAATGGCGCTCTATGCAGTGGTAGTCTCAGTTTGTGCTCCAATATGGGAGGAGATTGTCTTCCGTGGTTTCCTTCTCCCATCTTTAACCAAATACATGCCTGTATGGAGTGCAATATTAGTTAGTTCAGTATCGTTTGCCTTGGCACATTTTAACATTCAGAGGATACTACCACTTGTATTTCTTGGCATGGTGATGGGTACTGTCTTTGTACGGTCTAGGAATCTCTTGCCATCAATGTTGTTGCATAGTTTATGGAATGCTTTTGTATTTCTGGATCTCATGAAATAAAATATAAGTTTTTCGCTTTCTTACTTTTTTGGCATTCTTGCTTCTGATCTGTCTATTTTCCACTCCTTGTCAGACAAATTAAGATGCACTTATTATGCCTTGACCAATATTTTATAAACTTATTACTTCTCAATGTTAAACTTGGATTGGAGCGTTAAAAAGTTAAAAGTTAAAACCAGAAGGAGTAGGGTGGAGTGTGGTGGGATTGTGTTGTACTACTTTTGTCAATATTTAGACACTTGACATCAGTAGTACGATTATTGTCGGGATAACTGTCAGCAAAACACTATCTAATACAGTTTCTTGAACGTGTTCTTTACTATTGTTTGAAATCTATTAGAAAACATAAAAACTTTTTAAATCCCACTTCCTATTTTCAATGAGTTTCTACATGATTTTGCAATTTTCAAAAAAATTCAACTAAGAATGAGGAGTGTGTTAGAAAGCATGTTGCAAAAGAGTTTCTCGGGAGACTTGATGGTATCATTTTCAAGCTCCAAGTCCTCGATTGATGCTAGAGAGTGTATTGCGAACACTCCTCTCATTATTGTAAGTGCTGATAAATCTTTGTCATGACCCCATTTTTAGAGCCTCACATTAAGATGGTTGACAGACTTTCACCAAAAGCAAGAACTTCAAAATTTCAACTTTCAATGCCAACTGTAGATGGAATTCCAAGATAAGATATTTCAGAAGTCTCTGGAAGATGAACAATGAAGGATGACTGAAAATGAAATGCAGAGTATGCTTTATTTAAGTTATACAGAATCCAATATGCAGAGTTTGCTTTATTAAGCTATGCAGAATCCAATAATGCATTGGTTGCCTCCCTCACTCTTAACATCCTTACAAGCTGGCCCCCAGAACGGCACTTAGTGACAAATAGTTATAAAACGAGTGCATGTGGTTTGCCTAATGCCTATAGCCACATTTTACCTGCTGCTGAGCTGGTTGTCACGATGCTCCCTTGTGAAATTTATCTGCAATGCATCTAACTATATCCTTGTAGATAAAAATTCTGTCAATTTTGATGAGAACCACTTAATTCTTTGGGTCCTTCCTGCTCTGATGAATGGTGCAACATTCTTTTCAGAATTAGGGTGCATTAATGAGTGTTGTATTTACTAGTAAATACATATTGTCTTAAATGGGGACATAGGGGAGGGGACCAATTGGTTTCAAGTCACTTACTATCCTGGCCTTGTAGCTTTTGTGCCAAGAACTTTTGCTGATGCTTACTTTATCCGACAGCTGATGGGACCCTTGTCTGCTATTTTAGCATTTCGTAGAATTGCTTATCAGAACTAGTTTGCCCGTTTTTTGATGAAAACGACGTAACTTTCTTAAGCATTTAAGCCTCAGAAGATCTGTGTGCAGCTCCACTCAGTCTGTTAGTGGATCAAAAAGCCTGAATTTTCTTACCCCACAAGAACCTCACGAGTTTTGGTCTTTAAGAATTCAAATTCGTGTTGAACTCATCCAAGGACAATAATTTATCAGTTTGTAATATGCATATGCCTTCATTTAAGAAGAGACTGCATGATAGTACACGTGAATTTGATTTCAATTTATCTTTGACAATTACTTCCTGCACCATCCATTTTTGAATCTGCACCCGCCACAATTGGGGAAATTACCGAATTGTCCCGTCCACTTATCTCTCAGTGCACTTCACCACTGCTAACCGTCACCACCAAAAAAAAAAAAAAAAACACTTTGCAAAGAGAATCTTGTTTCGGAAAATTCTTTCTAGGATATATTTTGTGTTTTGAAAAATTTGTTCTAGAATTCTTCAAATTTCATCAATTTCTTTTATTACTAGCCTTTTAAATCAATTTATATTACAAGTTCATCCTAAATACTTAATTATTAAATAAAAAAAAGAAGTTGAGGGCTTCAGATAGAGGAAATTTGAAGGGAGAACTTGATAGTAAAAATAAAAAAAGCTTTTACTTGTTATGAACCAATTAATTGAATTAAATAAACTATTTTTACTTGTTATATGAACCTTTATTAAAAGTTCTTTTACAAACATTCATTATAAGTTATCCAAAAAAATATTATTTGTTCTTGAGATTTAATTATCACGAAATTTGTACGTAACCTGTACTTAGTTATCTGGATTCAATTTGGTTTCGGTTTGCTCACCTTTAAATTATAAATACTGCATTTAACACTTCATGTACGAACTACTAACACACTTTGAAAGCAACGCATTACAGTGTTTTTCCTCTTTCTTTTCTATTACTCATTTTATTTGTTATTTTTCTTATAATATCACCATGAATTTATTTTATATATATATATATATATATATATATATATATATATATATATATATTTTTATTTTTTTTATTTTTT
>Ga0099824_1008782_pt1 | contig 12757 bp, 5 predicted proteins | sample SiratrowhiteBW_FD_76837 | JGI IMG/M metagenome (GOLD analysis project Ga0099824, IMG submission 76837) | Root nodule microbial communities of legume samples collected from California, USA - Siratro white BW | ecosystem: Host-associated > Plants > Roots > Nodule | place: USA: California... | reverse complement strand
TTTATTAAATTATTTATATAATATTTTATTTAATAATTATAATATATATATATAATTGAAAATATATATATATATAAATATATTAACATACACTAATATAAAAAAAAGATATAAAAAATATATATATATATATATATATATATATATATATATATATATATACCCAAAATTAACTAATAACTTTAAATTTGTATTCTAAGTATACGGTTACATTTTATATTTTTTTTAAATGTCACTTATAAAGATTATATCGAATATAATTTTTATAAAAAAATATCACTAGTTTCTTAAATGAAGAATAAAATCAATATGTTTAAATTCTGTACAAATTATAAAGAAAATTAAAATAAACAAGCCAAAAATATTAAAATGAGTCAATCCAACTTTATTAATTTAATTCACTAAATTTAAAAATAAAAGTATAAAATAATATATACTTTTAGTTAATGACCTTTATATATACAACACTGAAATATTCAAATAACTAATTGGTATTAGCGGATTTGATTCCTTCTTGCTATAATTTACTTTTAATATATAACGGGTTAATCCATCTATAATATACCCCGACTCCTACTTACATATTAAATAAATTGGGTTGATTTTTCCCTATAATAAACAATTCTTCAACTTTTCTAATCTAATCAAGTCAATCATGGTAAATCAATTATATATAATTTATGACAGAATGATAATAATAATAAAAAAAACTTAAGAATAGATTTGGATTAAATTCTAAACAGTAACAGCAGAAACTATTCAACTCAAAAATTGGAAACTGTTACATTGAAATAGAATCCCTTCAGCCAGGGATTTAGTTTTTGGGTAACTACAAAATCGTTTTGAAACAATCTACCCACATTTTTCCCTTCCAAGTTCCTCACCCGTGGATATTCGAAGTGGTGGAAGAGTCATTTTCCAACACCGACATGTATGTATATTGTTCGAGTAGAAACATGTACATGTTGTTACACCTAACTTAAGTATCATATGCAAAGTAAAATATACCTTGCTCTTCTATGCTAAGCCCACTTTCTTCGTGTTGGTAACGTTATCATCAAAAAAAAGCATCAGACTTGGTCCTTTCACATTCACACACAAACTCATAAATTTTCTTTACATTACCAAGCCATGGAGTTTCTTCTATGGGAGATTGCCTTCGCCATAGTTTTATCTCTTCTACTTCCACCCGTTTTCCTCAAACTTCTCTCCGTTACCCCAAACTTCGAAGCTCAAGAGAAAGTGTGCGTTATTGGGCGTGATCATGATCATCGAGTTAAATCTGATTCCAAGAGCTGGGAAACGGATGAAGTTGTTCGAATTGTGGGGAAAATTGATGAATTCAGAGACAAATCGATACTGGGAAAACTAAGAGTCCCAGAAATTGTGGATGTGGATTGTCGATCGCCCAAGATACACAATTCAAAGATGATTGATGAGGAGAATAGTGTTTACGACGAAGTTGAACTTGTGAATTTGGCGGAGTATCATGTTGTGGATGAGAGTAATAAAGGGGTTGTGAATATCAACGAAGTTGAGGTAGAACTGATGGAGTATGATTCTTCTAGAGAGGTCAAAGCTGAAGAGGTTGAGATCTTGCAGTTCGGAAAAAATTATAATGAGATCGATGAATCTAGTAGGAACGAGGAAATTGGTGAAAACAAGGACTTGGTTGTGGATGAGGATGATTGGGAGGAAATAGAAAGAACTGAGTTGGAGAAGCGTTTTGGTGCTGCTGTTGTGTTTGTGGGATCCAAGAGCAATGCTAATAGTCTCAGTTATGAAGTGAAGATGAAGCTTCATGGTTATTACCGAATTGCTACACAGGGTCCTTGCCACGAACCCCAGCCATTGACACTGAAGTTCTCTTCTGCTCGAGCAAAATGGTACTTGATTAAAGATTACCCTGCTTATTTATTTCCTAATATTTATGTTTTTTTCAATTAGAATATATATTTTCTCTCTAGCTCTAGTTTTCGTTTGTTGCTTAGAGTTACGGTTACTCCATTAGATTGTTTGATGTGTTTAACTGAGTCATTTTTGTAAGGATTGCATGGCGACAACTTGGGATTATGAGTGCAGAGCAAGCAATGGAGCAATATATCAGCCTTTTATCAGAAAGCATTCCCCATTGGATTGCAGAAAATCCTTATGTAAGTTATTTTATTTTGTTTCTTTTTGTTCAGTTGGACTTAACGTGATGAACGAGAGTAGTTTTCTCCTTTTTCTAAACCTTCCCCAGTGGAAGAATGATTTGTTTATTTGTTAGATCTATCACAAAGAACCTTGAGGCTTTACTTTATAGTATATATTACTATCACGAGATGAATTTTTGTACTGCGGAGCCTACCATGGTTGAATATTTGTATTTCCTTTTATAACAGGATAATGCTGAGCCGGCTTCAGAAGAGATCCATGCATATGCAAAACTAACCCTATGATTCATGTTTTGAAGGCATAGATACCATGAGAAAGGTATAAATAACGGTGGGAATTGATTATTCCAGTTTTGAATTCCGACGCATAGCAATTAAAAAGATTTCCGAAATGCAGAACTGTTTGGTTTTCAAGAATGTCCCAAGCCATTGGAGGTTTACCATATTTTGCCGTGCCATTCATTCTTTTGTTACCTGCACAACAATACTGGTACAATGTAATGTCTACTCCTATTGAACTTCCATTCTAGTAGGTAAGATTTTTGTGCCTTGTGCGTTGCTGCATAGGAAGATTGTTTATAGAAGGAAATTACTTGAGCCTTCACAATATTTTTTTTTCACGGAATTAGAAATTAATGTTAGAATCCTGATACATGGAAAAATATTTGTTCACATTATATTAATTAAATACATCTACTTAACATCTGATTTTTTTTTAAAATTATTGTATTATAATAAATAATAAAATAATAATAATATATATAGTTGTAGAGTGAATGTAGAAAAGGAATACTTCTGTTAATGTGTCATGATTCGATTTTTTTGGCATAACCAACGATTTGCCATTACATAAATGGTCTCACAGTGTACAACTCAGGGTGTCTCAACACTTCACTTTACCTACCGTTGATTGCGTGTCACTGGAAACAAGATTAGATTATACGTCATGTTCTTTCATCAGTCTTTTTTCACAACTTCATCTACATGAACAAAAAAACAAAATAGAGGAGTTCCATGCGTCAAGGAAAAATTAACTTTCAATGTTTGGAACTATGATTACATTAGATGAAAATGCTAACAAGAGTTTTGTCACTGAATTTTTCCATGAGAGGTCTTGTGTGGATACTGGACAGTATTTGTCACGATCTAGTTGAGATGAAAACTAATAATGCTAGTTCTTTTCCTCTTAAATTTAACCATAGTAGACACTATTCTTCTCTAAGCATCTCAGTAGACACTATGCAATAATATTTTTTGTTTTCTATCTCTCTAATATCATATTTACTATCCTCTCTTTTTTCATACTTTAAGTTTCCACTAAAGTGAAGACCCCTGTTCATTCAAATGCTACTAGCTATAGCACTTGCTATTCAAAACTACAAATAACGCATGACGTGCATTCCGCGGGAACGTCCTGCTGCAAACAAACATCAAGACTTTTTGATCATATAATTTCCTCATCGGGTTGATTTGCTGTTTGAACAGAAAATAGGAATACAAAATTTCGTAAATCAATAAATATAGTTGAGTTAAATTTTAAAAAGGAAATTGTTAACTAATTTTTTTAAAGCAACGTTTAAAGAAATAAGAATGAATTTAACAGTTAAAAATTAGAAACCTCATAAATTTTTAATAGTATTGTAAAAAATACGTTGAATTTTCAAATAAGAAAACATTCTAATTTTTTTTAATTTTAAAAAATTTAATTAAAATACGCAGATATAAAAGTTTTTTATATTGCGATATATTATTAGTTTAATAATTTTATAATAATTATTTTAAAAGTCATATTTAAAATGTTTTTGATAACAATATAACTATTTATTTTTCATAATAATGCATGAAATTTAAACTCATTCTGATAATGAAATTGTAAAAAAAAAAAATAATAATCATTTTAGTTTATGAAGATTTTAAAATTAATTAGAATTTAGAAAATTATGCATAAAAATCTTATCTGAAGACTTGCTTTAAATGATTAAAAAAATATAAACAGTCTTCAAAAGTGTAATTTACAATTATGCATGTTTACGAAAGTTTTAAGTCCTCTGTTACTTAAGTCCAGTTTTTGTTAGAAAATATCTACTTAGAAAATCTCAATTTGTTCTACTTTCTAATATTTTATCCTAATTTATACTTTTACTATCATTTTACTTTTTCTTTTTTAAAATATCAATAAAAAATAATAGTAAATGGTTAGATTGAATTATTAAAATAAAGATAAGTGATTAAAATCAGAACTAAAATAACAACAAGTAATTAAATTTAAAAACTAAATGATAGCATGCCGCAAAATTTGAGAAATAATTATTAAAGTTTAGAAATCAAAATATAAGTGGGTGTGATAGGAAAGAGATTTTTTAGTGACGAGATTAAAGTGAAAAAAAAAATGTTTTGATATAAGTATATTATATTTTTTAAAAGAGTTAATGTTGTTTTTCTACATTTTAGCTTGTCCATATTAAGTTTATTCATCTATATACTTGTTGACAATTTTGCTGGATTTGAAGTTAGAAGCTCTGACGATAATAAACATATTATATGTTTATACGAGATTAGAAATGTTGTCCTTTTAATACTTATCATTAATTTTTTTTTAATAAAAATTAAATTTAGGTGAAACTTTACTTATTTCCCAATCATATACTATCAGAACATTGACAATTGAAAGTGTTATAAAATTTGTTATAAGATGTATTTTGTATGAGTTTCATCATCATAATTATTTCAAATTTTACTTCAAGGTATATTTTAAATGTTTAAACATATTTTTTTTTATCTAAAATTTGTAGTATAAATACATGATTGTAAATATTAGAATTTTGTTCGTTAATACTATTTTTATTTTTAAGTATTTGGAATATATTATCAAAGTCTTTTATGACCTATATACCGAAGACGTTATTACCAGGCTACCACCACACAGACCAAATTCTCGTTTTGTTAGCTCCATCCGCGGTATGAGTTTCATTAATCGAACCACCGCCCTTCGTCGATCAAATCTATCGTCTCCCTCAGACTCACTCTCCGCCTCTTCCCGTTATCGAACCACAACCTAGGGTTTGCCTCAGATTCCAAGGGAACGTGAATTCCTGCATTGTCAAACGGAGAATATAAAAAGACCGATGGGAGTAGTCATTGAGAGCTCCGTTTGGGAACTAAATCCATCCGTATACATCTTCATCTTCCTCTGTTGCTGCTTCTCGATCTTTCTTTTCCCTCACGTCTCTAACCTCAACAGAACCTCCACAATCTTCGACCATGGAACCTCTCACTCGTTTCTCCGTTTCCAGCGGAATTTCCTCTTCGTCTATTCTCTCGCATCAGGTTGCTTTCACTCCATTTTCTTATTCATTGTAGGATCTTCGGTTTCTCTTACAATGTGCGGGATCAGCTTTCGAAACTTAGGAGTTTTTTTGCTTACGGAGGAAGAATTGAAACCTAAAGAAAAACAAAATATCTTATTAGCTTTAGCTGAACATTTTCTGATTAACTTTAGCCGAACGTTCATTTCTATGTTTTGAAAATTGATTTATATTCTACTTACTTTTTTAATCTGTTGTTCTGTTTCTGAATCAAAATTCCGAAACTCGCTTGTATTAATTAGTTACTCAATTGAGATTTAGATCTGTAAAGTGCAAGTGTGAATGACGGTTTCGTTTCTCCTCTCAGTAATGGAAGGTCTATGGTCAGTGTTTGGGGAGTATGAATTTGCTGCATATGGATTCGGCAGGGAAACTATGGTTAAGTCTCTGTGTTACGGATATACAACAGCTCTCTTCGCTGCTCCTTTCCTTGGCGTGCTTTCGGATTTGATGTGAGGCTTTAGTTTTTAGTCGTTGACGTTACTGATCAATTAAGATTAATAATTATGTTTAAGTAATTCAATGATGAGTTTAGTGTTAATTGTCAGCCTTTGCAATTGTGATGTTTAAGTAGCGCCATATTATGGTGTGTTTGAGTAAAGATGATTTGGTTGTTTAACTATTTTAATGACAATGTACATCGTCCTAAGTATAACTTGGAATTCCTTCCGTTTGGAAGACTTATTGTCACTGTGAATGATTGTTGATGTATAATTTACTTTAGTGTTTTCCGTTTATTGGTGGCTTTTGAGATGATATTAGGAGTATTTTTTAAAACGCATCCTTTCAAGACATTTACATTTCCAATTATTGAGGAAGAATATGATCAATATTCCGATGTCAATCTCATTTTCCTGTGAATTGTTATCACTTCAATATTTGTTATTTTGGTCATGATCAATATTCCGATGTCAATCTCATTTTCCTGTGAACTGTTATCACTTCAATATTTGTCATTTTGGTCATGACATCCTTCTATTTGTGATTTCAACCTGGGTTTGCTAAGTTAGATGTAATATATGAAGCATCTTGGTTATTCCAGAAGCACTAATGCTAAATCATGCACATTCAAGAAATTTTATACATTTCTGTGTACAAATTTATGATGATTTGAGAAGATTATTCTAACTCTATTTAATTTTGATGTAGAGGTCACAAGAAAGCTAGTTTAATCTTCTGCATTCTACACTTCTTTTTTGGCGTATGGAAGAAGATTTCAGAGCAGCCAAGTGTATTCATGACTAGCACATGTCTCTCTCTGGCCAATACAATATTTTCATTTAGTTTTGAGAATTGGATGGTCACCCAACATGAAAAGGTAATAGGTAAATCTTATCCTTTTTTTTATCTTGATTTCCACATAGGCACAGATTTCAGTCTAAGCATCCACAACTTTGCCACTGGAAAAATGGCAAAGTAGGAGCTTACTTCTTCGTGGTTAAATAACTTGATCCATTTTATTTTCTTTTCATCTTTATATGGAAAATCATTTTACGTGGAAAGTACATGGCTTCTCAGGAAAAGGAGATAGGACTGCTTAAAATATCTAGAATTTAACATCAATTTGGAATATTGTGTTTTTGTTTGCAGCAAGGGCACAGGCTTGATTCGCTTAATGATACCTATTGGTTAATGTCTTTCTTCGAGTCTGCATGTTTTATTGCCAGCCAAATGTTTGCAAATTGGCATATTGGTAATAATACGGAAAAAACCACTGCTCCTTCATTTGTTGTTATTTTTTTTGCTGCCACATGCTTCACTTTTATCACCAGAGGATGGACAGAAACTCCTGGAACAGCATCTCTTAAGGAGTATAGTCGCTCCTTCTATGCATACATTTTAGGTGGTAAGTTGCTTTTGTTGTTGTTTTTTTTTTTTTCTTTATTGTTTTATGAACAAATCTGCTTTTACCCTTTTTTTATATAGAACAATTCGATGCTCTTAAGAATGCTGTACTTAGCATTTATTTGGCAATCTGATGACTTGTAAAGTTTCTGGAAATTACCAAGGCAGCTAATCCTTTTATCTATGTTCCTATTAGATAATAGCTGCTATTTTGTCTTCACAATATGTGCGCATATCATGAGTTAGTGCTTAAGAGGATCTACTTATAAGAGTTTCTTTCTTTCCTTCAATTTTCAGCCAATATATCAAAATTTTCCTTTTCTTGCTGGTTTTCTTTGCTTCATGGTTGCTCTCTTCCCTAACACTTATTTACTTTTTCTGTGACAGTTTTTTGCGTTGTGATGTTTTTATACAAGTTTCATAAATAGTTATAAATCACTACTATTTATTCAATTATTGTTGCAACTTGTAAGAGAAGCTGCGATAAGAATCTAGTGAAAAATAAGAGGAAATACACACGCAGAGGCTAAATTTCATTAATCTTGGATGTCATGCTTTGAGATTTGAGTTCTCTGCAGCATGGAGATTTATAATCAAATTCATGAATGCTTATATTAAGTCGCTTGTGATTATTTTTTAAAAATTGCTAAGTTTCTGATGATTAACCGATCTCCTTGTAATCTTTTTTGTTTATAATTTGCCATGCCAATGGTCTCATCTTGTTTTATTTTAGTTTCACTCTCAAGCTGTATTAGGCCTGAGCTATGCATTAGAGTCAATCCGTATGTTCAGACTGACAATGTATAATAATACTTTAGTTGGTTAGATGTGGAACAGAGATGGCACTAGGAAGCACATTATCAATTTTACAGCAATGTAATGAAAAGTTTAAGTTATCTACTGATTATATACTGATTGTAATTTTATAATCCACAGATAAAAGGATATGGTTGTTGGCATGGGCACAAACTTGCCTTCACTTCTCTATAGGAATATTTTGGATCCTTTGGGCACCTACTGTGGTGGTATGATATCAAATTTTAGAGCATATCTTGTTATATACTGAGGCATCAATACATGTAGAGGGTATTTAAAATGCTAAGACAGTATTGCATTAAATGGATGTTTTATGGGCTTTCTTTTCTTCTTCAGGCTTCTTCTTTATATTGATGAATCTAGAAATGGGCTTAATTGAACAAATCTATAAGTAATTTTGTTTCTCTGCCCATTATTGTGGGAAAATCTCTTCCCGTGATTGGTTCATTATGAAAAGAGGCTTTTTAGGTTATTGAACCTGCTATTTTATCAGTCTAAGTCATAGGATGCTTTTGGTTTAGATATAACTTTTAACGCCTTTGGTTTTAGGCTGATGGGCGAGAAGTGCAACTGGGCTTGATATATCCATGCTTTCTTGGCTCAAGAATGCTAGGAAACATTGCATTTCCGTGTCTCACTAGTGGGCCATCATCACTTAGAACTGAGGACTGCTTAGTTTTCGCATACATTATACTGGCTCTTCTCCTGTCTATTGTGGCTTATGACTATCAGGTGCAGTTATTTATATATTTAGAAAGTATCAAATATATTTTTGGTCACATTTTTGAGCTGGAAATCTTGAGTCTACTCTCATGTGCAGGAAATCGGGGTTCTGGTGACGTTATTTTGCTTGTTTCATGCATGTGTTGGGTTTGTTTTGCCATCACTTGCTAGATTGAGGACCATGTAATCTCTTTAACTAGTGTTGTCCTTTTTCATTTGCTCAGAATTGGATTTTTAGTTTTATTTATTCTTTTTGCAGGTATGTTCCTAATGAAATGCGTGGAGGGATGATGGGCTTCTCTCTTGCCCCTGCAAATGGAGCTATTCTGCTTTCTGTGGTGCAAGTATGCATTTTTTCATAGTGTTATCTAAAATTTTAGGAAGCATGCAATTAACCAATTTAAACATTATTAACATGAGTTAAATGAACCATGAAAGAGGCTACTTCGTTTGAAAAAAATGTTCTGTTTTTATTTTCTTTTCCACTATTATTTAAAAAAAGAATCTCATTGATTTCACTTTGTTTTCTATTTGTACAGATTTGTGTAGAAAATAGTGAAAACAATAAACTAGATATATTCACTGTTTTCTTTACAAATATTTGAAAACAGAAAACAAAATGAAAATATGATGACACTTTTGTAACCAAAAGTGAAAAGACAAGCTAATTTTTTACGAGGTTTTGAATCTAATGCTACAATCGTGGAGGGTGGCATAATATTCCTACACAGTCATTTCTACAGAAGTAGAGTAGTTTAAATTCCTAATTGTGCTTACATCTTTTCCACGGCTTTAAAAATATGCATTTTTTTTTCTTTCTTGAGTTTGGGTTGAACTTCTTGATTGCGGCAACTTGTTGATTAGCCAAGTAGGGTGACTGTGCGTGTTTAAATGACTCGTGAAGGAGGGTTAAATTAATGAAATACATACTTGAGGTGTAATATTTTGAGGGAGTGACTACGGTAAGGTATTATACCCGGGTTGAGTTGTTGGTTTATTTATAAATGTTCTGTAATTTTATTAAATATAGTCAACAAGAAGCTAGAAATATTGACAATGCACGTTTGGTATTTGGTACCCTTGAAAAGAAGATTGTTACTGAGGTAATTCACTACATTTAAATGTTTGTAATCAATGCATCAGCTTATCTTGAATAATATGTTTCAACTGGTTCTTGTGTGTATTTGCTGTCATATATATTGACTTCCTCATTATGTTTGCAGCATGGCAAATGATTTTGTGGAAGACATCGTGTGTTTCGTGTTTCAACTGGTCCATGTGTGTATGTGCTATATGTTGACTTCCTCTTTATGTTTGCAGGGTGGCTATTATAGGAATGTAGGAAATGCAGCATTAATGGCATATGGTGTGTGTGGTTTATTGCTAGCAGCTGGTTGCATGCATGCCCTGAAGCAATGGGGTAAGCAACCGTATAACAACTGGCATAAGCAGTGAATGTATGACAGGCTTTGGTAGTGGTGGATGGCGGACTCTTTTATTGAATGTGAATGCAACGAGGAAGGAGTAAAGAGATGAAGAAATTAGATGATGCCAATTCAGGCAAGGAGGCATAAATTTCAAAAAAGATACTAACATCGACTACTAGTGAGTACTGAACTGAACTGAACTGACATTGGGGTTCTTTCTGTAAGGATAGGGAGAGACTAAACAGTGAAACCTTATAGTTTAACTCTTTCATTGAGTATTGCAGCTTTTTAAGTTACTCTGGAGCAACGGATTTCTAATTCTCAGTAATATATTGTAGCTTGCATACTTTGCTGCTTGGGTTTGCTTATGGAGGATATATGCACAAGCTTTGGAAATTGCTTTCAGAATCTGTATCTGGTGACGAATGCCAGCTTCTCCAGAAGAGCATCTAAAAGATCATAAGGTGAAAATTGAATATTATGGTTTGTTTATGTTATAGCATATCAAGTAGTCATGTGTTATGGGCTGGGTTAGTTTATTCTAAGTTTCTTAGCATAAACCATAACACTGACTAACCCTGGCATGTTAAGTAAGAAGGTTGATATGAAGTCACGGTGAAAACATTCGAAGCTCTGGTGATATGATTTCATCAATTTGATGAATACACAATTCAGCTGGTAACAATTTGGTTTACTTGTTTTTCTGCTACATAGGACCTCTCCGTTTCTGACATGTCTTAGAAAAAAACTAATCAATCATAACTATGTGAAAAAGTTTTAGATAATCGTTGTTTTGCGTAAGCTAAAGTACATAAACAAAGGTACTAATGGTTAAGTGTTGTTTGTTCTTAAGTTAGAAACAGTAGTTTCTTTAAAATAAAAAATACTTTATCATAAAAAAGTTCTTAATATTTTCGCTCTCAATCGTAAATAAGTAGGCTTGTGATCTTAGCCTTAGCCTCAGCCTCAGCCGAATAAATATTTGTCAGATGAAGAGAAATGCTTACATTTTTTTTTTCTAATATGGGTCTTATTTTTTATATAATATATTTCTCTTCAGATAAAATCAATGTTTTGAATTGAAAATCTGTTTATCTTTGATTTTACATTTTATTTAACGAGTTTTAGTCATAATCAAAAGTTTTAGAAAGAGTATTGTTAAAAAAAAAAAAACATTTCTCTCATTTTCATTTTGTGATATGCAAAAGATAGATCTAAGGTATCATCGAGTCCAAGTTATTTAGTATTTGACTTTCAAGAAAATTTTTAGCAATTGACTTTTGGATGACGTGGCTCCTTTATGAAACGTTTATTGACAATGAATCACACACATGCTATATCATGTGCATTGTCCAACTCTTCACCATTTTTCATTAAATTTTGTCCTCGATTGGTCATCGAAGCTATAAACATATTTTAGCACAAAATCTAAATGGCTGTTAAAGTGACGTAAATACTGCTACCGTTGGAGCTTGAAAATCAATTGCAGGTAGCATTCATTTAATCGTCGTCTTGTATTTGATCCCTTATCCACTTTGTTGCCACCCACTTCTCTCCTTTTATGACGGGACAGCTTCCGTGGAGTGATGTCTGCAAAGTATGCACAGAAAGGTCAAATAATAAGCCCATTCCGAAATGTTTTAAAATTTTAGCTCAAGGATAATCAGAATATGCCTGTGAAATCTAATCCACTAATGTAAAATCAGAATATTTTATTAAATAACCACAAAATTCAATGGTCTTGATTTACTAGATTCTATGACAGTCCTTCCTTACCTAGTCCTCCTAAAACAGGGGTCTTCCCAAGTCATGTGTTTCTTAGACTTGACTTCCCATTTCAAAGCTCCCGTAGAGTTTAGTTTGCTATACCTAGTCTTACCCTTGTGCTTCTTCCTTCCTTCTCAAGAGGTACACGCTTCCAAGAGTATTTTGGACCCTTTTTCCCCTTTACGACATCACAAGAACGTTGAAGTATAAGGTTTTGTGAGTGTGTACAACTTCCAAGAACATTTTGGAGCCTCTTTTTTTCTATTCGACAGACAACACTATATGACGTATGAGGTATGTATTCTCTATTTGTTTCCGTGCGCGAGTATGAAATACATTTTGGCTCTTTTTTTCTTTTCGACACACTACACTTTGAAGTATAAGGTATATATTCTCTATTTGTTTCTGTGTGAATAAGAAATTAACCCTCAAAAGTACCGAATAAATTATTAAAAGACCATAAATGTCAATGTGAAGGATAAAAGTGGAAAACATCTTTTTAATTTGCTTAAGATAGTCTTAAAATAAATAATATAAAAATTTTCGGCACCCTAAAAAACTGCTATCCTGTTCGCTTATGATTTTAACCCCCATTTCAGCCTTGATAAACAAGTTTAAAATGATGACAACGATATTAGGAAAAAAATAAAACACTAAC
>Ga0099824_1008781_pt1 | contig 12760 bp, 10 predicted proteins | sample SiratrowhiteBW_FD_76837 | JGI IMG/M metagenome (GOLD analysis project Ga0099824, IMG submission 76837) | Root nodule microbial communities of legume samples collected from California, USA - Siratro white BW | ecosystem: Host-associated > Plants > Roots > Nodule | place: USA: California... | reverse complement strand
CAAAAAAAAAATAAAACACAAATATATATATATATATATATATATATAACAAATAAAAAACATTATATATAAAAAATAATAAACTATGTATAAAAATTATAAATAACAACAAATATTATTTACAAAAGTAATAAAAAGATTAGGGAAATATACACATTAGAAAACCACACAAATTTTACTAGTTTAATTAAATTGGCCTAACTCTCTAAAATGTCCCCAGTGGAGTCGCCATCTATCGGATCACGACGGGGCTATCAAAAAATTAATTTTAAAAATATTTAGATTGAGATTGGAGTCGCCATCATAGTTTATTATGGAAAACCGTAGAAAAAAACCAAAATTAAGAAAAATAGTCTACGAACCAAGTTTAGGATTCGGGAGTCGGTTACTTGTGGGGAAGGTATTAGCACCCTACAACACCTTTCCTAAGACGACACCTTTAATCAAATAAGAAAATAAGTGTGGTTTAATAAAATGTTATTTTTCCCAAAAAAAAGCATGATAGCAATAAAAATGCAATTAAAAAGAAATGAAAATGCAAGTAAAAAATAAACGAAGAAAATATTAAAAATGCAATTAAAAATTAATAAATAAAGAAATAATAAAGATGCAATTGAAAAAATATATATATAAAAACAATAAAGATGCAATAAGAATAAATAAATAAAATGATAAAAAATAAAATAAAAATGCAAATAAAAGATAAAAAGATGATAATAAATGTGTCATAAATAGTAAATAAAAGATGCAAAATAAAGAAAATATAAATAAAAATAAAAAAAATATGTGAAACAAATAAAAGATAAACAATAAAAATAATGCAAATAAAACAAAGAAAATATTTTTCATTTTTTGGGGCCCGACAAGGATTGACCTTGGTCCTACGTACTTCTATCCATGATAGAAAAGTTCTAATTTGAAAATTTATTTGATCATGTTTGATATTTTAAATTTTTTAAAATTTTATGTGTTTTTTATATTTTCACAAATTTATTCGGAAAAAACATTATTTATTGATTTGCTAAGAAAAGAAAGAAAAAGAAAATAATGGTAATAATAATAAATGGTTTAGGGTTTCTTTTGGAGTGCTCTGATGGGGGATTAAGGTTCCTATTGAGTGTTCTGATATTCTTGTTTCCATGATTAACTGAGATTTTGAATTTTGGAAATTTACGTTTTAGGGATGTTTTAGGATGACTGAGATGGAGATTGTGACAAGAGCAACAACCTCTTGATTTTGCTGAGGATTGAGGGTGGATAAGTTCTCAGTGATTCTATTAAATATTTGTTGTTCTATGTGGTTTTGAGTTCTTATTTGAGTGTTCTAATGTTTTTTCTTCCATGATCTACTGAGATTTAGGTTGTTTTGGGTTCTTTGGTACTCTATTTGGGATAAATTGAACATGGGTTACTATTTACTGATTTAAACAACGAGACGTGCTTAGAGCAGCATCTCCGGTATAACAAAAACAAGTACGAGACGTGTTAGAGCAACATCTCCAGTATAACAAAAACAAGTTTATAATGCAAATTTATTTATAAGTAATACAAAATACTAATATTCATGATATTGAAATTTCAACTAGTCAAAACAAACAAAACAAGGACAAACACAACAAGAACAAACAGAACAATCACATGAGGCTGAGTGATCAAGACATACTAGTTGAAGACCAACTTTAATAAAATTCACCTCTTTCTTAATTCAAGCCTTTGAATCTTTAGTAATGTTTCGTGTGTAACTTTAGAGCTCTTTCAAAAAACGTGACCCATACTTATTTTGGTATTTTCTTTTATAAAATTTCTTCAGACCTCTCAATTGCTCTGTTAGATAATTCCACTTTAATGCGCTTAATTGAGATAAAAATCTCAACCAATAAGAATTATTTGCAATTAGGCAGAATAATTCCATTATTACCATTATTTGTAATTAAGCATAATAATATCTAATTAATATCATTATTTGCGTTTAAGTAGAATAATCATCATCAAATTCTATCACTAATCTGTTCAAATTCTATTAATTAATTCTTTTTTTTTGAATTTTAAATTAATTCTTGTGCATTAAAAAGGAGTGCCTGAAAAGACAGTCAGATTATTCAATGGAGAGAAAAAAATGTGACGTGGCAGCACTTTAATAGGAATTTTTTATTTTTTTCTTTTTCTTTTAACGCATTTTTAATGGATTATTTTTAAACACCAAACTTTTTGTAACTCTTTTTTTCTTTTTTTATAAATTTTATTTTAAAACTTTAGTCATAAAATAAAAATGAAATCAAAACTTTTTTATTACTATTATTATTATTTATTTCAAAATGACAAAATATGATAAAAACACAATTTTTAAATTTTAATTTTCTTGATTTTTTTTATTTGGAAATAACTTTATTTGCCTGGACGAAATTGAGTGTTGACACATAGTAGATGAATTATCAGGTCCTATTAAGATTATTTATAGAATTTAAACGGTTTAATTGGTCAAAATTAAAAGGAAAAGACAATTTTCTCCTTCAAGATTTGGTTCAATATGTATATATAAGTGATTTATTAGTAGAAAAATAGTGTGAGAAATTACAATGTCTCTGTTTGTGAAAAGCATTGTCTTGTTGTCGATGTTTACTTTTGCACGGAGAAATGTAGAGGTTAATATGTATATTACGAATAATCTAGAGGGAAAATAAGATCTAAGCATTCATTATAAATCTAAAGATGATGATCTTGGACATCATCTTCTCCATATTAATCAAACTTTCACTAGAGTTTTGGGACTAGAGTTTTTGGTAGGACACTATTTTTTTGTTCCTTTCAATGGAGAAAATGGACCTTTGTTGTATTTTGATGTATACGACCAAAAAAGGGATATCGGACTATCTGTAGAGTGTCATTGGTATATTCATAAAAATGGACCGTGCAGATACGAAAGAAATGGAATTCAAACACTATCCAAAGCCATTCGCAAATGTTATAAGTGGAACTGATGTATTTCACTTCAGTCATACTATATTAAAAATAATATATGAAATATCTCAATATATATTAAAAGAAAATAAAGGATCAATATATTTTAGTTATTTTTTGAATGATTTTTCCATCAAATTAGAATACTATTACATATTTATCTTTAATTTAAACAATTTATTAATGCTTTTTTACCTTTCTTACATTTATTTTTTCACATATTAAAATACAATAAAAACAAGATGGAGAAATGGAACAAAATTTATTAGAGATTAACACCATTATTTATATTTTATTCTAATTTTTGCGTGTCACATATTGATTAAAATAAAACTAATAAACCAGAAATTGAGGTTTTTAAAAGAATATTAGGATGTCTAATTAGTAGTTTATAAATTAATAAAATTAATTTAAAAGTATGTAAAAAAAATACTTTTCTCTCGATAAGAAAATTTGTTTTAGTTTTTGATAAAAGTTATTATTATATGATTAATATTATTGTAACTATATTTTTCTATGAGTCTTTTTTAAATATTTAAATACTTTTATATTATATTAGCCGAAGTTGTGATAGGAGACACATTACCACGTAGAGATTTGAGGGAGTAGATTTAATACGAAAGTGTATGAGAAGTTAATTTAAAAAATTATAAAATTATCTTTATAATTAAAAAATAATTTAAAATAAAATATAATTAATTTATTGAATGTATCAATTATTTTAAAATAAAAATAAAAACAACAAATAAATTATTATTTTTAATATTATTATTTTATCAATTTATTTTGATTATTATTATAATTATTATTACTTTTATTATTATTATTATTTTAATTATTATTACTTTTATTATTATTATTTTAATTATTATTTATAATTTTATTATTACTTTTAGTTTTAACGTTAATATTATTAATACTTTATTTTTATAAAATAAAAAATTACGTCAAGTGTTCATAATTTAATAAAATTTAGTATTTTATGTAATGTACTTTATGCAATTCATGTCACCTTTCAAGTCTTTGTATTTTCAATTTATTTAGTTTTGCTCAACCATTTGTTGACTCGGTCAAGAATTGCATCCACTATCCACTGTAACCTAGATAGTCATACGATAAAAAGAATCATAAGCATAAAATGAGTTTTGGATTATATTAGAATCATCTACAGATCAGTGCAGTAAATAACAATTGATTATGATTTTATTTTAATCGATTTGATTTATGGTATTGATCTTAAAAAGTATCAATAATTACTTATCTCTACATTTATATCACATCGTTTAAGTTAATTATTTCTAGTTCAGTGCGAAGGTGATTGAATCTGTCTTTGCCTAGTGACTTGGTGAATAAATTAACTAGTTGTTTTTCAGATATAACAAATTGAATTTCAAAATTATCATTATTCACATAATCTCTAATAAAGTGATGACAAATTTCAATATGTTTTGTTCTAGAATGTTGCATTGGAATTTTGGTTAGATTAATTGCACTGGTGTTATCACAGAACAAAGGAATTTTTTGAAAGATTTAAACCAAAATTATTTAATTATTTCTTTAGTCATAGACTTTGTGCACAACAGCTTCCTACAATTATGTATTATGCTTTTACAGTGGATAATGCTACACAAGTTTTCTTCTTGTTGTGCCACGAAATTAGGCTTGATCCAAGCAAGTGACAGGTTTCACTTGTACTTTTTCTATTCAATTTGCAATTTGCAAAATCTAAATCAGAATATCCAACTAAGTTTAATGGTACCTCACTTGGATATCATAATCCTACCAATAGTTCCTTTTAAGTACTTTAGAATTATCATGGCTATATTAAAGTGTGATTCTTTAGGATTGGACTGATGTCTAGCACATAAACACATATTTCACATTATATTTGGTCTGCTTGCAGTTAGATATAGAAGTGAACCAATCAATCCTCTGTATTTGGTCTATTCTACATTTACTCCCTTTTCATTTGCATCTAGATAACTTCTAGTAGAAATTGGTGTTATAGCTTCTTTGCAATTTTTTCATATCAAATTTCTTTAACATCTCTTTTCAGTATTTTGATTGATTTAGGAATGTTCCATGTTTAAATTTCTTGATCTGCAATCCTAAGAAATAATTCAGCTCTCCCATCATAAACATTTCAAATTCCCCTTGCATAGCTGCCACAAATTGGTTACACCATTTTTCATTAATGGATCCAAAGATTATACCATCAACATAAACTTGAACAAGTATAATGTCATTGTTTGCTTTCTTAATAAACAATGTCTTATCTGTTTTTCCTCTTTTATGGCTTTGAGAAAGCAAGAAATTACTTAATCTCATACCACTGCCGAGGTGCTTATTTCAATCCATCCAAAACTTTCTTGAGTTTGTAAATATGATCTGGATACTTGTGATCTTCAAATCCTGAAGGTTGATTAACATACACTTCCTCATTAATGTATCCATTCAAAAAAGCACTTTTAACATCCATTTGGAACATCTTGAATCCATTTATGCAGACATAAGCTTGCAGCAGTCTCACAGCTTCTAATATGGCCATTGGTGCATATGTTTCACCAAAATCAATACCTTCTTCTTGATTATAGCCCTTAGCAACTAGTCTTCCTTTGTTTCTCACAATAAATCCTTGTTTATTCAACTTAGTTTTTAATACCCACTTGGTCGCAATCACATTCATTTTATTTTATTTTATTTAGGAACTAGAGTCTAGACTTCATTCCTTGTAAATTGATTGAGTTCTTCATGCATAACATTGATCTAGTGATTGTCTTTCAATGCACCATTCACTGTTTTAGGCTCTAGTTGAGAGACAAATGCTATGTGCTCACGGTAAAGATTTAAAGATTTTTCTGGTTGAGACTTCTTTGTCTATCTTTCTAATAACATTGTTTAAAGGAAAGTCTCTAGGAACTCTCCACTCTTTAGATAATCCAGAATTGTCATCATGTGTAGTAGCTTCATCTTCAATAGGTTATTCAACAGATTCAGTTTACTATTGTTGTATGCTTTCTTCTTTCATTCCACATATCTGCACTAATTCTCTACTCCTGGTTTTCAATGAAATCATCATCTACTGCACCTGTTTAACATTATTCCGCAGTTTCTGGTTAGACTCATAAAATACAATGTACACAGATTCCTCAATTAACATAGTCTTTCTATTATATGCTTTATATGCATGACTATAAGAAGAATATCCTAAGAAGATTCCTTCATCAGCTTTTGAGTCAAACTTTCCCAAGTGTTCTTTGCCATTATTAAAAATAAAGCATTTACAACCAAATATTTTTAAATGATAGATGCCATGCTTTCTACCTTTAAACAGTTCATAGGGAGTTTTTCTTTAAAATTGATCTAATTAGTACTCTATTAAGAACATAGTTGGCTATACTCACTTCATCTGCCCAAAAATATTTTGGAAGATTATTTTCATTCAAAAGAGTTCTTGCAAGTTCTTCCAAGGATCTATTTTTCCTTTCTACCACTCCATTTTCTAAGAGCTGAAAAATGATGTTTGGTGCCAAACTTTTCACAAAATTTATCAAACCTTTCATTTTGAAATTTCCCCATGATTAGTTTTAATGGCATAAATGTAGCATTTTTTCTCATTTTGAACGACTTTGGTAAGTTTCTTAAAGGCATGAAATGCATCATCCTTAGTTATAATGAAAAGAGTCCATGTGAATCTAGAAAAATCATCAACAATTACTAGGCCATAATAATTACCACCTCTACTCATGGTTCTAGAGGGTATACATAAATCCATGTGAAGCAATTCAAGAGGACTTGAAGTTGAAACAAGATTTTTTTGTTTAATAGAATTTTTAGTTTATTTTCCCTTTTGGCATGCTTCCCAAATTCCATCCCTCTCAAACTTGAGTTTAGGTAAACCGATTACAAGTTCTTTAGATGCAATTCTATTTGAATGATGCATGTGTATTGAGTCATATATCTATGCCAAAGTTAAGACTCATCGCTCTTTGGTAAAAGACAGTTCATGCTAGAATTAATGCAAGACATATTTAGCATATAAACATTATTTCCCTTTTACCTACAAGTACAGTCTTTCTTGAAGTTGAATCAGCTATGAGACACAAATCTGGTTCAAATGTTATCTTGTATCCTTTATCACATAATTTATTGTGTGATAAATCTAATATTCAATCAATTTACATATAGTTGTCAAAATCAATCCTAGACACAGTAATCAGTTAAAGATGAAAAACAATGAATGTAAAATCTTGACTAATAGATTTAATCAATTAAATAAAAATATAATCAATCAATTTTTCTTAATTGAAAAGTCTACTAACAATTGTAATCAATTAAATGAAAGTTACAATAAGTTGATATTATCTCAAATTATTATAGACAAATCGCAATCTTTTAGTTCGCCAAATCAAACAATTACAATTTCCAACAAATCACTAACATAGTGAAAACAATTGATTAAATATCAGAAACAACAAATTGATTAACGAAGAATGAATCTTTCTTGAAAAATCCAATCAATGTTACTCATTGTAAATGTCAAAAATGAATTAACCAAATCTCATTACACAAGTTTGAATTTCAGAATAGTAGTGAATAGAAGTTATAATGTTGCAGTCCAGAGAAACCAATCAACTGAATATTGAGAAGAATCAATTGAAAAATATGCAGGACTAAAGAAATTATGCAGTTTTAGGTTCCAAATCAAAAAAGAGATAAGAGAGATTAATAACACCAAGATTTATACTGGTTCACTCTTCTTTAGGAGCCATATTCAATCTCTTTGCCAACAAGTAAAGAAATTCCACTAAAGAACCAACTTGTTAAATCAATATACTAATAACACACTCTTGCACCCTACAAGAGCGCACACTCAATCATCGCATTTGAACATGAGCTATGCAATTTTCTTCTCCTCTCACTTTTTGCCAAAATATGGAGAACTCGATGTGTGAAAAATTTTCAAGAGATAGGGCGGGTGACTGAGGTGTTTATCTCATGAAGATTGAACCGGAAAGGCCAAAGGTTTGGCTTCCTCAGGTATTTGGATGTGCTGAACATTAGGGCTTTAGAGAAGCAACTGGATAGTATTTGGATTTGGGTTTGGAAACTCTATGTTAATGTGGAGAGATATAGACAACAAGAAAGGGAGAGGTTTGTAGGGAGTAGCAGGACACTAGAAAAGGGTTAAAGTGAGAAGATTATGGAAGGTAAAAAAGATAAGAAAGAAGGGGGTATGAATAAAAAAGTTTGGAAGAGGAAAGGGAATGAACGGACTTATGCACAGATCACCAGAGGAGGATCTAAAGGAACATCTAAAGAAGAAGAAAGGAAAGGGCACTAGATGTGGGTCGCAGAGGAGATAAAGGTATGGTTAGATAGAAGTTTGGTTGGAAGAGTGAAGAATAGGGAGGATTTGGTCATACTTAAGGAAAGCTTTTTATTGAATGGCATAGGATTTATTCGCCTGAGGTATTTGGGAGATAATGTCGTGCTTCTTACTGGGGAGGAAGACGTTGACTTAGTGAAGGAGGTTGATGAGAACAAGGAATGGTTGGTTTCACAACCGGGATCACGACGAAAGATGGCGATCCGAAGAGAAAAAATGAAACAGTATTGATTTTGAGAAAATGAGATGCAGTCTCCACCATAGTTTATTATGGAAAACTTTGAAAAACTGAGAAAAGATATGGTTTGCAAATAGAGTTGGATTCGAGAGTCAATTACATGTGGGGAAGGTATTAGCATCCCCACAATACTTGTTCTAAAACGATACCTTTAATCAAATGAGTGTAATTTTATAAAATGTTTATTTCTTCCCCAAATAAAAATGAAAATATAAGTAAAAATGAAAAAACAAATTAAATTAGGAGACCCGACAAGAATTGATCTTGCTTTTACGTATTTTCATCAATGATGAAAAATCAGGGCATATATAGTTCTAAAAGAAAATTGTTTGTTTTGGAGTTTGATATTCTTTATTTTTGAAAAATTTTCTATGTTTTTAATAATTTTTTGAAATTTTTAAAAGCATTCGGCCAAAGGCATTCAGAAAATGCTTTCGGAAAAGGCTCTCAGACGATGCATTCGGCTGAGGTTTTCGGAAAAGGCTCTCGAGCAATCCATTTAGTTGAGGCTTTCAGAAAAAGGCTCTCAAAAAATGCTTTCGATTGAGGCTTTCGGAAAAGGATCTCGAACAATGCATTCAATTGAGGCTTTCAAAAAAGGCTCTTAGATAATGCATTCGGCTGAGGCTTTCGGAAAAGGCTTTTGGACAATGCATTCAGCAAAAGCTTTTAGAAAAAGCTTTTAGGCAATGCATTCGGTGTTGGGTTAAATCATTCGGTAAAGGTTAAAGGTATTCAATATAAGGTTATAGGCATTTGGTGAAGATTAACTCATTCGGTTCAGGCTCAAAGCATTCGGTGAAGATTCAACTCATTCAATTCAGGGTTCAAAGCATTTGATATTAAGTTTATGTCATTCAGTGGAAGCTTAAGGCACTCGATTTTGGGTTTGTGATGCTCAGTGGAGGTTTTAAGGCACTCGGTTTTGGGTTTATAATACTCGGTGAAGGTTTCAAGACACTCGATTTTGGACTTAAAGCATTCGATAAAGTGTTCAAGGCATTCAGTAAAGATGAAACTGCCACTCTTAATGATGATGATGATGTCACCGTCAGCGACTTGTAGCGCAGGTGAGAAAATAGTTGCATGGAAACCTAGAGGGCAAGCGAAGGAAACATTCCATAAAGTTGTGGCTATGACAAGGATTAGGTGGTGCTTGCGATGGAGTGTGTCTTTCACAACGGATTGATGGTGTTGCGTGCTCTTTCAAATGGTGACCCTTTTTAGAATGATCCAAGCGCTTATTTTCTTTCACTTGTTCAACCCGAACGAAATTAGTATTTCAGTCTTTACTTAACTTCTACTATGATAATATGAAGATTTTAATTTTCAAATTATCTAGTAAAACTTAAGTAAAGAGGGGCAGCTGTCAAAACCCGATTTCGTCCGAGTGAAAAATAAATGTTTCAGATCTTTTCCAAAAAATGATAAAATATAAAAAATTTAGTCGTTCAGTTTTTAATTGGAATTTTATTTTTTTTATTTTGTCTTGTTTTCGAAAATATAAAAAAAAAAGAGAGAAAATAATAATAATAAAAAAGAGGAAAAGTTTGGGTTTCAAGAATTTGCATGATGCTTGGGCTTTTTATTTTATGCATCCATTCTCCCTTTCACTTAGGCCAATTAGCCAGTAACCCACTTTCTTTTCATACCTCCTCACTTTCTCACACCACTAGAAAACTCCATTTTGATTATCTCGTACTGCTCTGTTCCTTCTACAATACTTTTCTCTATAGCATTACCTCTTCTTCTTAGCAAAGTGCTCTGTTTGTGCAAACTTGTGACCAAGTCAACCCTTAAGCACATATACACGACTCATATTCTTTTTAGGGGGGATTCACACAGAACTTACGAGACACGACTCCCCCACACATCGCTGCTCATCCATTCTTCCTCTTTCTCTCAAATCACATAATACAACTTGCTCACTTGAGCTCTTGGTAGAGAAACAGATTGTTTGGTGGAAAAAAAAATTGTTTAAAAAAGGAAAAAAAACAAAAAAAAAAAAAAAGAACTTGGGAGCGAAGAACAAAGTCGCTAAGAGGTTATTATTATTTTGTTTGTTCTTTTTGTTATGTTTGGAGTCAAGCACTTTTGATATGCGTTATTGCTTCATATATCACGTAATACACATTCATTTGCCTGTAATTTAAAAAAAACTCAAACAGATTTTGCTTCATACATTACATGAAAGTTTCTTTCCTATAATCAAGCCAAAACCGAAGAGATATCCTATTGAACCAATTAATTAAAACATGAATAAGCTTACAAAGTGAAAAAAAATGGAAGCCAGTACCTGTGAAGCTCGGATACGACGGTTTATTGTCGCTTCCCCGCGTCCGACGCGCCACGGACACGGACACACGCTGGAAGCGCCTACGACACCGCGTCGGATGCAGGGTGTTGGGCCGGACGCGGCCCAGTGATCGGACACGCAAAAATGACACGGCCCAGAAAAAGGAGAAGCGGAGGAGACACGGCGGTTGGAAGGTGAAACGAAAAAATAGAGATTGAAAATGAAATGAAAAACAAACGTGAGAAACGAAGAAGAACCAGAAAGATGTGTGGGTGAAGATGAAGCAAAGAAAAAATAAACTTAGTTACAATAAAAAGAAGCATTTACTTTCGGTGCTCTGAAATACTGGGGCGTGAAGAAGATGAAATACTGTGATAACGTAAAGAAGAAACACATATTCCTCTTTCAAAAAAAAAAGAATATGAAAAGCTTTTTTTAATTTTTTGTTTATTTATTTATAATTAAATAATATTATATTATAAAATTATTTTAATATTCTAATATAATATATTTTAAATTTGAATATTTTTTATTTACTTTTTTAACTTAATATTTAAATATATTTTTTTAATAATATAATTAAGCTACATTTAAATTATTTAATATGTAGTAAATTAAAAAAGAATGAAACAAAACTATTATAAAAGTATGTTTTAAAATTTAAAAAAAATCTTATAATTTCAATTAGGATGAAATTTATATTATATATATATATATATATATTACAATATCTACGTATCTTATAATTTTTAATTTAACTGTATCTACGTGTCCATGTCAGTATTGTCAGTATTGTCTGGTATCCGGGCTTCATAGTCAAGTCCATTAAAACAAAATTGTCTCCTTCCATTCCTCTCCTCCTTGACGCATTCATCCCACCACCAAACCAACCTCCATGCCAACACACAAACCTTTTTTTTACCCTCGAGTTAGCTATTGTCGTTGCTAAACTTCCCTCAGAGTCCCCACCGTCTTTCGTCACTTGCGAGCCACTCAAACACCGCCCATAACCTCGCCATCGTCACCTCCCTCACAGTCAGAGGCCACCACCTCGCCCCAGCCGAGTCCACTTCCTCCATAATGTTGCCTCTCCACCGCGAACCCCATCGCTCGCCGTCCCTTTTGAACGATTGCAGTGCCGCCGTGCCACCCGAGGTGTCATCTCCTCACACCGCTGTCGCCGATTCACTTCGCTGAGCCTGCCACCATCTTCGCACCCCGCTACGACCGCTCACAATCGTCATTAAGTCACCGTTGCTCTTGTTTGTATTATGTCAGGGCTTAAGTGTAAAAAGAGAGGAGGTTTAATTTCAGTGGAAAAGAGGGAGGAGGATGGAGAGCGGCTCTCCTAAACCCATTTGCTTCTAAACCTAATTCGTTCAAACATTTAAAACAAAATTAATTAATTAATAATAAATGTTTAGTTTTGTTGTTGCGTGAAGCGATTGGGCTTAAGCCCATGTAAATCTTAATTTGGGATATAGCATGGGTGGGTGTAATTCGGATTGGAGAGAGACGTGAAAGAGAGGTGAGCGTGGAGGGTGAATGGGGCTTAGCCCACCTTTTTATTTTATTTCTTTTTTTTTCTTCATTTCTTATACGTAGAGAAAAGAATGTGAAGGGATGAGTTATATAGGTAGATGGCACTCTGGCGTGAAGATGAATGGGTGATCACGGTAGGTGACTAAGTTAGGTTTACTATTTCTAAGTTTAGCACGTTTGTCGAGGATTTGATAGATTAGTGATATTATTATTATTATTGGCTCAATTGATATTTTTATTTAGTTTTGAAACCATTTTTATAATCTTTATTCTCCTTAATAATAAATAGTTGAAATATTTGTTTTGTTTAAAAATAAATTTTGATTAAATATCAAGT
>Ga0099824_1008776_pt1 | contig 12765 bp, 10 predicted proteins | sample SiratrowhiteBW_FD_76837 | JGI IMG/M metagenome (GOLD analysis project Ga0099824, IMG submission 76837) | Root nodule microbial communities of legume samples collected from California, USA - Siratro white BW | ecosystem: Host-associated > Plants > Roots > Nodule | place: USA: California... | reverse complement strand
TTCTAGACCAAGTCTTCAATCTTCATGAACTCTTCATGCAATCCACATATGCTCATAAGGTCTTGAACATCTTCACTTGGTTGGCTTCATCAAATCATCACAGTAGCCCACTGGTGCTAACAACTTGTGATTTTCTAAGAGAGAAAAAGCGCCCTTCACTTGAGAACACTTTTAACACATTTTTATAACTACAAGGATCTCAAGAACTTGAATCTTGGAGCTATTCTTTGAGTGGGTTTCGTGCAAATTGGTTTTGCACCAAAGCTAAGTCTTCTACACTGTTCTTCGTCCATTTGTAATCCGTTGTGTATAAAAGTACTGTTGTTAATGATACTGAATTGTAATCTCCTGTATTGAGAGTTGTTTGGTTGCAAATCAAGAAGGGTTTGTGATTTGTAGTTGTCGTTGTCGTTTTGTGACCCATTTAGCATAGGGTGTGTGTTAGTGGGTTGGTGTAATAGTTTTCTGCATTGGTTTCACAACTGCTGTGGGGTGGAGTAGGTTGTGTGCTGCGGGATGCAGTGCTGTATTGTTGGGAGTAAGGGTATTATGTGCTACTAGGTGCAGTTTGTTGACTTGCTGGGAGCAAGAGTGTTTGTATTGTACTTAACTAATCTTGTGATCTTTTTAGTGGAATTCTTTGCTTGTTGGCAAAGGACTGGACGTAGCCCTTGTGAAAGGGTAAACCAGTATAAATCTTGGTGTTCTTGATCTCTCTTTCTCTCTTCTTTAACACTTTATTGTTTACTGTCACTCGCTCAGTTTAATTGTTCACCGCCCCCAGTTGATTGTTCTATTTGCTGGAGTTATTGTGTTCTCTGAAACTATTTTTCTATCTGTTAGTTGACTGGATCTGCTTTTTATTTTGCTTGAGAGTTTCCAATTGACTATGGTCACTGTATATTTGTTTGTTTTTCTGGAAACTAGTTTGCTTGAAATTATGTTTTTCTCAGTTGATATATCAATTCTGGTTTATATTGTTGTGTGAGTGATTTCCAATAAACTGCTTTTACTGCTTATCTGATTGTATCTGGAGAGTGTTTTGAATTGTATTCTTATTCTGTTTTTAGTATACTGTTTTCAGTTTGACTTAATTGTTTTTAGGATTATCTGAACTGCTTTTTGGTTCCAGTTTATTGCTTCCGCATCTGATTTGATTGTATTAGTGTTGTATACTATTCTGAGTGTAGTATCAGTTGATTGTTTGTGATCTAGAATACAATGACTTTTGTTGTTCAATTCAGAATAACACTTTTGATTGTTTCAATTAAGAACTTTCATTCTATATTTCAAATACTTTCCATGTTTGTGAAAATTTTTGAAAGCTCAATTCAACCCCCCTCTTGAACTCGGCCTAAACTTATTTTTAAATTGACATCAAAGCTAGGACTTGAATCCTAGTGAAGTTTTTTGATCCATGACTGAGAATAAACTACATTTTACTGAGCGTGCATCTATTCATAAACCACCTATGGTTTTCGGGGTGAACTATCAGTTTTGGAAAGTAAGAATGAAAATTTTCATTAAATCCATTAATCATGGTATTTGATATGCTACAGTAAATTGTCCTAATATTCCTATGACTGTGATTGATGGTGTGCCTGATGCTAAACCATTTGATGAATTAATTGATGTTGAAAACAAAAGGGTGTAATATGATTGTGTTGCAAAAAATATAATAACCTCTGCCTTGAACCTTGATGAATTTTTCAGAGTATCTTAGTGTAGCTCGGCTAAAGAAATATGTGACATACTTGAAGTCACACATGAAGGAAATGCTGATGTAAAGAGAGTTAGAAAGCATGCACTGATCTAAGAGTATGAAATGTTTAGGATTTAACAAGGGGAGACCATTGCAAATGTTCAGAAAAGGTTCATTCACAATGTCAACCACTTGATTGGATTGGGAAAGCAATTTGATAAAGAGGGGTTGAACATCAAGATCCTAAAGAGCCTGGATAGGAGCTGGTAGCCTAAGGTGACTGCGGTATCTGAAACTAAAGATTTTACCACTCTCACCACTGCAGCACTCTTTTCAAGCTAAGGGAACACGAGCTGGAGATGACTATACTGAAAGAAATGCAAACAGTGGAGAAAAAATCTAGAAGTCTAGCACTCAAGACTGTAAAATGAGTTTAGGCCGAGTTCAAGAGGGGGGTTGAATTGAAGTTTCAAAACTTTTCGCAAACTATTAACATAGTTGAAAATGGGATGAAAGTTCATTATTAAAATATGACGAAATATGATATCAAGAAGTACACAACAAAAGATCAGTAAATTCTAGAACAAATTTAATCAATTAAAGTATTTGACAAGACTGGAAACACTACCAATCAGTTTACTGGAAACAAACAGTACTAACAATTAACAGATACCAGTAAGTAAATCAGAGACAGAAGCGAAAGCAATTTATTGAATTAAACTGTTTTCCAAAACAATCCGGAAACAATCACTCAAACAAAATTCACAATAATCTGGTGATCAATCATATTAAAATAGTTCTAATTAATAGGTAATACAAGAAACTATAATTGAATCAAGGAAATAGGTTTCCAAAAATTCAATCTACTAAACTTTGATATCGGAAGACAATAAGCACTCAAGTACAATCAAGAACAGTTTCAGTCAATTGTAAAAATGATAACAATTTCAGAAAAGAACAGAAAAACACCAGAAGAATGAATAACTGATTATGCACGAAGAACAATTAATTGTGCAAACAAGAACATAATCAAGAAGTGTTCAAGAAGGAGGAAAGAAAGATCAAGAACACAAGATTTTATCCTGATTCACCCTTCCTCAAGGGCTACGTCCAGTCCTGCCAAGCAACAAAAATTTTCCACTATAAAGATTAGAAAAATCAGTTTTACAAAGATTTCAACACTTGCAACTTGCAAGCAAGCACTGCTTCCAGTAGTAAACAACCTACTGAACCCTACAACAGTTGTCAAACCAATGCAGAACCTACTGCACTAAACCTGTTACAATTACAACACCTATGTAATTCATAACACAACCTCACAGTACAATAAGGATCAATTAATGAAACAATTACAGTAGTGAATCCACTCAACAGATTACAAATGTATTAAGAATAGAGTATGAACACTTATCTATGGATTAAGATCACAATATCACAATCTCAAATCCAAAGCAATGCTCCAAGATTAGTGTTCTTGATGAAAATAGACTGCTAGAGATCACAAGGCTGTTCGCACTTTTTCTCTTTTGAAAATTTCAAAAGTATTTGCTCAGAATGACTTAGATGCTTGAAAACACATGCTATCACTTTATATAGACAAACTGATTTTTTAATTCTATTAAAAACTCAATCGATTGTGTCAATCGTTCAATCAATTAAATTTCCTGTGACTTAGAGAAAATTCATCAAGTTCAGATTCTAAAAACAGTTAAAGGAATTCTTTTCTGAAATAGTTTTCTAAAATCTGAATTATCCTTATTTAAAACCTTTTGTTCATTTGATTAAGCAAGATTAGTTTTGGAGCTTACTTTGAATTATGAAACATGCAACATATGATCTTAAACCAAAGAGCAAGACTCTCACACACACAACACCTAAGTCTAGGACCAAAAACTCCATCAAGCTTTAGAATTCTTCTTGCAATAACATTGCTCCCTTTGATCCTCTAGATTCCATCTTCTTGTTGGTTTCATCAAATCCTTTAGCAACTTTTGGTGCTAACAATCTCCCCTAAATTGATGAAAGCAAACAGTTTTGTGTTGAGTTGCATTGCTTCAACCTAAATAAACTGAACTCTAGAACAGTTGATTAGTAATTTGTAAATTCAACAGGTTCAGAGCAAAAACTAAAACACAATCTGATTGAGTTCGAATAGTTAATTATAGTTCCTCATAATTCTCAAACCAGTTCAAATCAGACTTTTTTGTAATCACGTAATTGCTCCCCTATACTCCATTATCCCTTCAAGTAAAGAGAATTAAACAGTATTAGCAATAAGCTCACTATTAACAATAGAAACACATAACTTAATTAGATATTAAGTATCAGGGCTACAAATATGAATTATGAGTCCGGATTACAACATTGGATAGATTACTACATCATTCAACTAGCTAGAAACGTCATAGCAGAGCTGGATACACCAGCAAGAAACATAAGCAGCAATAGCAGAGAAATAAAAACACAAACATAGAAACAACATAAGACAGTCACAACAAACAACAAAGACACCCTATGCAATCTAATGCAACACCTAGACCAACACACCATACATGCCTACTTGTCCCCCTTTGCATTCATCAAAGTGGGACGAAGAAACCCAATATACATGTAAAAGTTCATTCGTATGGATTGTAGAACATCTGGCCTAACTTGAATTGCACATCCTCAACGATGCCTTCAATGTTCTGAAACCTTGTTTCACAGTATTGATGATGACTTCTTTCCTCTTCGTGTATAGTGTGGAGTTGAGTCATCATTCGCTCTTCAAATCCAACAAAATAATTTTCATAACCACTAGGTGGAGCATCTGGTATGGGAGCATCATGTCTCTCATTAGTTTCAGTAGCATCATCTTCCTCTTCTTCAGCAGGTTATTCATCATAATCAGTCTTACAGATCCAGTGGTCATCATTGACCTTGATCAGACCTATCTTGTTTAGTGTTGATGCACTAACTTCATTTTGTGTTGTGACCAGTTCCACCACCTCTGTATCAGTGTCGATCTCAAAGTAATCAATAAAATGAGATATAAGAACAACATAAGGGATTCTGAATTCAACCTTCCTCCTTATTTTTATGATGTGTTCTTTGATGACACTAACCCAGTTAACTTTGATCCTTCCCATTAGACAATACGTGAGCATAAGATCTTCTTTAGTCAACACAGCATGGGTGAATCCCCTTGGTGTCAACAACCAAATAGCAATAAAAGCAAGGATTCTTGGTGTTACTGCTAGTCCTCCAACTGAATAACTCCTGTACTCAGTGTTCAGGTTTCTCAGGCAGGTCTTGAAAAACTGTTGCTTGTTGAACCCCTCTAAACCAACTGCATGACTCCTTCCAACTGGGATTCCAGCATTGCGCAATCCAGCAACTGCAAGCCAGACCTCATCATTTATGCAAATGTCGACTCTCTTCACTTGAGAATAAATTGTCTCTTCATCATATCACATATTTATTACAAATACTTTGACCAAATCAGGATAAACATTTCCTGATAACCTCACGAATTTCTCCAGCTTCTGAAATTTTAAGATCTCTCTAACCTCATCCAGCTTCTCCTCCTTCAACCACAACATTGTAAGAAACTTAGGAGTTATTATCGCTTTTCTACTGTACTCCCCATGAAACTCTTGTATGCTTTCATGATTTCCCACAAACCATCTCTCAAGATAATCTATTTCAGTGGTTTCTGAAGGCTTAACATTTTTGACACAAGCTCTCTTATTTTAGTTTCTAGGAGTGGAAGAAGATGCCATTTCAGAGGATTGTGAGGGTGAACACAAGACTAGGATACTGTTCTATGAATCCAAAGAAAATAGAATGCAATGAAGTGGATTCATGTGTGATTAAGTGTTTGATGGTAAAACTATATATAATGCAATCTGTTATGTATAAGACAAATTTGAAAAATTCAAACATATCCAATGCAATTAATTCACGCAATCAATTCATTGAAAGACAGCACAGAAAAATCTTTTTCTATTTTGATTCTGTAACCAATAAACTGTGTCAGAATTTACTTAGCTTGAGAACCATGTCCAGCTTTTGACTTGTTGACCATCAATTGGAATGTGACATGTGCCCACAAATCGCGCACCACCCTTATATAGAAAACTGGTTTATAACAAACAAAAATTCAATCGATTGTTTTAATCATTCATTTGATTGGTTTTTTGTAACACAGAAAAGTCTAGGAAGTTCAATTTTGACAAACAGTTTAATGGTTTTAATGTCAAAATGGTTTTTCAAAATCATTTAACCACTTTTTGTATCTTTTAATCATTATGAATCTTGTGAGTTCTTCTCAAGTGAAGGAATCATGCAACATGGTTTTGAACCAAAACCACACTCACACACACCCAATCTAAGTCCTAGACCAAATCTCCCACCAAACTCCATGATGGCTTGAAGCAATCCACTTGCAAGCTTTGATCCATGTACGCTTCATCATATTGTTGGCTTCATCAAATCACTTCGCAACCTTGATGCTAACACATGATGGGAGAACTCAACTATTTTCTACACTTGCAAATCAAGCAATTCCAGCATGGTACTTTTCTTAGTCAATCGAAGTATTGTGGAGAATTATTGAAGAAATTTGATATGGAAAACTACAAGGAGGCTACTACACCTATTGCAACTAAATGCTATATGGATGCTGATGAGAAAGGTGCTAATGTTAATCAAACTAAATACAGAGGGCTCATAGGATCACTTCTTTATCTTACTGTAAGCAGACCATATATCATGTTTAGTGTTTGCTTATGTGCAAGATACCAAGCCAATCCAAAGGAGTCACACTTCATGGCAGCTAAGAGAATATTGAAGTATCTCAAAGGGACTATAGATGTTGGTCTATGGTATCCTACTGAAGTATTCTTAAAATTGGTTACTCTGACTCAGATTTTGCAGGATGTAAAATTGATAGAAAGAGTATAAGTGGAACATGCCACCTTCTTGGATCCAGTTTGATATCATGGCATAGTAAAAAGCAAGCGTGTGTGACTTTATTAACAACTGAAGGAGAATACATAGTTGCTGGGAGCTGTTGTGCTCAAAGTCTCTGGATAAGCAACAACAAAGTGACTTCGGTCTAATTCTTTCTCAAATTCCCTTGCTTTGTGATAATACTAGTGCACTAAACCTAACAATGAACCCAGTGCAACATTCCAAAACAAAACACATTGAAATACGCCACCACTTCATAAGAGATCATGTAAATAATGGTGACTACGAAATTCAATTTGTTAATTCTGAGAATCAATTGGCTGATTTATTTACTAAGCCCCTAAATAAAGAAAGATTTATTTTCTCATAAATGAGTTGGGCATAATTACAAGAACAAGCTTCATGATGTGCTGCTTAATGCTGACCGAACCAAGAACAAGCTGGAAGTCTCGGAGGAAAGACTTAGAATGATTGAAGGGGGTGGTAGTTGTAGATTCAGAGATGTTGTAGGGCTATGCCTGGTATATGATGTTGCGATCCCTCCCAAGTTTAAAGTGTTGTAGTTCAAAAAGTATAAGGGAGCTACCTGCCCTAAAAGCCATTTAACCATGTATTGTAGAAAGTTAGTTGCACATGCTTATGATGAAAAGTTATTGATGCACTTCTTTCAAGACAATTTAGCTGGCATAGATTTGAACTGGTATATGCATTTGGAGCCAGCTCCTATTATCTCTTGAAAAGATCTCGTTGACGCTTTTCTAAAGCAATAAAAATAAAACATGGACATGGCTCCGGATAGAATGCAAATACAAAATCTGGAATAGAATAGTGTAGAGTCTTTTAAAGAATATGCACGAAGGTGGAGAGAGCTTGCCGTCCAAGTTGAACCACCGTTGCAAGAAAAAGAGATGGTGACCATGTTCATTGAAACATTACAAGCCCTTTTATGAACATATGCTTAGAAGTGTATCCTCTAATTTCTCTAATATAGTTGCTATTGGAGAAAGAGATGAATACAGGCTAAAAAGTGGTAAGATAACACAAAGGTCATTCGTGACTACAAATGCTAAAAAGCCCAAGTTCAATTCTAATAAGAAGAAGGAGGGAGAGTTTCAAACAGCTTCTGCCATGCCATATGGTGGAGGATTTTCACTATAGTATCGGCCCAATTATAAGTCGTCATCTTCGTACATTTCAAATAACATTCCAAATTACCAGCAAAATGTTCCTCAGCCGCAGCCTGAGTATCGATCTCCTCTCGTGCCTTGTAATGCCTATCAGCCCAATCCAGAGGGTGAAAATCCTAATCAGTCGTAGAATTAAAACTATGGTCCAAAAAGTAATATGGAATAGAAGATTGTGCAGTTCACTCCCATTCCAATACCTATACAAAGCTCTTACCTGATCTACTAAATAATGCATTAATGGCTATTTGTCCCGCAAAGCCATTACAATTGTCATATCCCAAATATTACGATGTAAATGCCAAGTTTGAATATCATGGTGGAGCAGTTGGTCATTCCATTGATAATTTTTGGGCCCTCAAATTTAAAGTACAATCTTTAGGATGACTCAATTTTCAAGAGCAGAAGCCAAGTGTAAAAAGGATTCCCTTGTTAGGGAATACAAACACCACGGTGAATGTTGTTATGGATGAGAAAAACCTAAGCTTGGTTAGGCATGTAATTGAAATAAATAAACCTTTGAATGAGGTTTTTAGGGCACTCTTCCAAGCAGGTTTGTTCGAATATGAGTATAGGCCAGTGTGGTTTCCATGCTAACAGTGAACATTTCATTGATGAATGTGTTGAATTCAAGAGCTTTGTGCATCATTTGATGGATATGTATGTCTTACAAGTCTGTCATCCAAGAAAGGGAGGCGAAGTGCTCATGGGAGAAATGTGGAACACATCTCGACCTAAATCGCTTGTGATACAGTTTTCTAAGGCCACCCCTATGCGTTTAGGCAGACAACCATTGGAGATCCAAACACCATCATCCTTTCCATTACCGATGATGAATGAATTCAAGTAAGTATCCCACAGAATCATCAATCCCATAAAGAAAACCATAAGAGAGAATGTTTGACGCCATGTCCACTCAAAATCCTCTTCCAATTTCTTGTATTGACTCTTTTGGGTTCCTGAGGATGTTCAAACTCCACCAGTGAACATTCCAAATCGCCATTGCCACAACCTCGTCGTCGCTTTTGCTTCCTCCTTGTAGTGTCATTCTCTTAGCCGCACAAACCCTGTAATGAGACACAAACCAACAAACAGAAAAAAAAGAAGGAGAAGAAGTAAAATGCGAGTGCCGCCATCCGCGCCTCTACTTGTTCCTTTGCTAAACATCCCATCGCTTCCGTCATGCTCCTTTAGCGTGGTAGCGTAAGATGGAGGGCTTCTGTTAATTCCTCTACGCAAGACAAATACAACGCTAAGTAGCTTCACCCAAGCCGCCACGAGGGCTTCCTTGTCATGTCCTTCCACCTCCATTGCAACTCCATACTCGGGCTTATCGCCTAGATTTTTTGTGAACGTCATGCCTCGTTTGGCCTCGCTGTTGTTGAAGAGCGTCACTGGGGTTCGCACATAACTCCTCACCACTCATCCAATTGTTGAATTCAGCGCCTCTCACTTGTTCTCTTTACCCTAATTTGATTTCGGGTAAAATGAGAGAATGAAATATTAACAAAGGCGAAGATGGATTGTGAGGGACTCGAGAGGGTTGGGCTTGGCCCAACTAGTTTTGTTATTCTGCTAGCAAAATTTATTTATTTTTTCAAAAAAGAGATAGAAATATGGAATCTGAAAATAAACGGAGAACTTAGTGCAACATTGGGCCTTTGGCCCAACAAAATTATTGTTCGCACTCCCATTCTCGCTCTTTTGCATCCCCACCGTGGGTCTAGACCGAAAAAATAGGCCTCCCTCCACTTGTCCATCAATTTTTTTGTTTAGATAATCAAAGGACCGTACGTGTCAAGTGATATTTAGTACAAATAGTTTCTCTGAGAAATACACAAAGATACCTCTGATTTGTAGGAGTATTGAGTATGGTAGTTTGCACCTCATTCTACTCCTCCAATGAATCAAAAATAAAAAGGAAATACAAAATCCTCAAAATTTCAAAAGAACATCAAATTCTCAAACAAACAATTTTCTTTTAGAACTACCTGTACCCTGATTTTTCATCACTGGTGGAAATACATAGGAGCAAGGTCAATCCTTGTTGGGTCCCCTAATTTAAAAGTTACTTTTTTCTCTTGTTTTTATTTTTATTTCTATTTTGGGGAAAAATAAATACTTTAAAAAACCACACTCGTTTTACACATTCAATTAAAGGTAATGTCTTATGACAGGTGTTGCGGGAGTGCTTATACCTTTCCAACGCGTAATTGACTCTCGAATTCGACTTTATTTTGCATGTTGTTTTGTTCCTGGTTTTTCTATAGTTTTACTTAATAAACTATGGTCACGACTCCATCCCTTTTCATCATATTTTCATTTTTCTTTTTCAGATCATCGTCCCGTTATGATCCAGGTTGCGGTAGGGTGTTACGTGGGTTTGCGAGGTTCTTGCAATGCACAGTGTGATTAGTGAATTTTCTTTGCTTGTTGGCAAGGAGAACTGCTTGTAGGCCTTCAAGAAGGTGAACCATTATAAATTCTGTGTTTGATATTTCTCTTCCTCAACCTTGATTCGCATTTCATTCTGCTGCATTATTTGTTCATCTACGTAAAAATAAATCAATTACTTTCGTAATCAACCAATTGAACTTTTCGTACGACACACTGTTATTATGTTTTTGAGCTAGTTTAAACTAAGTTTGATCAAGTCATTACACATACCGTTTTCATTGCATAATCATTTTTAATTCAACTGATTTCTTTTGTATCTTGCATTGTATATACTGGTATCAATTGAATGTGATTTATTCATTTGAATCACTAACTTATTTTAAAATTTCAATGATTCAACTTTGTATCTAAATCAATTGTTTTTCTTCTAGTGAAAATTTCAAAATTTCACATTCACTGGTTTGTTTGCCAAACTGGCTGTTTATTACTTGCAATTTGTATTGAAAATTTTGGGAGATATTTAAATCGATTTGTTGGTAATTCAATTGATCAAATTTTCTTCATATGTCTTGCTCTGTGAAATTTAAATCGACTCTTTTTAAACTTCAATTGATTGTTTCTCTGTGTGCACTAATAAACTACAATTAATCGAATTTTTTGAAAACTTTTATTTTGTTTTAAAACAATATATAAAGAAAAATTCAATAGTTCAATTCACCCTCTCTTAAACTAGATGTAATACTTTTGAATAAATGAAAAGTTTAACCTCCACTTTCTTTCTCCATATAAAATTACTTTTATATAATTTAAAACAACTAGATGTAATATTTTTTTTTATCAAAAATATAAAATCTTATTTTTCTTATATAGACTAATGTTAAAAGTGGTTAAATTTATCCATTTTTCATTACTTTCTTTTGAAAATGATACAATTTACACTTATCGTGGTTAAGGTTGACTTTTATAAAAATTAAGAAAATACTTTATAAAATCCAAGATTTAATTAGACCAACATTAAAATATGATTATTTAGTATTTCATTATTAACTACTTAGTGTTTTCCGTTCTGATTTCTTAAGCTTTTAAAAATAGATATAAAATCTTTGAAAGAAACTAAGATCAAAACTCATAAATAATAGCTTAAACAGAAATATACCTAAATTAACATGATTCCATAAGATAATTTGTGTTACCATAAAATTGATTTTGCAATAAAATTGGAATATAATAAAGAAGAAGGAAAGTAAGTGCAAAAAAAGATCATAGAAAAAGATATTTTTCATTCATTGAGATTTATTAGCTACATAAAATCATACCAACCGTTTTCTCCTAATAACATTGTCTCTGAATCTTCTTACAACTAATTGTTCTTCTTACACTCTTGTATGCATGAATCCATCGCACTGGCCACAAATTTATAATTACCTACATGTACAGTTAATTATCAAAAACATGTAAAAATATATAATTAACTGAATAAAAAAATATTAAGTACAAGAATCATAAAATAAATGATAGAGAAAGTAAAAAGTATAAGTACCAAAATTGGCCTCAATAGAGTTAATTGAGTCACACCGATTGAGACAATCATATGCAACATCAAGAGGCTTTTTATGGCACCGTGCCATACAAGGAGCAAGACACAATGGATACAAAATTACAGATTCTGACTCTGGTAAGCATTTGGCAGCACATATGGCACCACATTTGAGTGCACTACCAAACCCATCTTCAGAAGACCTAGAATTATCATAAGCTTGAGACAATATTGGCATAATTATGATCATAATCATAATTCCAAAAGTTTTCATTGCTTTCATTATCATAACGATTTTCGAAAGACTATCTCACTGTCTTTAGATAGATTTCAAATTTTGGTTGTGATGTTTATATTAATATAAGCAACATTTTATAGGCATATCACTTACTTGCAAAAATAAGTTCATACGGTAAATATTTAATACTTTATTATATTTAATGTGTTAAAAATTATTTAATAGTTTTACTTATTAATTTTCATTATCATTAATGATTGTAATTTTTTCGTAAGAAAATATTTCTTTCACAATATTAAGTCTCACTAATTAACTTATTATATTAGTCCATTTATAGAATTTTTAATATTTATTTCCTTGTTTAATAAAATATAATAATATAAATGATGATTCTTGTATCACAGATATTTTGTCTCAATTTGATCAAATTTTAGATTTAGATGATATTTTACCTTAACAAGAAAACATTAATTTTCTTTGAAATTTGAAATTTCACACTTAATAACTTAAAATAGATCAAAATAAAGTCAAATATAAATGTAAAAAATAAATTCTAAAATAAAAAACATAAGCTATCAAAAAGGTAATAATTAAATAATATTGTGAAGATATTTAAACTATGTAATAAATTATTTGCATTATATATATATATATATATATGTATATATATATATATATATATATATATATATATATATAAAATTTATTATAAAAATATATATATATTTATATATATAATATTGTTTTTTTAATA
>Ga0099824_1008775_pt1 | contig 12766 bp, 10 predicted proteins | sample SiratrowhiteBW_FD_76837 | JGI IMG/M metagenome (GOLD analysis project Ga0099824, IMG submission 76837) | Root nodule microbial communities of legume samples collected from California, USA - Siratro white BW | ecosystem: Host-associated > Plants > Roots > Nodule | place: USA: California... | reverse complement strand
TAAAAAGTAGGTAATGAGAAAAAAAATATATGTTGTTTTTTTTTTTTTTTTTTTTTTTTTTTTTTTTTTTTTTTTTTTTTTTTTTTTTTGCTTTGTATGGCTGTTTATAACCTAAATATTTCTCGCATTTTTCTGTAATTTCTTCTTCTCTGAAAGACTTCTATTGTTACGTTATCATAAAATTTCCAAATACAATTATCACAAAAAAGTTGAAAGTCGTATATATGATATTTTTAGTATTTTTAATAGTATAATATTGTAAATAAAAATTAAGCTCAAATAATCATAGATAATGGAGATAATTTGGAGATAAAGTAAATAGATATTTATTATAAGACAAAGGTAAGCTTTACAACGACAAGTAGTATCCATAACAGATATATTAAAAGAACTGCAAGCTTATTTTGATCAAGAGCGCACCTGAAGTGCCTCTATTTGCAATATTATATTTGTTTATTTATTCTCTGGTACGAGGAACTAAGCTAATCAGGGATCACACAAGCACGTGGCACCAAGTGCGTCTGCACCTTTCTTTCTATGGTAATTGGGCTGGTTCAATGTTCCATATCTCCCGGGCATATTCATGAATAGTACGGTCACTGCTAAACTTGTATGAGCCTGCTGTGTTCAATATTGACATTCTTGTCCATTTCTGTATCCACATCATTTACAAATGTTAATGTTCAAAATAACATGAGAGCAACAAGCATGATGCATGAAGGAACAGAACAACCATGGAAGATAGAGCTATAACAACTAAATACAATTGATAAATACGTTGCATGACATAATAGAAAATGTAAATAAGTGAAATACCAACACCTTCTAACATACTGTGCTATTGGTTAAAATTTGTCTGAACTACATAATCAAGAGTAAACTCATTAAATATGAAGTTGAATAAAATAAAAATCGACTGATTCAAAAGAATGTGTTGCCAGCATTCTCCTCAAATAATGCCCTCATAATGAACAAGGAATTGGTGCATGCATCCAATAGGCTAGCAGGTGAAACGAATATTTAGGAAATAGGAAAAAGGTCTACAAACTCACTTTTTGGTCTCTGTATGCCTCATCAACCTTCTCTTGGCATTCTATGTAGCTGGGGAAGTCCTTGCCCACAAGGAAATAATCTGCTCGACCAAAACCTTCATTTCCCTCTAAGGATCCAATCAAGTCGTCATAATTGTAAGATCCAAAAACACCACTTCTGACAAATTCTTTGACTTCTTCAAATCGTGGATCAGGGACAAACTGAATTAAAAAACATAGCGGGTTAACGTATAGTCATCTAAGTTTTTAAGAAACCCAAGACCGACATTTCCTCAAACAACGACTTTGTTCAAAATTCTTGTAACCTTATTATGAATTTCTTTCAACCAATTATTAGCATTTGAAACTAACAGTAGAATACTTGTTCTATGTGGGTATGCTCCAAACAGCATGGTATTAACTATGTTCCATAGTAATTAAAATGGACGAGGGTCTTAAGACATACCTTTCCCTCTGCTCTTTCTTTCCTCAGCCCAGCAATTTCATGAGCCTCGGCACCAAAGAGGAAGAAGTTATCTTCACCAACCTCTTCCCTAATTTCAACATTGGCCCCATCTAAAGTTCCAATCAATATGCAGCCATTCATTGCAAATTTCATGTTGCTGGTTCCACTTGCTTCCATTCCAGCAGTACTACACGAGAGAAACAGGCAACGCAGATTAGTGTATGTCTGTATCACCTGTGTCCTATTTCACAATGCAAATTGAGTGCCAAGCCCGCTCTCACATGTCATTGGTGCTCAGTATGACTGGATGGATTTCCAAACATAGTATTAATTTGCAGAGTTGCATTGGATGCAACAATGCATAGGTCAATGACAGCTTGGTTATGAAGAGGAGTTGGAGAGGTGAGAATCATACTGCTGGTCATTTGGCCATGAAGACTGACTTACATTACATTTCAAGAACTAATCAGCGGGAATGTTTAAGCTGTTAGCGGTAACTAAATGAATGGTTGTATCATCATGGATAAATATTTTACAAAAATTAAAATGGTTCCCTAATCCCTAGTACAGATTTCCATTCACAATTTAACGTATGACTATATCCTCTGGTTTACGTACTGGAAAACGACTCGTCAAACTAACCTGTAAACTCAATCTGGCCGTATAGGGTCAATTTTATTCAAAAGACTATAGTTTAAAACATAGTTTGGGTTCTTAATTTTGTATTATTTTCTCTATTAGAGTAATCTTGGTTTTGTTGCCTGAGATTCTAGAAGCTAATCTCAATCTATACAGGCAGGCTGACAGGAAATAGCCAGTACTTCTCTGACACGTTCCCAAAAAACACCAGTAATTTAGGGATGAAGCTTAGTATATTGAGATTCTGATCTGACATGTAGCATCTTGCTTTCACATTGTGAAGATGCAATATATTTCAAGATAGACATTACTGATAGAATCAACTTGCAATTGGGAGAAGATATAGGGATTACAGAAAAGATACAAAGTTTTATTATGAGATCATTTCTCCATATCAGCATGACCCAGGAGAAAATTATGTGAACCCTAGTTTGTTATAAACTACTTTAACAACTAAGCTAGTTAAAACTGTATTTGTATCCGTATCCTTATTTCTATTCTTCTGTCTTCTTACATACACTTTCCTAATCAGGGGGTCTTGCATTAACTATCAACAGAAAGTTTTCTTCATACTTCCTACAAACATAGGTGCATATGTAATGTTTAGACGCAACAGAAACACCTTTCACAAATTTTCAAGTATTTTCTTCAAGACATGTTCAATTTTCCATGTGCAAAATAAGTAACAAGTTTTTGAATGAGAAACATCTTGAGTTACATATGAATGAGACAATTCAATGTAATTGACTCAATTTTCTATTTAAGGCCATTTATCTGAAATATAACTACCTGATATGTTGTGACAATTCACTTGCCGGAATAAGCATCTCAGCAACACTGACATTGTAATCAGGGACAAAAATAACCTGATTAAATATAAACACACAAATTAACAATATCTTTAACCATCCATTAGCAAAAATCTGATACTGAAAACATGTAGGAAGTTAACAAAGTAGGAGGCTTCAAAGAAATTTGGTAAACCATTCCTTCCAAAACGACTCCCCTCGAGAAAATTAAATGTTCTCTGTAAATTAAATTGTCAAACAGAGCAATTTCTTCTATATATTTAGTATATTAGAAAACTGATATGATGAAAAATCTTATTTTAAGATAGCCTAAAATTCATAAGGACTGCATAATTACATTTCTAATGTGGTGTGTTCATGCTAAATTATACTAAAAAAAATTTCTATAAAAAATGCACATTGATTTCAAATTAACATGAGCAACTTGCTTATTGATAATAAAAGTCAAATGTAGAACCTAAAAAAGATCCTGAGGTCCAAGGACTGTAAGAGGAATAATGCTTTACATCTTTATTTTCAAGAATATGCCTAAGAACTGTAGGACAAAACATAAACCAACAAGTGAAAAAGGAAACAGCTGTACTCGTGTACCTTGAGTAGATCACCTATTTCAGGATCGTGATTAACAGTTTCCCCAACATCTGTAATAAATTTCACAATTCTCTTGGCTTGCACATACGTAGCAAATGCTTTCCCCCCAAATATACAAACTCTGGGAACAAAATTTGCTTTCCTTTCCTCAGGACTCATTTCTTTCATCTTCTTGTATCGGTAAACAATTCCCAGTATGTTCAATAATTGTCGCTTATATTCATGGATTCTCTTCACCTAGACCAAAGTAATAAAGCCAGCATTGAACAGTTTAGCAAGACTATATAGGGAAAAAACTAACGGAATGGGTAGAAATTGAATTCACAAGTAACTAAATTGTCAGCAGAACAAAAATTCATGTTTAAAAGTAACATATTATCGGGGAGGACAATGGGAACAGGACACCCAGTCTATCAATGACCTACAGCCTAGTCTAATTTCAGCCTGTGTTAACCTAGACCACACATCAAACAATGCACACTTTGACATTTTGAACAGGTCGTCTTCATGTACATTACTTATGGTGCTTTGTACATTATATAGGCAAAACGGAAGCATTGTTTTCCTAATAATCTTCCTTGATTGATAACTAAAAGTAATCACAATATGACCAATAACCAATGAGAGACCGTTACAACATTTTAAACTTATAGCCCAATCAAAATTGGTGTAAAAGAAAGAAAATAAAATAACCAATCTAAAGGCATCATCTTACCTGGATGTCAAACATTGCATCAGGACTGACAAAATACCCTGTTTTTTCTCTGATAAATGCCGCAACTTTAACTTTGTTACTCCTCTTTGCTTCCCTCCACTGCAGTTGTAGATCCTCATTCTCTACAAACTAGTAATAAATTATACCATAAGGTTTAATGACAGAAACTTGGAAAATAGGTTGAGACTAATATGATCACGTGATGCTTTTGACATACAATGGAAACGCAACACAGTCTACAGCACGCTCAATGCTAATTAACCAATTTCAGAAAATACCCATAAAATTGCAATCAAAATGCCATATTAATTCCTTTAAGATCAAAAAGCAGGATGATACCAAATTTACAATTTAGTTGAACGGAATTAAGCTAGTCATGGAATCCATAGGAATTCAAATTTAAGAAATCTCAACAAACCAGATCTTCCATCCTGAATAGTGCATCACAAGACATTTATTCCATTCAAAAAGAAATTGAAGGAGACGAGTAAATGCAAGAAAGTTACATTTTATAGCTCAGAAGCAATCACAATTCTTATTTATATCTGGTTCTCTGGGGATAACTTGTATCATTAATTATAAAATTCCAAAATTGGTGGCCATTTGTTTCCAAGAAGCATTAGGCTATGTGGTAGTATAATTAGTGCCGCCAAACTTGACATTCATAACAAGGAAATGAACACTAAAAAAAGAGGAAAATGCAAAGCCATGAAGGAAAAATTCAAGACTAGGATAAGATTAATAAAGCAAATAATGGTAACAACCTTCCGTAGCTCAGCCAATTTCTCTGTATTTAGGACCCAATCCTCTGTGCCTATCCACTCGGTTATTATTTTACTCAGAAGCGGATTGCAGAACTTGATCCATCTCCTTGGTGTCACACCATTTGTTTTGTTTTGGAATTTCTCAGGCCACAACTACAAAAAAAATATGGCATCAATTATATAAACAATTTTCCTAGATATTGTCATAATCTAAAGAAAACATAAAATGATGAAGTGCTATTAAAAGTCTAATTATTGAATACATATCATTAGAAGCGTGAGAGGTTTCTTTCATCTTTTAATAGTAGTATGCATGGAGCAATCACTTTGAAATAAAACAAATGTGGAAATATCCATATTTTATTTATAGTGCTATTATGCCCATTGGGCAAGAATAAGTTGTTTCCTCCCACTGGTCATAGAAAATAAGTGTTGACTGCTAAGAGCTATTTAGTAATTTCAAATAGGAAAAAAGCTAGCAATTGCAGATACGGATTTAGAAACGTAACTCAGCTGTGCACTACGTCATACTGACAGACCAAGGAAAAATTTACCTTATAAAACGCATTGAAAACTTCATCTTTTACAATTTCACTATGTATCTCTGCAACCCCATTCACTGCATGACCACCCACAACACACAGATTTGCCATACGAACCAATTTTGGTGGTTCTGGAACCGGCACAGGCAACTCTTCTTTCTCATCCTCAATGGAACTTTCATCTGTTTCCTTCTTTTCAGCAGTGACTCCTTCCACTTCCTCGTTATCATCATCTTTTTTTTCTTCTTCTACTTGTTCAGAACTTTGCAGCTCCTCACTAGGAATATCAGTTGTCTCTTTGGACTTAACCAGTAAACCTGCAAATTCTTCAGGCAATTCAACATTTTCTAGTATTCTCATTTCCTTCAATTTATTCTCCAACAAGTCTGAATCTGCAGTGCCATATTCTGCAACTATGGTCCGAATCAGCTGCAAAGCAGGAATATCATCAACAACTAATGCCTGTACCCTGAAAGAAAAAAGTTTATGAATGTATTTCAGTATTACCTCCTCATCAATCATTTCTATTATCTCAATGTGTCGTGGAAGCAGTTTCTGCATAAGATCCAAGCTCCATTTCTCTAATGCCTCGGGAAGAACAGTATGGTTTGTATATGCTACAGTCCTGGATCACAGTGGCAGATAGTAGATATTCAGTCAGCCAACTCGGATCATGAATTAATAGATAATAAGAGATCACCAGACACCTCTCTATCCCACAAAAACTAGAAAAAAAAAGGTAGAATACCTTTGTGTAATATTCCAAGCATCTTTCCAACTTAAACCCTTTACATCTATTAAGATTCTCATCAGCTCTGGGATGCACAAGGTTGGGTGCGTATCATTCATCTGCACTGGAACCTTTTCAGGGAACTCTTCCCAATTCACATTTGCTCCTGATCTTCTATCAAAACAAGAAATTATGTCCTGAAGAGAAGCAGAACATAAAGTATATTGTTGCTTGAGACGAAGGATCTTGCCCTCTATTGATTCATCCCCAGGGTAGAGTATATAACATATCTGCATTTAAAAAACAAAAATACCATCTATAATGTCCTCTTACTAACTTGCTTTCAGACTGTAACAAATTGAAAATAACTGGAAAGCCTAAATATTATCCAAAGTAACTCGTATTTTCTGCAACATTTGCACAGGACTTAAGACTCCAAACTCATAGGTCATTAAATATACACAAAAAGAGAGAAAATGTACGATAGTACTACTGAATATTAGAATGGTTACAAAAAAGGATTCTAAGCTTCTGCACAAGTAGTATATATAGAGCAGAAGGGATACCTACATGAGGTGACATCTGTGACACTTGGGATGACTGTCAGCTAACGGAATAAACCTCAACAAAATTAAAGAGAATTGATATTCTCTTATATAGGTCATTTTAAAAAGACACTCCAAAGGCAAAATATGAAAATACACATTACACTGAAATGTATGGTTTTTATAATACGTATTTTCTGCGATACTGATTCTAACACCACTATTCAATTGTTCCCTTTTTTAGAATGTGAGTTAAAACTCAAACAAAATTGAGTTGAGGTGGGAACTAGCCAATGTGAGACTTATGTTTAAACCGGATCAAGAGGTGAGGGATGTCTCTCTCTTAAATTCTTTTTGCAAACTCTATCTCTAGTCAATGTGGACCTTGGATTTTTCCAAATACATTTCAATAGATTCATATATCTCTTGCTGCTTATAAAGTACTTTACACTAGCTATATCATCTAAACCTTTTCAGCATTTGCTAGAGCCTCAGACGCTTCAGTGTGTCTTCCAGCATTAAAAGCATATAAATCAAATTCTTCCGATGCAGCTTTTGTAGACCAAAGCCTCAAGTTGATTGTAGTCTTAGTTTTATATCCTGGTATGGGAACATCATGTGCAACAGCTTTTATATCTTCTCCTCCAATCCAATGTTTTTTACCATCTGACCCTGATACAACCTTGCCATAGAACTTTACGGGATATGAAACATCATTTCTAACAATCTCCCAGGGACTGCCCATCTGTTAGACGAGGTCACAAACAAAGAAACAGAAAAAGAAAGAAACATTAACAGAACTGGAAAACATAGTGAAAACATTATAACTTCAAGTTTTAAGTACACGCCATTTATCACTTGTCAATAAATAATGAAACATACCTCAAGCCAATCTTCGGCGACTTCCTCTTGGCCCTCTTTGGTTATTCGTTGTTTAAATAAACCATACTTATACCTCAATCCATAACCCCAAGCTGGATAGTTCAAGGTTGCCAAAGAATCCAAGAAACACGAAGCAAGTCGCCCCAGACCACCATTTCCAAGTGCAGCATCTGGCTCCTATCAATAGCCAAACAAAATGAATTACTCAACTATAGTAAGTTGCAACCAAATATTGATTTTGATTCAATTACTCCTGTTGCTGTAGCTGCTCAGTAAATAAAAAGGTTTGTGAGTTTGCCATGTCTTGGGTGAAAATGTAGATAAAGGAACTTAATAAGAGTATGACCCATATCAATTGACTTTCTCCATTGCAAATATGCTATTGGAACAACATTTGTTTTGAAAAGTACATCAGTTTGTTTACCTAAAGAGGTTATTTCATGTGGACTTATGAGGTTCTGGCTATATAAACAGTAACTTTAAGAGAGCACTGAAACAGTCGACATTTTAGAATAAATATGAGAAAGAAGAGGTACAGTAGGGAATGTCACACCTGGTATGCCACATTTTCTAATTTATGCCCAAGCTTGCTCAAAGCCTCGGCATAAGCACCAGTTAACTCTAGATTGCCTATTGCATTTAGTAATGCTCTACCCTGCAAGATAGAATAACAAATGGAAACAAACATTAGACGCCAGAAATGTTCCAAGTTATTCAAATAATTATTGTAGCACCAAATAATTATTGTAGCACCAACCTGCAAAAATTCCATTGAAAGGTAATATGCCTGCTTAACATTCAGCTTCTCGTAGTAATCATAGGTGGCATTCCAGTTTATAATGAGAGCATCGCGAACACTTTGTGCAGATGCAAAAAAAGCCTGTGGTAGATCAAAATTATGTGGAGAAAACAATGGAGTGAACTCTGTATGGTATTTAATACTCGAGGCAATAGATGAAGCATCTGGCGTCAAGGAGCTGAGAGAGGTAGCGGCTTCTAAAAGAAACAATAAATAAACAAACACATAAGATTAATCAGGTCCTAATGAAGTTGTTGGACAAAAGATAACTGCTGGTAACTTATTAAAAAGTCAAGAGCTGGGAATAATTTGTCAAAAGTCCAATCCTTATTCTACCCCAAAATATTAATAAGATTTGGATAATGTTTAGCAACTATATGTTTGGATGGAGAGAAAGAAAATTCGACGTTTTGTTTAAAAGAAAATTCAAGAAACAGAATTAGCCATGCAAGCTTTGCCTTGTTTTCATATTTGAAAATTTTCTTTCCTCTTTTGTTTCCTTCCATTTCATCAAAACAATAGGATAGTAAGGGAACCAAGGTATGCATCTCCAGAATCCACAATGTATTTCCATGTCAACAAAAAAAAAACTCCAGAATAACGACTAAAAGCAGTAATAATAGCCAGCTTAATAAGATTATTTTCAACCATTGTACCTACAAATAAGGGAGTGGGGGCGTGAAAAACATATCACAAGAAATAAATAAAGCCCAAAAACTTCTTTTTCAGTTGTTAAATCAAAACGAATTTAATTCATCCATTATAAATTGAGATATCATACATGCTAACAAGGTACCACAAAGCTGGATCATGCATATTATATCACACACATCAAATGAGAGGGAAGTTTCTATTTGAGGATGAAAAGAACAATCTTGACCATTTTAGATCTTACCATAAATGATCAAAATTAAAGCGTAAAAGTAACGAAACTTTTTAAGGTGATCATGTGAACTTTTAATAGCTTTTAGTCCTGACTATATCCGTAAGATTGTACGGTCACAATTTACTCTTCTCACTCTTAAAAATCAAAACAGTTCTCTCACTTTTTACTGACACTCCAACTTATTTTCTAGAAAGTGTATAATATTTTAAGAAATCCAAGTTGCATATATTTTAACACTTCAACTTTATTTAAAAATAAGTTGCAATATCTTACCACCCTCGATACTATTTACTTCCACTTTCTCCATAGCATATTTCACAAGTTATGATTTAATTATTAATCATATAAGTTAAGATTAGGAATTTCTTAAAATGATCAAGAAGATTACTTTAATTAATTTCAATCTTAACCATTCACTTGCATAAGATTCCAGAAAAAAATTATTAGCAAAAAAAAACAAAAGTAAAAACATGAAAAGCGAGAAAACTTACCTTTATACCTTATACCATTACACATGAATAGTCAAGATTATTTTAATTAATTTTAATCTTAACGAGCTATTTGAATTATACTATTGAGATTCGCTCGGTTCACCATCTTAATTATCTCGTAGTTCTCATTACGATAATAAACATGAAAAGTATATATATATATATATATATATATATATATATATATATATATAGAGAGAGAGAGAGAGAGAGAGAGAGAGAGAGAGAGAGGACAGGCTGCTCAAAGGCCTTTCGTTTCAGAGGTTGATCACAAATTACTTTTCCTATCATCAGTTAACACTCCAATTTAATACTAAACTGCAACTCTCACGATACCGCAACACAAATCCACACGCTTATTTAAACTTTCAAGAAGTTCACAGAGCTAAAATTAGCTTCAAACTGTTAAACGTTGCTAATTTTGAACTCGATTCCAAGCAAAGCGAGAAGAGCTGAAAGCAAACCAAAACAAGCACACTGACACGGACAGATATATATGTATAGAGAGAGAAGCAAAAACTTCAGACCTTGTTGTTGAGCCACGGGATCGTGCTGTGTCTGCCTGGCCTCGCTTCCGGAGACGCACTTCACAGCGGAGAAAGAGTTCCGCCTCCGGAGGAAGCTCAAGTTGGCGCTCCTTCCGATAAACCTGAGCCTCGATTTCGCGGAGGATCTCGCGGAGCCGGTTAAGAATCCGGCGAGGGAATTACGGCGGGGAAGCGCCTCGGCACCGGCGGAAGTAGCGGAGAACCGCATTGCGGTGGAAGCCATTGCGAATCGCAAATCGCAATCTCTCGTCTCCCGAGAATAATAATCGCAGAGAGAGAAAAAGAGAAAAAGAGAGAGGTGTTTGTTTGTTTTGGTGCTCACGAGCTTGGTAGTGTGAGTTTGGAAGTGAGGGTGTTGTGTGACTATAATGAAGATGGAAGTGTTACTGTGTGTACGGCGTGTCGCGATACGATATGACCGATACGTAATCGAATCACGAGCTTCTCACCCCTTCAGACTCTATTTGATTCTCTGTCGTTAAGCTCACCGAATATTCCTGCAACTGCTTTGTTGGCGCCCTACTATGTCGCCACGTAGCTACTTTCCCTTCCACCTTTACCTTTATTCCTTGTCGTCATCAAATTCTCCTATTCAAATTTTATAAATATAAAATATTAAAAATAATATTTTATGTATAAAATAACTGTAAGAGGTTAATTAGTCTCAATGTTTAGTTTAAAAATTAACTTTACTCTAAATCAGCACCACTTTATTGTTACTATCAATTTAATCTTCAATAGAAAATATTATTTAATATTTAAATATATAAATACAAAAATTATACAATTTGATTATTATTATTGTCAACTTAGTTTTCAGTGAGAGCAAGAAATGAAGAAAAAAAAAAAGTAGGAACTGAAATTTATAATAGGTTTACACTTATTAGTCACGTGTTTCTTTAAAATACTCTTTTTCATATATATACTTTTATCAATTAAAAATAATTATTGAAAATTTTAACTAACTTTAAATATAAATTATTATTTTTTAAATGTGTTACAGAATATGTATCTCAGGTTAAGCATTCAGTTTAGTAGATGCAGTGGATTGTCGAATTAGTTTGTAAAAATTTATGAAATTGCTTTTTATATTGTGCATGATGTTCATAGTCATTAATTAGTGAGACTTATTTTGATTTACTCTTTGAACACGTTCTTAATCTAATTCTATGATTTCTTAAACTGAAATCATTATAAAAATTGTGTATTCTAATTTAATTTTGCTTATAGAAATATAAATTAAGAATATGTTACACTTATATATAAGAATAGAAGTATAATATATAAGAAAAATGATGATAATAAGGATCAAGAAGTTTTTTCGTATTTTGGTAAGGTTTTACACTAGTTTCTAACATTGTTTTTAAAAGCGGGAAAGCTTGTTTAATTTTATTTTGGTAAACAAATTTTTATAAACTTTTAATGATTTTTTATATGCTATTTAAAGGGTATTTTTTGAAATATTAATTTCTAGTTTTTATATTTATTTTTTTTATTCTTCAGATATTAATATATTTTTTGTTACTCTTTCTAAATAAGATAATTTATTTATTTATTTGATTTTTTTATTTAATTGTCTTTTATTATATTTTACTATTTATTTTGAGTATCATACTATTTCTTTTCTTAGATTGATGTCCTTTTCTTTAATAGCGGTGCTTCAATAAATTGATAATTTTTTTTTAATCGGCTCAAGAAATTGATAACGATTATTTATTTTATTTTTATAATATTATTATGTTTAATTATTTATTTTTGACAAATACACTGATTAATATAATAAATTATTTTTTAATTTATTTTAAACTTGATTAGAAATATTATTAATATGAAAATTGAAACTAAAATAATTCATTTGAAGATTAAAAACATTTAAGAGTTCAAAAATAATTTAAAAATCAAAAGTTATAAACACATCAAGGTGTACTTTAAACCATAAATAAAAATGAAATTTATATAAAAAAATTTCACTTTGTCACATTTTATATTTATTGTTATTTATATATATAATTTACCAGATATTTATTATCTAAAAGATAGTTTAATAGTTTTCACCTATTTGGTGAACCATTAACCTAGTTTTATTAAGTTTTGTTTTATAGATTTTTCTACATAAATATAAACTAATTAAGTATATGTTGTAACCCCATTCTAAACACAAGTCTTATTTTATAGCTATATATATATTTTGTAACTTCTCCCTCCACACACGTATTATTATTTTTTTTTTTATCTTCAACTTTTCATAAGTTTTTATCTTGATGTTCATCTTTTTCAAAATCTTGATGTTCATCTTTTTCAAAATCTAACCATACTTTACATCAGAGT
>Ga0099824_1008771_pt1 | contig 12772 bp, 6 predicted proteins | sample SiratrowhiteBW_FD_76837 | JGI IMG/M metagenome (GOLD analysis project Ga0099824, IMG submission 76837) | Root nodule microbial communities of legume samples collected from California, USA - Siratro white BW | ecosystem: Host-associated > Plants > Roots > Nodule | place: USA: California... | reverse complement strand
TATATATATATATATATATATATATATATATATATATATATATATATATATATATTTTATAAGTAAATATTATAAACATATAATCAAAAGTATTTAGGTGCTCCTATCTATCCATGCAATATATATAACAAAAATATGTAACGCTTTAGTGCTTAAAATACATGCTTTTTGTTTTTCTAACAAATAAATTGTAAAACAATCTCAACATAAATATTTCAATATATTTACAAAGTCCAAAAAAAGAAATATAACAAGGTCCAATATATGGTCCAAAAGAAAAATTAAACTACACTATTATTTTCAGACAAAGATATAGTTCATGTTGATAAGAGTTTTACTCTGCCGGGTTCAGCTGAATGCCACTCTTTCTGGATTCTTCTGGCCATTGCCCTTGTTGTTGGGCCTTTATCACGGGCTCTTCTATAAAGAAGAAGAAGAAGAAGGATAAGTTAGAAGTAGATCTATCCTATAGGAATTATCATTAATTCGTTGGAGGATTTGAAAAGGCTCATCTCCTCGAGGGTTGAGTTTAGACTTCCTTTTTGTAGGAAAACGATATATTTTTAAGTAGAGCCAAACCTAATTCCCTTCTTCAAAAATCAAGTCCCTTTTCCCTCTATTGTTTTGGACAACTTCTTCCTCCACCACCATACTTTTTCAGGCACCTCCATACAATTGTAGATTTCTCATATTGTGCCTATTATTTTACTGCACAGTCAATTATACCCTTCTCAACCCTACACCTCCATACATTCTTCCACCTGAACCCGCGTTGCCACCTGAACCCGTGCCACCAACTTTGTTCCACCACTGTGAGGAGCGGCTCCCGCCAACGTTGTCGCTGTCGTTGTCGTTGTCCAACATTGTGTGAATGGCTGCAATGCCAGTTTTGTGCCGCAACTATGAGGAGTGCTTCCAAAAATTTTGAAGATTACCCAGCATTGCCTCCAGTTCTTTCTTAACTTTGTGCCATAGCTACTCATAGTTTTTCTACATTAATCTACTTGTCAAGTCAATCAGGTTGTATGGATTCGTTACACTTTCTCTATTTTCTTTATAATAAATTTTATTTTTTTATCCACATTAAAATTGAGGCAAGTGTTTGACGCCCAATACTAGTGGAGCAACAACTTATGCTATTATTTTATTTCAATTTTGCTGATTTTGACTGGGATATATTACAGACGTTTACAACCTTTAAATTAAAAATATGATGATACATTAAATAGTAGATTGAAATAAGTTTTTCACTCATTTTAATCCTTTTGATTTTCATTCATTGAATAAGTTTTTCAATCTTTCGGATTGAGCAATCTAGAAGAGAAACCAAACGGAAAATCGTCCCTCCACCTCAAGTTGCACAACGCCACCCACTTCCCTCTCCCTTCTCATTCCATTACTCCTTTCATAAACAACAGTGCAATACCTTCAATGCTAACCAACGATGGATATGATGAACACGACGGATACAAATGACACGGCGACAACTCAGCTCTTCACGGTGACTCTTCTTTACAGTGACGACGTAGTTTGAAAAATTTGAAGGGTGGGATATATGGAGGTGTAGGTTGGTGAAGGTAAATCAGACATTGTACACTTTAATGAGGGGTAGTTTGAGAATTTTGAAAATGTATGGAGGTGGAGGAAGAAGGAATGGATGTGGAGGAAGAAGCCATCATTGTTTTGTTTGGCATATGATGGAAGAAGGCCCAGACAAGGGCCATGCTCAGATACCTTGAAGCCTGTGGAGAGTCAGAAGCACTTAGACAGATCAAGATGCTGACTATTCTTAACTTTGAGAAACATTTGTTAAAATTATAAAAAGTAGTATAGGCAAATTTCTTTCTTGTAAAATAAACCCTAGGTCACTTAGGGTTAGAAAGACACTTAGGTTAGGGTTTGGAAACACCTCTTAGTGCATGCCATGTGGCGTCTCCTCATTGGATGGTGAAGGAAGGTGCCTAGGGTTTAGGGAAGCTTGCATGAGAAGTTATTAGTTCATCTTCCTTGTAAGCTTGATTTACCTTAATGGAATGGTACATAATTTTTAACACATTATCAAGTTTCCAATTAAGTTTCTTCTCTTAGAAGTCTGAGACTCTTTCTTGAAGGTTGGCCCAACCTCCTTCAAGTTCCCTTTCATCTCCTAGTTCACCATCCTTTGAAGCTTCCACCGTAGCTTCTTCCACACTTTAACACTTCCACGATTATTTCTTCCATTCCCATTGCTTCCGCATGCTTTCAGGAGTTCTTCCTTTGTTTTGTTCAGTGCAAAAGCCTCTTCCCACACCACATCAAGTGTCGCACACGCAAGAAACTATAAGCAACAAGGAGCTGCTCTATCATTTGGTATCAAGAGCATAGGTCTTCAAGAATGTAAGTTCTTGATTCCTTTTTGTTTGTTTCAACTATACCACGTTGTTTACCACTGTTTTTACATTTCTTGAGTGTTTTGTACTGATTAAATGTTGTGTTATTGAGTTTAAACGGTTCAAATAGCATTAATCTTTTTGAACCATCCAAGAATCAAGTGTTTAGGTGTTCTTGTTGTGTGCTGAAACTGTTTTTGTGTTTTAATTGAGTTTTCTTTAATTTTAATCGGTTGAATCTTCTTATTTTAGGTATTTTCAAGTTTGTAATTTGTTCTTGTCATGTTCTAAGTCATGTGCTTCCAAATATGTCATAAACTCCATGTCTAGAAACTTGTTCACAAGGTGTTTGTGAAAATGCTTATACTATGTCTATTATGTGTTTGATGAAATGTATTGAGTAAACTGCAATTGTGTGAACCTTTGTGTGTTTTTACATACATGTTTTTTTTACTTATTTAGCTTTTTATTAGATGATTAACAAGTTCCTTAGAGTTAGGTTTCCATTATTTCTTGTTGTTATGTTCAAACTCGTTGGATTCCTATATGTATCAATTTTCTGAAGCTGTTTTGTAAACTACATTGGTTTGGAAAATTTATTGTAAACAATATACACATCATATTGAAGTGAAATTTTGTACAAGGCCGAATCATGATTTATATGAAACACTCTTAAAAAAGGCGCATTCTAATTCAAAGTGTACAAAAAGTGATAAATTTTCAAAAGCCAAATGCTGGTTGTTGGCATAATTACGACTGAAGTGAAAATTGGCCTTTGTAATTGATATACTGAAATTAATCAAATAACCGTATTGACCTCAAAATTTGTGCAACCAAAGATTGGGAGTGTGTGGTTAAAATTTGATGACCCAATTCGCTATGGAGTGAACGTAATAAATTTTGGACTACGTGCTGCTAGGAACCTAGCGCACTGACATAAGGACTATTGCACTGGACCTAAAACCCTTGCTACTTTGGATTTATCTAGAGTGACTTAGTGAGAGACAGAAGACACATACCCTCTTACTATCATAGCGAACTCATGGACATACTCCATAGACTTAATCAGAAAAATATGAGTATAGAAGAATATATACAAAAAATGTAGCTTTATATTATGAGGGCTGGCATTAAAGAAGATGAAAGTGTGACAGTGGCGAGATTCATGAGTGGCTTGAGTCTTGAGATAAGAGATAGAGTATAACTTCTCCCTTACAGGGATTTCATGACTTGGTCCAGATTTGTATTAAAGTTGAACAAAAAATTTTGAGAAGTGGACCAAGCAGAAGTTCTTAGTCTAACTCATATCCCAAGTAAAAGTTTTTCATTACGCAACTATTACTTACTCTATTTGGATGATATAGAGGATGAGAATGTTAGCACCAGTAGCTGTTGGATATGATTTGATGAAATCAACACAAGAGTGAAGCGTAAAATGGATCCTAGCTACAACATAAAGTGCATGAAGACTTGAAGAGCTTGATAGAGTATTGGTCCTAGACTAGGCAGTGTGTGTGTGTGTGATTGTGAGTTGTGTATCTGATTTAAAAGCGTATGATTGCATGATTGATTATTCAAAAGTAAGCTCCAAAGATAAATTTGCATAATAATATTTTTCAAGAGATATTAAGAATAAAGCAAATTAGAGTTTGTTAATCAAATTCAGAAAAGTAATCAGTAAACTATTTTTAAATCTGTCAAGTCACAGGATGTTGTCAATCGATTGAATGATGACTCAATCGATTGAAATCTTAACGGTTAAAAATAACAGTTTTTCTATATAAAGGGACATGCAAGTGCTTTTCATACAACAAGAAGTACATAAATCATATTGAGCGAATTATAGTGAAACACTTGAGAAAAAAATGCGCTCAAAACCTTGTGATCGATTGAGCAATTGTTTTTCAACAAGAAAATTGTTCTTGGAGCTTTACAGAGGGTTGTAATTGTAACAGGTTGTTTACAGAGGTTTTCTGCATTGGTTTTACACCTACTGTAGGTTCAGCAGCGTGTATGGTTTCTGCGAGGAGCAGTGTGTACTACGGGGAGCAATATTGTATCTTGTAAACCTGATCTTGGAGATCTTTTAGTGGAAATCTTTGCTAGTTTGCAAAGGACTCAACGTAGCCCTTGAGGAAGGGTGAACTAGGATAAAATCTTGTGTTCTTGATCTTTCTTTCTCTCTTCTTGAACTCATTTGGGTTTCTGTTTTTGCTCAATCAACAAGTTGTTCATCGCTCTTACTGTTTGATTATTAAACTGAGAATCTGTGTGTGTCTGAACTTGTTATTTCATTTGTTTAATTGACTAATTGTGTTATTAAACGAATTAATACAGTTACCGGTTCATAATAACATTGTTGAATAAAAGAACATTTACATAACATTCTTTTTTGAGATAAGTATCAATTTCTTGAGTGTTTATTATTTGATTGTTTATGCGTTGTTCTATTATTCATCTTAACTAAATAAATTGCTTTTTCTTGTGGTTCTGATAGTATCTTGATCAACTGCAGTAACTACTTGTCTTAGTGCATTGAATTGGATTTCAAGATTTTGTGACTTCAGTGAATTGTATTGTAGTGTCTCAGTTTCTGATAAATCTGTATAATTGATTGAATTTGTTCTTTGACATACTGATTCTTTTTGTGGAATTCTAAATTGTATTTATCAGTGAATTGATAAAGAATATTCATTCAATCTTTCATACTTTCTAGTATTTGCGAAATTTTTTTTGAAAAGTTTTAATAGTTCCATTCACTCCCCCTCTTGAACTCAGCCAAAACACATTTTCCACAGAGAAATCATGCTAGGTTTCATGAAAACATTTCTATCTACTCGACTATCAAAAGTATTAAAGGTTTCATTAGAATGATGCATAACTCTTCCAGAAAACACAAGCACAATGACATTGTTCACTTCTTTTATTTGAAGTTTTATGATATTACCACATGTCGTTGAAAAGAAATCTCTCCTATCTAGGGATATTACGTATATATATAATATCTTATAATTAGATGACATATAAAAACAATACAATTAAATGTATATTAAATATATAAAATAAAGTATTTGATTTATTACTATGTATCATTAAGAGATTACATAAAATAAATCTATATAATAAAGGGCATTAAATATAAAAATATTAAATACAGAAGAAAAAAAATATTTAATGTCATATTATATTATATTGTTATAACTTATAAATACAGAATAAGCTATAATGTACATTAAATATGTACTAAATATATAATTGGAATTGAATACCAAAATATATTAAATACAAAATATATAGTTTTTTTTAATATCAGTCTGATTGATTAATATAAGCAACCTATCAAAAGAAAATGTTGTTGACATTTTTTTATAAATGTTTTCTAAAATATAAATAAATATAAAAAGAAAATTTTTAATTTAGTATTGTTAATACAAAATTTCGTCCGGGTAAAAATAAAAATAAAAATTTTTATGTCAAAAATGTTTTAAGAGCTAAAGAAAAAATTCAAAAAATAGTTATTTTATTTTAAATTTTACATCCAGGAAAATAAAAAATTTTCATTGTCTTTGTTTTTTCCTTTTTCTAAAAAAAAGGGAGATTAACCCAAGAGGGGTGCATGGTTCAACTCGTTACTTTTTTTTCTCCACACCCCTCACTAACACATTTGGATCAAACCTTTACTCCCTTTTCACACCTTCTCACTTTCTCTACATACCCTCAAATCTCAACGATACGCTCCTGCTCCATCTGCACTGCTTCCGTCTGCGTTGCTTTCCTCAGCAGCAACATTACCTTTTCTTAACAAGAAATTTGCTCTGTTCCTCCTGCAGCACCCCCTCTACAATTAGCATTTCCCTAACAAGATACTTTGTCCCTGAACAACCCTAGCTGAGTCAAACCTCCTGCAACATGTATGTGTCGCTCATATTCTTGTTTAAGGAGGATTGGCAGAACCTAGGGGGGAGAACTCACATACGACATTTGCTCTGGCTCATCCATTCCTACCCTTTCTCTCAAAATTGCAACACCTGGCTCTCTGCTGCTCTTGGTGGACAAACGGGGATTCAAAAAAAAGAAAGAAAAACTAGCAAGGAAGAAGCTATAAGGAGCAAATGGGTGTTGTGGTGAAGGAAGAAATCCCAAAAAGGTTATTGTTTTATATATGTTTTTCTTTTCTGGTTCCTTTTGGTTACAACTTTTGTTAAAACATTTTCAGTATGCATAATTATTCAGACATATATTGTATGAACCGTTCTACTTCATATATTATCCAGCCATATATTGCATGAACTGTTCTACTTCATATATTATCTAGCCATATATTGCATGAACTGTTCTACTTCATATATTGCCATGAATGTTCATTTTTCTATAATCAAACCAAAGCCAAACAAAAGCGTTGCTACATCGAAACTCATTAAAAGTTGAGAGTTAATCGGGAAATGACAAGATCTAGAGGTTTCTTTTTAAAGTTTAACGATCCAAAGTGATTCAAGTTTTGATGGACGAAGGCCCAGGCAAGGCCCAATCATTAGATCCATGATCAAACACATTGAAGCTAAGGAGGAGTCAAAGGCACTAATAGACATCAAGATGTTGACAAGTTTAAGCTTTAGTGGAAAATTGTAAAAATATTGTGGAAGATTTTCCTTTGTAAAAATATTGTAGAACACATTTCTCCTTTGTAAAAATAAATCCTAGGTGCCATAGGGTTAGAAAGGCACCCAGGTTAGGGTTTGAGGTGCCTAGAACATTGACATGTGGCGCATTCTCATTGGCACATGGATTAGGGTTTGGAGTGGCTTGCTCCACACGCTAGGTTAACTTAACCCTAGCGTGTGGTGCAAGTTAGGGTTTCTAACCCTAGCTTCTTCTACACACTACTTAAGGTAGATTGCTAGGGAAGCTATTAGCTCCTCTCTTCTTCAATAAAAAAGAGGCTTAAGAGCCTCTCTTGTAAGCTTGATTACCTTAATGAAATGCTGCTAGATTTTTTGCACATTGTATCAAGTTTCACATTGAATTTCTTCTCCTAGAAGCTAGAAACTCTCTCTTGAAGGTTGGCCTAACCTCCTTCAAGGCTTTCACTACCTACTTCACCAAAATCGTACCAATCTTCACTTCCACGCTTCCTTCCATGGTGAATTCTTCCACATCCATTGCTTCCGCATCATGAGGAGCTCCTTCCATACATTGTGTTCGGTGCAAAAGGCTTGAACATGCTCTTCATCCATTGGAGCGTGAGCTACAAGCTAAAGAACCAAGGAGCCTCTCCATCATTTGGTGTCTAGAGCTTTGGTCTTCAAGAGCTAAATTCTTGACCCCTTCTCATTTTGTTTCCACTTTCTGTGTTGTTTACATCCTTTTTTACATGTTTTGAATGTTTTCCACCAATTGAAAGTGCTTTAGTTGAATTTAAACGATTCAAAACACATCAATCTTCTTGAACCTTCTAAAAATACATTGTTTAGGTGTTCTTATATGTGTTGCAAACTGTTTTTGAATTTTCTTGTGTCTTCTTTGATTTTAATCGGTTTAAATTGTTCATTTGTGTCCTAGCTTTCAATTTTATGATCTATAGTATATGTCAAAGTCATGTATGGTTCCAAATTTTCATAAACTCCTTAGGTTTATACGGGTAGATCATGTAAAATAAATTCAACCTGAGTTCAAGAGGGAGGTGAATTGAACTTCAAAAACTTTTCGCAAACTGTGATCAATTTAATAAAAGTGGATGAAGAATCTTTATTCAAACTATTAAAAGATGATTTCTGTAAAACGTACAGTTAATGTTCAATATATTCTTGAAAACAATCAATCAACTATACTAGTTGTATTTAATCAGATCAAGTGCGGAAGCAATAAACTACAGTCAGAAAAGTATTTCAGAAAACCCAGAACACAGTTCATTAAACAGTTTCAGCAAAAACAATGACCAGTTGATACAAATCAAGATTCAAGAAAAACTAGTTAAAAGAAATATAATCAATTACACTGAAAACTTGATTGACTGAAAAATCAAGATAAGAAATATCCTGAACCCAGAATATGTTTCAACAATTTTAGAAAAGATTTCCTAACAAACTTAGGACAAAACAATTAATTGTACGCGGGAAACAGTTAATTGCGCAAACACCAGAAATAAGATAAGTGTTCAAGAAAAGGGAAAGAAAGATCAAAAGCGCAAGTTTTTATCCTGGTTCACCCTTCCTCAAGGGCTACATCCAATCCTTTGCAAACTAGCTAAGATTTCCACTAGAAATGATCTCCAAGATCAGTATCAAACAATAGAACACTTGCACCCTGCAAGCACACCCTGTTCCCAGTAGTAAAAACAATCTACTGAACCCTTCAGTAGCTATACAAATTGTACAGAACCCACTGTACACACAAGGTATTACCAAAAAAGTCATTGATCTCCTTTTGTCGCTTTGAGTCAGCGAAAGTGGAGTACATTCCCTGATCCCGCAATGCGCGGGCGGATGTGTTGTCAAACTTAGCACTAGGTAAAGGCAAAGGGAGGTTCGACACCGTTATCAGGGTTATGTTAAACGGTCCAACCATATTAGGAGAATATTGCTTAAATGTGGAGGTAGTGGAGGACTGGACTGGCGAACTCCTATCACCAGTGCTTTAAATCCTTAGCGTAGGGAGAAGTTGTATCTGATAAAGCTCTCACAAAAAAAATTGCTCGTTATGTCTTCATTGGCGAAGACCTATACGAAAAGGGATTCACCACCCCGCTCCTGAAATGCATAAGTAGGGAGCAGGCCAAATACGTGATGAATGAACTTCATAATGGTGTGTGCGGGATGCATTGCGGTTATAGAACTTTGGCAGCCAGGATAATCCGAGTCAGGTACTACTGGCCAACCGTCAGCCAGGAGTGCGCGAAATATGTAAAATAGTGCAAGAACTACTAAGAAATGAGCCCTTCATCCATCAACTACTGACCGATCTCCAGGCGATCAGTGCTCCGTGGCCTTTCGACAAATGGGGAATGGACATTATTAGACCCTTTCCACCAGCAACCGGCCAGAGGCAATTCCTGATTGTGGTAGTTGACTACTTTACCAAGTGGATAGAGGCAGAACCCCTTGCAAAGATTACGACCACTAATGTACAAACATTCATGTGGAAGATTATATGCAGATTTGGTGTACCCCATACGGTCATAACAGACAACGGGTGGCAATTTGTAGATCGAAAGTTAGAACCTTTCTTGGACGAGTTGGGAATGAAGCACGTTACTAGCTCAGTTGAACACCCACAAACAAACGGTCAAGCTAAGGCAGCGAACAAAGTCATTTTGTCACAACTAAAGAAAAGGCTAGGCACAGCAAAAGGAAAGTGGGTTGATGAACTCTTGGAAGTGTTATGGGCGTATAGGTGCACTTCGTAGACATCTGTAGCGGAAACCCCATACAATTTAACATACGGGGCAGACGCCATGTTGCCGGTCAAGATAGGAGAGGCCATTATACGACATCAATTACAAGACCTAGCACTCAACAATGAATGCATGAAGACAGAGCTGGACCTCTTGGACGAACGTAGGGAAAAGGCCAAAATAAAAGGAGATGCCTACAAGCAACGAGTTGCCAGACGGTACAATGCCAAGGTCAAGCCAAGAAACTTTCAGAAGGGCCACCTTGTTTGGAGAATGACAAGTAATGTTCAGAAGGATGCTGCTGACGGCAAGTTCGTACCCAACTCAGAAGGACCGTATAGGGTGCACGAAAGCTTAGGGAACGGAGCAGTCAGACTCGAACATTTAGATGGAGAGTAGATCCCCAACACATGGAACGCTGACCATCTCAAATTTTATTTCAGCTAGATTTTCTATAGCCTAGTGTACTCTTTTTCTTACCTACGACATGTTTTCCCTAAGGAGGATTTTGGCCAAGGAAGTTTTAATAAGGCAGTATAAGTAATAAAGAACTATGAATTGCTATTCTTGTGTCTTTGGCAACTGTGCACCTTTTGTAGGAACACACCTCATGGAACCTACCGTGGTGTACAAGTTAAAGCTTTCAACCTAGAAAGCTAATCCTCACGGAACCAACCGGGAGGAGTACAAATCTCATGCTTTCAGCCTAGAAAGCTACACCTCACAGAACCTACCGTGGGTGTACAAGTTAAAGCTTTGAACCTAGAAAGCTAATCCTCGCAGAACTGACCAGGAGGAGTACAAATCGCATGCTTATGGCCTACAAAGCTACACCTCACGGAACCTGATATGTATTTATTTTAACCAGTTCCCTAATGCATAGTGATAATAATAATGACAACTTTTGGACCAATTTACTGTATTTGGGCTTATTGGACTTTAATTGAAAGTTTGACTCAATTTGATAAAATTTTCGGAATGTTTCCAAACTTGAGCATGTTTCGTATTTTGTCCATAACGTTTGCTACAGACCTCCGATTAACTTGATCTTTGTGTTGTTTTATAGATAACTCAAAGATCTACAAACGTTGTGAGAGGGTCAAAGACCAAATTTGGACTTTAAGGTGGACAAAATCAGTCTTGAAGTTGACGTACGGAATCTGAACAACACTTTCAGCGAAAATATTCAATTAAGGATAACTTAGTCATTTCACCCCAAATTAGTTGGGATCAAAACTGTGTATTTTTGGTGTATTAGGAAAACTTATAGGTGGGCCTGGGCCACCTTAGGTCAGGTTAAAATCTGAATATTATAGTGAGCAAAGGGGGTAGCCGCCAACTAAGTTTTTGGGATAGATTTTGAAATACAATTTTGGCTACTTGCTTGTTTCTTCTTCTTGGATCATTGTTGACTTTTGCAGTTTTTGGGATAGATTTTGAAATACAATTTCTGCATTTCTATCTTGGGCTATTGTTAGTGTTCATTCCACCATGAGTGGCTAAGGTTTTTACTCAATCTGGTCCCTAAAGGTTCTCCTGCTTCCATTTATCCCTAGGTTCGTGTTTTGTGTTGGTTTTTTTGTAATTGCGTATACATTTTCTATTTTAATTCGTTTGCTAAATTTAATGATTGGATTGAATCTGTAAATGATTGAATATAGTCCGATTGGAATGTATTGTGGAGTTCCCGAATCGAAATCAAGTCGAACCAATGATGTTGCTCACCATGCGATTTCATTGGTTTGGCACACTAGGTGTTCAATAAAATGCTCCGCAATTGTAAAGTGTTTGGGAAGTTAAATAGATACAGGGATTTCGATCTGTTTAACCCACGTCTGTAATTGGGATAATATTTAGGAACCCGTAAGGGATTAGGGAGAACCGAAGAGAGATCAGGTTGATTTTCATTACGTGAACTTCTCTATTTTGCTTGAATCATTTTTCTTTGTTTATTTTGTTGAAGTGTCGTACTTGCCACCCCTTCCCCACCGTGCTACTGTTTTACATTTTTAGTAATTGAGAACGTTTGAGTGGTCCTTGGAAGAATGACCTAGGTCCGCTATATTGCAAATTCTAGCCTCCTGGTTAATTTAGAACGTGTTCGACAGTGCGGATCAAATTTTGGTGTCGTTGTCAGGGACCCTCATAGTTCTCTATTTTTCTTGCATGAATTTTCATATATTAGGCGCATATTAGAGTGGTGAAAAATTTGTTTATCCTTTTTTTATTTATTTATTTTTTAATTATTTTCTTTCAAAAGGGGGTATATAGGGTATTTTTGAATTGTTTGATTAACTCCGATTGAGCTGGATTTTTGCAGGGACATAAAGAAAAGCATCTGTAACAAGGAACACCACAAGTGGTGGGCACCACCCTAAAACTACCAAATTGAGCCATTTTGACCACTTTTTTTTATTCATTTTTAAGATTTTTCTCTTCATTAGATAGTGTTTTAGAACTTATTTTCCCCATTTTCTTCTATTTCGTAGATAATTGTAAGCATTTTTCTTATTTTTCATGTTTTCCATTTTTATTGAATGTGTGATGTATGAATACTAGGAGTAAGGGCTTAGAATTGTATGTCTATGATCCTGAGATAGAAAAGACTTTGCATCTGTTAAATAGAGCTAGGATACTATCTGAACATGCACTTGAGCCTGAGATTGAACATGATCATGCATTTGATTCTGTTTCTTTAGATTCTAGAAATAGTAGGAGTAGTCATATTCGCACTGTTAGTTTAGATACTTCTTCTCATTCTAATAATATGGACAATAAAACTCTTAAAGAATTGGTTGCACCTGATGTTACTTACCAACCTTTATACATTCAATATCCTAGTTAGATGCTGATTTTGAACTAAAATCTGGATTAATACACTTGTTGCCCAATGTTGGAAACTGTTTTGGCTGAAATACAAGAGGGGGGGTGAATTGGATTTCAAAACTTTTTGAAACAATTTGATATTTTTCAGTAAAATGCAATTCTGTTTCACAGACTGGATCTTTATTTG
>Ga0099824_1008763_pt1 | contig 12779 bp, 6 predicted proteins | sample SiratrowhiteBW_FD_76837 | JGI IMG/M metagenome (GOLD analysis project Ga0099824, IMG submission 76837) | Root nodule microbial communities of legume samples collected from California, USA - Siratro white BW | ecosystem: Host-associated > Plants > Roots > Nodule | place: USA: California... | reverse complement strand
TATAAACAATATTATTTTATGTAACCAAATAAATAATAACAATCAAATAAATAATAATAATAATGGCTACATAATATTTTGGCAAATAAGTTAATCTAGAGAAATTACTAATTTATGTATGTCCACAAAATAATTAATCCCACAAGAATTTCATAATCTTTTAGATATTTAAATATTAAATTTGAATTGATATTCTAAATTTTTTTATAGTTTCTTAGATATTTAAATATTAAATTTTATATTATTTAAATTATTTTTTTAAAATATTTTCTTCAATATGATAATTTAAATTTATTAAATTTTAATTTTTACATTTAGATAAAATATTTGAATTATCATCAATTGTTAATAACTTAAAAATATTAATATTAAAGATATTTTTAATCAAATTTTTATGTTATTTTTTAATCATAATTTGTCAAGATATGGAATTATTTATTTTAAGGTTGATCATAATTATTTACATTGATATTAATTAATATTATTTTTATAGTTGTGTTATTTGAAAAAGAAATTTTTAATTTTTTAATAAATGGCAGTTAAAAGATTCTTCCAGTTAATATTAGAATAAAACAATTGTTCTTAATCTAAGTTGATAATTTTTCTTATTAACGCTAAAAAAATGATTCTAATAGTTGATAATAAAAAAATAATCACTATATTTATCAAAGGAAACAATAATCATAATAGCTTAAAAAGAAAATTCTAATTTAGATCCGTTAAAAATAGTCTTTTTTGACATCAACTTAAAAATCTTAACTAATATTAAATATAAAATAACAGTGACCTAATCAACAAAAAAATAATAATTCTAACAATTTTTAAACCTAACTCTTTTCAAAATCAACACAAAATTTTTAATTTACGCAAATAAAAAATAGTGATACTCCGACAAAAATTATCTGAATGTAAGTGAAATCAGTGATACACGGACAAAAAAAATACCGTGATTCTAAAAGTATAAAATATTTCAAATTATTAATTTTAGATAACACTTAAAATTAAATAATCAATTTACTTTCATAAAATTATAAAAATTTTAATTTTAATTTTAATTTTTTTATCTAAATAATATATTTTGTCATAAAGCAATTTGAAGTTTTTTACAAGAATAATTATTCCTTTCCAAGTTTCTTTAATCTAAAGACACTCTTAAACTCAATCTTTCAAAGTTAAAATTGATTTTAAATAACTTAACGTCAGTCCAAAAATCAATTTTGTAATAAATTATAGACAATTATATCTGTATGGACAAAATCAGATCCACAAAACAAATAGAGAACGAAAATTAAGTAAATTTCTAAACATGTTAGTGATATCCATTGTCAAAGTTTTAATCAAGAACGAAATTTAAATTAATTAAATTTTTTTAGATATTAAAAATTTGGATTAATAATATATGAATTGAAAAATAAATTTAAGTAACAATAAAATTCAAAAAAAAATATAGTATTGGACAAGAAATTGACCTAAACAAAAATGTGATAGTAATTTTGTTAATACGACAAATAATATCAAGTTAGTTTTCTATAAAAACCGACGTTATATATGTAATGGAAAGATTAAAAAAACAAATTTAAAAATTTGTGGTTTGTTGTCTAGAAACTATCATTTGTTTTCTCTTCATACACTCTCACTTAGTATTAGGAATGTAGGCAAACTTGTATGTGCAGCATTTACGAAATGGAAAGGGTTCATCACATCTATTGTCATCACTTCTCTTATTATGGTAATCAGGGTAATCTTTTCTATTGAAGTCAGCACACTCAATCTACAACAGGCATTGTTCAGCAAGATTTTGAATGTTCCACTGGCTAAAAAGTGTTGTAGTTTTATGACTGATATGTATTTCACCATTGGCTCGAAGCATGCAATTTGTAGCACTGAAGAATCCAAGCACAAGGATTTTATGCATCCTATAAATTCATGAAGACAAAGAATGTGACATTAGGGTTCTTATGCATGCAAACACGTTGTCAAACTCCTTCCAAGTAGCAATAACTAACAAGTAGCAGTAGAAGTTGACACCTGGAAGAAATTGTCATGCATAATTCTTTGTCACATGCATAAGAAATGTAACAGCTGGAAGGAGTTTGACAACGTGATTGCATGCATAAGAACCCTAATGTCACATTTTTTGTCTTCATGAATTTACAGGATGCATAAAATCCCTGTGCTTGGATTCTTCTACACTACAAATTGCATGCTTCGAGCCAATGGTGAAATACATGCCAGTCATAAAACTACAACACTTTTTAACCAACGGAACATTTAGAATCTTGCTGAACAATGCCTGTTGATAGTAGATCGAGTGTGCTGACTTCAATAGAAAAGATTACCTTGATTACTATAATAAGAGAAGTGATGGCAATAGATGTGATGAACCCTTTCCATTTCGTAAATGCTGCACATACAAGTTTGCCTACATTCCTAATACTAAGTGAAATTGTATGAAGAGAAAATAAATGATGGTTTCTAGACAACAGACAAATGACTATGTATGCTCTTAAGCATTTTATATAAAGGTAGACTATATTTTATTTATTTTTAATCCAATAAGATTATACATACATGATATTAATTATTAATTGATTTTTTATTATTTTGTAAAATTAAAAAATACTATTTTCAAATAAGATAATTTATTTAATTTCACAATAAATATTTAAAAAATAATTAATAGCATAAAGTTTTAATTTATTAATAAAAATGTAGTCTTTAATAGCGTTATTTATTTTAAATAGCAATGGTAAAGTGAGTTTTTGTACCGACCTGTCCAGAATGAATAGATCTGATGTCACACTTATGCTTATTATCAGTTTGGTAAGAGTCTAAATGTGTTAGTTTCTTCTTTTAAAACAACTTAAGAAAAAATCGACACATCTTTTTCACTTATTTCACTTAGTATATATTGAATATTGATTTTTTTTTAAGTTGTTTTAAAAGAAGAGACTAACATATTTGGACTCCTACCAAACTGGTAAAAAAAATAAATGACATCAGTTTGGTAAAACAAACTCCTTGCTATTATTTAAAAATCACAAAGAAGAAAAAGACAAGAACAGAAGTAAGAACAAAAAGAAACCAGAACAAAAAAAAAACAAGAATAAGAAAACCAAAATAAACAAAAAAGAAGAGCGAGAAAAAGAAACAACTAAAAAAAAAGAAAAAAAAACAAGAACACAAAAAAAGTAAGAAGCAAGAAAAAGAAAAAGTACCAAATACAAGAATTAGAACAAGAAGAAGTAAGAAGAAATAAGAACAAGAATCAAATAAGAATAATAAGTAAAAGAAAAACAAGAATCAAAAGAGACATCTTATATCAATTTAGTAAAATAATAAACAAGTTTGCGTTTGGATTAAAAAGAGTTGACAATTTATATTGAAAGATAAAATAGTTCATAAAACACCGTAGTTCAAACTTTAAGATAATTATTTTACGAGAGACTAGGAAAATAATTTTGATCAGCCGATAAAAAAAATTAACAAATATTTATACTTAGCCGATAAAAAAATTAACAAATATTTATACTTATCCTGAAAATTACAAGAAAAAAACTAAAGACAAGCATACTCTTAAAAAAAATTAGATCAAAATTATATAAAAAAAATATCAAATTAATTGAAAAATAAAATCAAGAACATGAAAAGAAGTTAATTCTTTCAAAATTCCACCAAAACAGGACATGCATTAGCAAAATTCTTTCAAGTTCAAGAAAAGCTGAACATTGTTATCATCTAGGCTTTTGGTATCATGCAATATCAAGAAAGGCCACAAAAGTGCTACACAACATTGTTAAGAAATTTAAAACGTTTCAAGAAGAAACTATCTTCCATCGTCTTCAAAACAACCAAGTAAAAACAATAATATCATATATCAAAAATAGAAACGCATTAGGGTTACTTTATGAATATTAAATCTGACATATAAAGAAGAACCACATAAAGACACTGTATTTTAAAGAGCAAAGCATAAACTATTCCTCATACATTTCTCACTATCCCCACGTGCCAAGATTCAAACTTTATCATGCAAACGTGCTGCGCAAGCCAAAAGCACGAACACAAAGCTAAAGGGTAAGAGAGGAAGAGAGAGACCGTAAAGATTTGGCGAGCGAAAGAGAGAAAGAGAAATCACCCTCTCCCACCAACACTATTTGGTGATCACTGGTTCTTGAATAGTGTCCCATTGGTTCTTTGCTTCCTCCATGGCAAGAGCTGTGAAAACACCAGTAACTGGTGCCACTACCACTGCATCCTTTTTATTGCTCAAGATTTAATTGAATGCTTCTTTGGATAAAATTACAAAACCACAATTTTTAATTTACCACATTTCATTGGTTCATAACTACTTATGTAACCTCCTAATTTTGTTACCGATATTAAAGAAAGTAAATTATATTACTAAAATTACGTGTAATTCGTTTATTAGAATAATATATGTTAGAATACTAATATACGAGATAAAAAGTATTAAAGAGATGGAATTTTTTATATTTTTTAATAAATAGGTGTCAATTGTTTTTTTATAAAAATTGATAATGAAACAAATATAATATATGAGTTTCTCAATTAAAATATATATGTTGGGATTGTTATAAGTATTTTAAGAATTTTCACCCCTGTAAAACGTAGATTTTATCTCAGGCACTTGTATAGTAACTTCAAGAAATTTGGAGGTGAGATCTTTAAGAAATTTGACTATAGGGCTGACAAAGTTACATTTTAGCAACTATGAAATATAAATAAGGTGGCATATGGGTCGTTATTTAAGCTTAAACAAAAGACACTGTGTAAGCATGTTTTTTCTTCGTATTAAATATTAAATATGATATGCGAATAAACAATCTTAGTGAGTCATTTAATAATATTATCCTTGTAGTTTCAAATAAGGTTGTCACCCTTTACGCAATTATGATCACAATGGGACAATGAAATTCTTTAAAAGGAATAGAGTGGTCATTGTTATAATTTATTATGGGAGCTACAGAGAATCCGTAAAAAATATATCTTTAATTAATTCCATGGCAGAAAAGTATAGACATTCTATAACGTGTATTTTAATATTTTTTTTTCTTAAATCATAAAAATCAATATATTTATTAATAATTCAAAAAAATATTAATAAAAATATTTATTTAAATCCAACAAAGATTAACTTACTCCAATGTATTATTTTGAAGTAATCTATTATCCAGTACTTTAGTATTAATATTTTTTAAATTTTCATCATACACGCCAACATTCTATTATATAACAACATTTTGAAGAAGAGAAAGGAAAGATCAATCGAGTACACAGGCATAGAATGTATGCTACTTATTTTAATTTTATTCACCTCATTGAAAGGTAATTTGACCAATGAAGCAATTGCCCAAGTTGGAAGATAAAATGGGATGAAATGACGTTAAGTCGAGGTTTTGAGGTGATATTAATAGTAATTATTTTTTAATGAACGTTGTTGAAATTATTTATTTGTTAGTATATGTTAGAGATATCTCTTGGTTGAATATTTTCTCATTTAATATCAATAAAATTATTTTCGATGGATATTAACAAAATTTTTGGATTAAAATTAAGTGATTAATTTTTGTTAATGTTTTCACATATTCTTTTATCCGTCACTAGTATTATTAAAAAAAATTAATAAATTTAAATTACCTTATCTCATTAAAATACTTAAAAAATAAATAGATTGAAATGGAATCCATTGTAGTCCAAAAGTTCTAAAATATTATAAAATTATGTATTGTTATTAATATTTCATTTGTACATTTATCACACTATCTCGGATTATGGTAATCATGGTGTAACATTTATGACACTATCTTACACCAAGTTTTAATTTCAATAACCCATTAAATTTCTTAATAAAAATGGAAAAGAGAAAAAAAAACTAATAATGATTGCGTTATGAGTAAATTAGGTGCCACAAAATGAAGTCAACCAATAAGAAATATTAAATTGTGGAGAAAGAAGAAAGAAATTCAAATGCATTAAATGGATGAAGATTTAGAAATTTCCCGTGACAAAGAAAAAAAAGGAAGAACTTGATCTCCCAAAACTTCTCGAAATGGATGGAGAGAGGTCAAAATCAACCAACATTATGTGAACATTTTCTTAAATCATCAAATCTTCTATATTGTATAGTTCTTGATATCAACATATTAGTTTTATAAATTGTAATTTTTACAATCTGTCCCTCATTTACATGATAATAATTAATAACCTCTCCAAGAAAGGATACGTTTTCAATAAAGGTATTTAAAGAAAATTCGCTAATATTGATAAATTAAAAACTTACGTAAACAACTATCTTTTTCATAATATTAATTATATATGTAAGTAAAATCATTGTTAATTGTAAAAATCACATGTTAAATTTGTCATTCATATTAACTTTCTATCTCTCGTAGTTACCAATAATGATCTTAAAAAAATGTATTCAAAGTTTAGAGTTTTGAAAAAAAAAAATAGGAAACATATTCAATATATTTGAAATTTTACAAGGATGCAAAAACTCATCATACTTTTTTTTTTAATTAGAAGGATATTGGAAGGGTTTAAATGATTTCACTCCATTTTAATCAATGTTAATGAATGTTTAATTTTTCATCAAGGGCCAATTTTTTTTTTTTTTTTCCCTTTTTTCAATGATAATGACAATCTTGCAACAAAACTAATGGTGTGAATGGGATATAACTCTTCTCCAAAACTTGGGGTTAAAAGCATTGAGTCTTATCAGTTCTTGTTGTGCCTTAGTGCTTGAGCCTGAAGATTTTGGTTCTCCTCCAAGAGCCTGTCATATTCAAGTAGTAGATCTGCAGCTTGCTTTTGGAGGGAAGTAACATGAGCTTCAGCAGTTTCAACTCTTTTGTCCTTCTCTTCACATTCCACCTTTGTCTTCTTCAAACTTTCTGAAAGACCAGAAATTTGTTCCTTCAGTTGCATTATCTCCTTGGAAGCTTTCTCTTCCTTTTCCTTCAGCTCAACTTTCTCTTTCTCAATGCTTTCCACTTCTTCTTTAGAAGCTCCTGCATTACTCCTTAACTTGTTAAGCTTTTCGAGATAATGATGCACACGATCAATTATGAAGCCAAGGAATAATGTAAAACCTGCAAGATCAAACCAACTCCTTTTAAGACAAGTTAATCTACTTTCATTGTAGGAAACATGTAAGGATTGATAGCAAAAATGATCTAAAAAAACATTCAGATGAGATTCAAGGTGAGCTAAAATTCCCACACTCGTAAAAAATGAAAAAGGTGAACAATATATCATAAGAAAAACCCACAAATATGTTGTTTTAAGATTTTGGGTTGAAGATGATGTTAAATTTTCTCGGTCTCCCTCTTAGAAAAACTCACACATACAGTGACTCAACAAATCTAAATGTATTTGTAAAAGTCTAATATCACCAACAAAGCGTTGTAATGTATGCATGAATCAAAATTTATATTTTGATGTTAACCCTCTCTGTCCCGTATCAGCTTTGAAAACACAACACCATAAGGGAAAATATAACTAAAATAGGAGCAAATATGAGCAATTTAAATAAGCATAAATGTGAAGTTGAGAATGTTCATGGAGCTACATAAGGAAACGGTTCAATTTTAGAAGATGGAATTTAGAAACAAAGATTATGGACAATTAAGACTTTTGAGAAAAAACTAATCAATTCCTCATGAAAATAATTAATTCTCAAAACCTTAACTAGGTTCTGGTTAGATTTCTTCTGTAATAAACATATTTGTTACACAGAAGTAGGCAAAATCTAAGCAGTTACAACATAGCATTCTGCATTCATTGTTTCTCTTCAGTAAGACCTAACAATAGACAAACAAGTCACAACTGCTGCCAACCCTCCAACTAACAACTTATCATGTTTATCACTCCACAACAACCCTAAATAAAACACCAGGTCAACAACTCACAAAACCACTACCACATCAGAAACCAGATAGAACATATATTTTCACCACCCTTGCTACTGTCAAAACTACTTTAAATTCTACAGAATCACACAAACAACCATGAGAACACCACTGCATTCTACAGCACCACAGCCACAACAGACTATAATAAGATAGTGCAAGTCAGCATCATAGCTGCCACTGCTATAAACTCAAATTTACTATAGTAGTCAAGAAATTACCCTGATGATGCTTTGATTCCTATTGTCAATTCCGTCACTTCGGCCCAAATTTGCCAATTTATTGATACATCTCACTTCTGACTTTATTGATACATCTTATTTTATCAGTATTACTAATGCTAAAGCTATTATTACTATTGAAGGCTATGCCTATTGCTAGAAAAGAACAGAACATAAAATAAGTGAAGAGGGAAACAACATTAATATGTGGTCAAGGACAAGAGAATTGTGGTGAGAACAATAATTCGTATTAAAACTTATTAATAAAGCACGTGTTTTAAATGGTCACCACTCATTTCTTTTCATTGTGCTTTTGTTCACTAAGTTTGTGTTCTCGTGTGTGGGGTTCCAGTAATCCCAACTTAGATATCATGTGGCAAAGGGTGGGTGTAATCTATACATATAACTTGTTTGCACTAATTTAATCTTTCATGAGTATTAAACTGGTATACTAGAGCACCAAAACTACAACATTCAGAGGCGTTAATCATATGGTTGTAACAAAAAGAAAAACTTGACCAATTAGAATATGTAGAAGCGTGTCGACACTACTTCAGAGAAGGATATCATGAACAAAACGAATATATAGAAGCATGTTCTTTTAGGCAATCTTTGGATAAGATCAAAAGACCAATTAGAATACCAAGGAATTTAATACAAGGGGAATTCAATATTTCAATTAAAGCAATCTAATTCCCTTTATTTGCTGCAAAATCTTGTTTGGTTATGTGTCATCTAAGATAATCATATATCACAGAAATCTTCCAAACAGCCATTGCAGGGAGAAGCAGTGTAGCATCACATAACATCTTCCTCTAATGTGTATCAATCTTTCATACTATTAGAGTAAATCAATTTCAAATAGATTTGACTAGAACAGCCTCTACATTCTCACTTTTAACGGCAAGCAACTCATTCCATGAGTTCAAATTCTTATCCAACATCTTATCAAAAACCTGATTATATGGTACTTAACTTTCTCATTTGTACTGAACGTGGAACTTAGAGTCATATTTCGATTCCTAACAATATGAACTTTGTTAAGTTTCAATTCTTAACCTTTAAAAAAACTCATTCCAAAATACACTTTCTCTCCAATGTTTCCTCAAACAGATCCCTCTCAAGATTGAGCATTCTGCTCTAGAGTACTTGCCTACCTAATACCATGGCATTGCACATTATGAAGCTTTGACAAGAGTCAAAGATCAAAAGATTCAAGTCACACCAAGCCTTATACAGATTGAAGCTATGCATTGGCTCATTCAAGTGGCTCAGTCAACAGCAGCTAAAGGAGGAGCAAGCAGCATTACAATTTTGAAATCCCACACAATAGAGCTGAATTTAAAATTCCTAGTTGTTAAGAGAAAACATAGCCCAATAAATCCTTTGATATTTGCCAATTCTTTGGACTCCAAAATAAAGTAGTTCACGATAAGGCACAACACAAGGCAATATCTTAAAAATGACATCTTGTAAACATGCTTTTTATCCAAACATAACCTCAGTACTTACAAACACGCTTTCCTTAAATGATAAAAAATAACACAAATCAACCTCAGATCTGCAGCACATTCAAACAACCTTTTTCAAAAGGGCTAACTTGAATTTCCAGTTAACAATCAAAACAAATTGATGAGACCAAAAATGCACCAAAGACCAAACAACAATTAAATTTAAAGACTACAAATATAAGGCACCCTTCTTCACCTAAACCCCTAAACTAAGATGTGCCAAGCAAAACATTCACAGCAGCAACACTTCATAGCCACATTTGCCAGCAAAATCAATACTTCACTCACAACCACATAAGAAACAATAACTACATGTCTGGTTATTTAGAAAGAGAGAGTGAAAATGAAGTGACCCAGAAGAAAGGTGTGTGAGCATACCCATGAGAGAAGCCTCCAGCAAGTGGGTCCTCCACAGAACTTGATCCATGGGTGACATGGTACCAAGCTTGGCACCTTTGTTCTGGATCTTAACAATGCTCATAAGGCTTGAGAAGAGAATTACGGACATGGTGCCAGCAATGGTCTTCACTGTAGCAGGACCCTTCCCCATTTTCATCTGATCCAGCGTCTTAATAACAAGATCTCTCAGTGGCCCAATCTTCACCAACAAAAGAAATGCCATAGCACCCTCCACAAAAAGCACCAAGAACAACAATTGAATCATCCTTTTTGCCCCCCACAAAATAACAGATACCCACTTCAACTACAATTATCAAAATCCTTTTTTTCAAGAAAAACAAATGAAAGCTACCCCCACAAACACACTCTCATTCTTTCAACAAGCAAAGTATCCAAACTAGTAGTCAAATCAATAGAAAAACAAACACACAAACAAACCCTCTTACACAAACTCATACCCTTTTGACATTTTGCTGAAACCGAAAAATGAACAAAACTCCACACGAATAGGCAACAAAAAATTAAGAAAACTAAAAATACAAAATGTTGAAAATTACAAGATCAGGGAAAGCTTAAAGCTTTTCTTTGCAGAACATGAACATTTCTCCACTAAAGCTGATTAGTGTGAATCAATCAATTTATTTAGCATAAAGATATAAACTATTCCAAAAGAAGCTCGTTAACCCTTTTTTACATCTATAGGCCTCTCAAGTGGGGTGCACTTGCTTTAGTTCACAAAATAGAATTTGAAACGTTTATTCATTTTTGTATAGTTTATAGTTTTAGGAAAGTTGAATTTTGATTCTATAAAATATTAATTGAGGATTTGATTATCTAATTTTTTTTTATTTTAAGTAATTTTAGTGAACTGTTACATTTAACTGTTAGCAAAAATATTTAAGACGTTCATCAAAACAGTATGTATTAAAATTAATTATGAAGTTTATTATTAATATCTAACATGAATAAATTGGCATTATTATTACTTTCCATAAACAATTACACAACAATGAAAAAATTACATAATTTTGAAAACAAAAATAATTACATCTGTAATTAAAATTATATATTTACAAAATTAGAGGTGGAAAATAGATTCAAGTGTATTTTATAATATTAGAGTACATCAATTAAATTATAATTATTTAATACAATAATATATTATGTAAAAAAAATTGATAGTGCGAAATATAAAAACGTTAAATATATAACCTTTTGGCGTAAAAGGTGGTGGTATGTTGGTCTTTTGAGACATTGGCAAAAGTCAAGAAATGGTACATACTTTAGGGTTTTGTCTTGTTGGTAACTTCAACTTCGAGGTTCGTCCTATATAGGTGAGGTACTTTTTTAACTTTAATTACGATTTTATCCTGTTGAAGATGCACATTTTTTCTAATTAAAAATTTAATATAATTATTTGTATGATAAAAATTTGTCAAAATATAACATATGACAATTAGTTTATTTTTTATTAATTATTATAGTTATACTGTAAAAATATTTTCAATTTTTTAACACAATTGCTCCGAGTTTCTTATAGATTATAAAGATTAAAACATTTTAATAATGAAAATAGCAATACAATAAATAAAAGAATAAATATATGATAAAAAAACAGTTAAGAAATTACTCTTTATTTTTAATAGATATAGATTATCTAGCATCCTACAAAATAGATATTTCTATTAATACAATAAAGATTTTATAAACATGTATATCTTACAGAGTTAATATGCTTCAAAATATACAATCATACTAAATTTAAAATTTAAAACATATGTACAATATATATATATATATATATATATAAATTTTTCAAAGTAAATCTCCTTTCGACACAATTCTCTGCAATGTTATCTGTTCACATGTAACACAGAATAATCACAAATAGGTAACAAAAACACAAATACAAATAAGAAAGGATAAACTAACACATTTAAAACAATATTACAATAATTCAATTAATCACATACTTCAATAACACATAAACATGTCAAAATCATTTATTTTAGTTAATTTCATTCATAATTTGAACTATATGACTTTGACAGATATAAACAAACTTGACTATATTTTTGTACATTAAATAGAGCTCGAGATATGCACCTGCCATACAACTCCAAGATGTGAATTCACACAACCTCCAAACCAATGAATCGTCAATCTTGTATGACAAAGGTTAATCTCCTCCTGAGACTTTTCTAACCAGTTATGTTTCAAATTGCAATTACTCAGTTCAGACCTCCTTCGACTCTCACCACCTAGTAATAATCATCTATTTGATTCCTATTACTAGTAGATTCAGAATATCAATTGTTAATGATCAAATCCTTAGACAATGCACATCCTAATTAGCCTAAACTCAGGTATTTTCTTTCCTGAAAATATTTTTTCTTGATCTTGACCATCCTAATCAATACTTTAACAATATCATATCATAAACATATATCTCTACTCATGTATTCATTCACTTTTCAATTTCAATCTCAAAAAAAAAAATATCAAGAATTACTAAATCATCAATACTATTAAATTTAAATTATAAATCAATCTATACATTACACTATAAAAGAATTAAACAATCAAAACTGAAAACCAAAAAAAAAAAAAAAAGAAAAAGCTTGAGCGAGAATATTCTAGCTAGAGAGAGAAAACCCTAACAGAAGGAAAATATAACACGATAAAGGGAAAAAGGGTGGGAGAGAACTCAAATT
>Ga0099824_1008760_pt1 | contig 12783 bp, 2 predicted proteins | sample SiratrowhiteBW_FD_76837 | JGI IMG/M metagenome (GOLD analysis project Ga0099824, IMG submission 76837) | Root nodule microbial communities of legume samples collected from California, USA - Siratro white BW | ecosystem: Host-associated > Plants > Roots > Nodule | place: USA: California... | reverse complement strand
TATATATATATATATATATATATATATATATATATATATATATATATATCTGTAAAAATATTTGATATTACTAAAATTTAAAAAATTAATACAAATTATTTTATAATGTTAAAAACATTATTAAAAATTATGAGAAAAGAATTATATAAATAAAAAAGAAGATGAAAATGGGTAACTTATTTGGTGGTTGGGAGCACTTATCTCGTATCTGAACAGTCCTATATATAAACTTGACCCACTTTTTGTTCCTATTGCTCTCAAGTTTTTCATTATTTCCTTCCTTCCTGGGTTCTACTTTCTTTCCCTCTCGCAATTGGCAGGTATTTCGTTTCTCATTATTCTTTTACTCTCTCTGCATTATTTTCTACTTCTTTTTCAATTTATTGTTTTGATCGCTTTCTTTATTTGATCTTTACTTTTACTTCGTGGGGTTGTTGCACTCATACCGCGTTTTACGTACGCAACGCAAGTTCTTAACTTTGACCCTCGCTTTTTGCGAACAAGAGTTTCTTTCGTACCCAGATATTCATTTTTCATCTGGGTTGTGATGTTAGTGCTTTGTCAACGTGAAGGTGCATTAACGGGATTTAAAGACTCTTTCTTTTGTATTTGCGATTTGCATGATCATGATACCGGTTTCGTTCTTTTGTTGAGTTAGTCAATCTTTTCCCCTTTTTTAAATTGGGGTTCAATTTATTTTGCAATATTTTTATGGTTTTGTTAGTTTGATTTGGAGTTTTGTTATTCTGTTTCTTTAAGACTTTAGGTGAAAGAAATGGCTGGCGAATCATGCTTCATTTGTGGTCCATTTGTTTGGTCTGTAGAAGTTAGGCCACTGTTACCTTCTTTGTATAATTATTATTCTTTAGTTTCTGGGTAAGGAGATCATTAGGCTAACCTTTACCATTCGTTGCCTTTGATTATATTGTATTAAATGATGAACTGTTTCGAGATTTAATGCATTGTGAATTGTGAGGTTTTCATTCTGACATGTATTTGATACATTCTAGTTACAATGTGATATGGTTCTTCTCTTTGTATGTACGGTATTTACATGTGTCATATGTGTCTTTTTCTTTGTATGTATGGTACATATGCTCGTATCTGTGTGTGTATACATTCCAAGGATATCTTTCATTAGACTAATCTTAATTTGGAAGTTGATACATAGTGCTAGCTGTGTTTTGATTAATGATTATGCATACAGAATTATGCAGATCTCATAATTTCCCTCCCTTTCTGGCCTATTTTTCTTATTGGTCTTTTAACTATTAATTTGTGTTTCGGATGCAAGTGTTGTGCTAATGAGATCATATAAATTTGAGGATTCTTAGCATTGTTGAAAATGTCAATTATTACATCTCATATATATTTAATCTCTCTCTTCCAGTGCTTGGTGATAAATTACCTCAGAAGGACTTTGTTGGTTACAAGTAACAAAGGGCAAATTTCATGTCTGAATTCGAAACAAACATCCCAAGTGCTTTTGGTGGGTGTTGAATATCTCAGTTATATATTTTTTATGGCATAAAGATACCCAATCACTCTGAAAGTAGAAAGCAACACTTTTTCAATGGTTTGCCCTCTGATGTGGTTTGACAATTGAATAGATCCCTTTGCTGAGGCAAATGCTGAGGACTCAGGTGCTGGGACGAAAGAGTATGTTCATGTTCGTGTACAACAACGTAACGGAAGGAAAAGCCTAACAACTGTTCAAGGATTAAAGAAAGAGTATAGCTATAGCAAAATACTCAAGGACCTGAAGAAAGAATTCTGCTGCAATGGTACTGTTGTCCAAGACCCTGAGTTGGGCCAGGTTTGTGTGTTTCTGTTCTTCATCAAAAAATGCTATTTGTCATCATCCAGTGAACTTCTTTTGTCCCTTGATATGTAACATTCTTCTTATGTTACATGATTTTCAACAAATGCCATTGGGTGCATCATCTCTTGTCATTTTTATCAATAAGTCTAAACATCAATTGTGTATATATATATATGCAGGTTATACAACTTCAGGGAGATCAAAGGAAGAATGTTTCTACTTTCCTTGTGCAGGTAGACATTCTGATATGGTGTGGCTGTTGTTCTTTACTATAAAATAGTATTGTGATATCTAAATTCCTGTGTGATGTTACAAACAGGCTGGCATAGTGAAGAAAGAACATATCAAGCTTCATGGTTTCTAAGATCTAACCAACAGTGGCAATTTGAGTTCATGCTAAACATTGAATATCAGCAGCAGCTTATAAATCTGAATTCAAGCAATTATTAGTGACATCAACATTCTGTTATATTGTAGTTAGAGTCATATATAATCTTCTGTGGTATTGTTTACCTATTCTGGAAAGTTACAGCTGGGGGATAAATGGTAAGGATAATATGTCTACTTCTAAGACAATGGTAAGAATAAATTTGTTATTATTCTTCCCTGTGCAAGTGACTTCTAAGCCTATTTGGTTGCATTTTATTTTGGATCATTGACCTGCCAAATTGATGGGGTTAGAAAATGAGGGCAGAGTGAAATGCCAGTAGAAGGAAATTATAAAACTTGAATTGTTATCTATAGAAGATACCTTCTTTTATATTTTTTAAACTAAATATCGTATTTTTTATATTCTTTTCATGTAAGCATAAATAACTTGTTTAGTTTGAAGGACATTTTGTTTTTATTTTGACAATTTGTTATTATAATGAATTACATTGAGTTAATTTACAATATCAAACTAAACTATAATGACTTGTGCTGTATATTTTTAAACTAAAAATGATGATTTTTTAAACGTGTCATCTGATTTGTCTTTATTTCCCTTCACATCGTGTTTGATGTAGGCTGTAAAAAATGAAAGAAATAAGTTTGAGCAAAATTAAGAAAATGATACCTTTTTCTTTGTTTTTACAGATTACGGTTCTCGTCATGAATAAAAACCTATAAATGAATGAGAAAAAGAACCCAGATGTATTTAATGTATTTATATAGTTTCATTTTCAATTTGCTAGCATTTAAACTTCATTATATGAATACATAATTTTGTTAAATTAATATATATTTCTGTCTTTTAGTATTATTATTTTTTAGTAATTTATAATCTTATTTGTTAAATATTATTATTATAGACTTTATTTAATTACTACTAATACTAATAATAACAACTGGGAAATAATAATATATTGCCGAGAATTTTGTTTTCATTTGCTAGTTATTTTTTTTTCAATTAGAAAAACAGAAGAAATTTTTTATTCTATTTTCGGTTTACTTTCAAAAATCTATATGGTCCTCGTTTTGTTTAATCTTATTTTTTTATATTTTATCTCTTTCAATTTTTCTTTTCAAATCAAACAAAATACCAATATTTAACAAAAAGAAAACAAAATACTATAATATTGAAACATAGATTTAAACGCCCTTGACGATAAATGATTGCTTATCAAAATGATATTTGTTAAAATCTTTTTAATATTTTCTATCTTCCAGAAGGCCTATGTCACCATGGCCGTCAATGGCCTATCATTTTGTTTTTTAATATAGAACATAACTATCATGTGTAAGCTTTTGAGGTAAACATATTTACAACATGGTGTGATTAATTTTTTAATGATATTTTGTTTTTTTACTATCAAATTCTAAATCCTATATACAAAATAAACACGTGTATTAGTTGAGCTGAATATCCATTAATCCGTAATCCACCATTACTTAAACATTGAATTAAAATTCTAATAATATATTATCGATACATTTTTATTTAATAACGAATAAAAATAATTTATTTAATAAACTTGTGTAGTTAAGCGAAATTTATATTCTTTAGAGGCTTTATGCAATTTTAAAAGTACTTAAATAAAATGATATGCTATTAACTATTTTAAAAAATATTTTATTTTAGTTTTAAATATTCATTTACTACCCATAGTTATACAAATTTTATCTTCCGGTTTTCATATATAAAATGAATTCATTTTAACATTTTTTTTAAATTCATATATATTCTAGTTTTAGCCTCTTTTATTTCTTACAGTTTAAATTCATTGAAACAAAAAGAGATTAAAGATATTATTTTTATGTATGGAAGAAAAAAAATATTAAGTTCTATCAGAGGAACCAAATGAATAATTTAACCTATAATTTATTTTTTTAGATCTTAATTTGATTTGCCTTTATATTCGTTCAATTTCTATTTTTTAATTTTTTTTAATTTGAGACATTTTGTGAATATTTTTCTATTTTTTTACCTCTACGTAATTCTTAGATATTTTATATAGTTATTATAAATTAGACAAAAATAATAGTCAAATAATATTACGAAGTTAAATTTTTTAATGTAACTAAAGATATTAATTACTTATCTTCGATTTATATATCACCGTTTAAAAAATCAACAAATAAAAAAAGGAATCAGTGGTAATGATATTTTTAATGACCAGATCACAGTGAAGTAATAGTAACAGTTAATACTGAATAATTAATAACCTCTCATTACTTAATTCACCTGGAATTAAGACTATTAGGATAACAACTTTCAGCTTTTAATTAAAATATTAATTTCCTTAACATTATTTTACAAATAATAGTAGAACAATCAATAAACTCAACAATTAATAAATAAAAAGTCATATCAAAAGTATTGTCAGAAATCTATTAATAGTATTTTAGGCTATATACTTTTTTTTATACAAAAAATTGGTTTAATTAAAGTTTTATTTTCAAGAAATTGTAAGATTCTATTTTTATTTTTATTTTTTGCAAATCGAAAATTTCTAAAATTTAAATTTTGATTCTAAAATTGATTTAAGAGGTTAGAATCACTTCATAAGAAGATCTGGCCAAATACTTAATAGATAAAATCATGATTTAACCATGATACTATATGTCAGTTTGTAGTATATTATTGAATTAAGTATGATTGGAAAGAAAAGGTTTTTTGACGAAAGAGATGATGAAGAGTGTATAATATATAGGAATATACGTACGATCTTAGAAATAATATTATATTTATTGTAAGAAAATAAAAAAATGGTTTTAACACTGTCACCACGTTCTTATCCCTTTGAAGATGACTCAGCCCTATCAATATACTGCATTAGAAAACAAAGCATGTTTTTGTTTGATAGTAATTGCGTAGCATTGTATATAGTAAATTAAGTTTCCACTACAAAACGTGTGGAAGATGTTCAGGTAAACGCAAAGTCCTTTCTAATCATACCAAGTTCCCACCCTTTTTCAATCACTTCCGTGTTCAACTTCAACCATCAAACCTCATCAAATTTTCAACACTACTTTAACATGATTATTAGAGTGTGTTTTATTTTTTCATCATCTTCATCCAAAACATTTTCTTTTTCAATTTCAGTTTTCTGCATTTAAAAGAAACACGTCAATTTTTCTTTGTATACCAAACTGGTGAAAGTGATGTTGGTCCAGGTCTTATATGAGTTTCTAGATGATTGATTAGTCCATGTTTAGAATCTAGAAGATTGATTAGTATAATATTTTCCTTTTTGGGGTGATTTGTATTTTTGCATTAGTGTGTTTTTGTTAACTTTATTTGGGATTTCCCTCTTATTGAAGAAACAGACAGAATCAGTGCAAAATGTACCAGCTACCACCATCCCAACAACTACTAATTAGCATCGCAATTTGCTTCAACATTTCAAAGGAATTAACAAACTACACTTTGCTTAGCCCAAAAGCCATCATAAAACATTGTACTGAATTTATTATACTTCATTTTTCTATATTTATGTAGATTATTTTATCACTATCTTTACAATTTTTTTTAACCATAATTTCATTAACCTATAGTTGAAATTTCACTGCATTGCTTTAAATTTTACTTGAACATAATGTACTTACATTATCACTAACCACCTTATTCAGATACATTTTCTTTTTTTATTAACCGTTCCTTAAGGTATATTAAGAACTGATAAACATATACAAAGTGTCATTAATGATATGATAATTTTTATTTTTTAACAAAAAAAACCACACTTTTGATTCCTTAACCATAAGAACAAAATGATGGTTAGCAAAATTGATTTTGTTTAACTTCAATCACGTATGATTCACAACTCTTGTGAAACCCAAAATACAATATGAATAATGCACACAACTGAGTCTATTAACCTAATTACCATACCATAACATGATATATACTTTGTCAGATCTTGGTACGATGATTATTTTTCTTAGATATTCGTGTGCATCTAACACCGACACATTTGTCATCTACAAAATTCCACGCCAACTAACACGTCCAACCCAACTACCAAGCTTGCACGTTAGACCGAAATACCATGTGTTCAACTACCACTCTTTCCACTCTCTATTTTACTTTCATTCCCTCTTATTCTTCTTCTTCTTCAATTCTATGTACCCTTCTACTATCCTATGAATTTACATCCTCCTATTAATACCCTCACACTTCTTTTTCAAAACATATTCAATATTCAACACTCAAGCTTTCAAAGCTCTTTTCAACTTGCTGTTGCAATGGCAGACATAGATCGCTCCTCTGATAATGCTTCTGCTGATTCTAAAGGTACCCTTTAAGAATCCAAGTCTTCTGATACCTAGACAAGTATATTTTGAGGTGATTATAGTTTCCTTGGGTCTATATATTGTAACATGCACATACAAACATTTTTCTTTTCTTTTTTGTGACCACCTGAGATTGCCACTTTTAGTCTTAATGTGTGATATCATTTGATATATATTGAAAACACAAAGTTGTTCATTGCATCATTTTTAGTAACTTGAACTATTTAACAAGATATGATCTTACACTATGTGATATGTGTCTATGCATTTAGAAAAGTTATTGTTTATATAAATTTGAGGAGTTGATTTGCGTTATGCAGAAAAATCCCTCCAAATTTCGAATGTTGAATTTTCTGAGGCTGAGGAAATCCTTATTGCCATGGTGTATAATCTGGTTGGGGAGAGGTGAGTATATACATGCTTTCTTTTGCTGAACCACTTTTATTTTTTCCTTTTAGATGAAGGTTATGAAACAAAAGGTTTTTCCTTAGGTGGTCTTTGATTGCTGGAAGAATTCCTGGAAGAACTGCAGAAGAGATAGAGAAGTATTGGACTTCAAGATATTCGACTAGCCAATGAAGTGACAGAGAATGAAGCAAGAAAGTTTTGTGTGGCTGCATGTCATTGAAGTGACTATGTGGGTTATGAAATGGAAGATGTTCCTATTACATACTGCTTCTTGTATTTGCTTTTTGCGGTAACTAAAAGGGGCGTGTCATTCTAAAAGCCCTTATGTGTAATGTTACTTTATCTCCATATATAAATCTTATAATGTTCCTATCTGTTTTAGGCAATCTATGATTCAGATATTTTCATGTCAAAAGAAGTTTCCAAAAGTACTCAATCTCATCCTTCTTCTTTGTCATTCTTTAAGGTGACAACAAATTATTTTCCTTATGGTATTTGGGTTTATGCATCTAGCCACAAAAAACAGCTTTGCCTAATGCTGCATGAACATTATTGGATAAAAAATAAATATGCTATTGATATGCTACAGTTGCAAAAGACATACAATATCCCTTATAGTCTGTAATACCTCTTCCAAAGTAGAATAGATTTGGTTGGACTGCTAGATTGCTACCTCCTTGTAAATGCCTTGAATTTTTAATGCAATCGTACTAGTATCTTTCTTTAACATATCTTGAAATCTATAATTTATTATTAAATTAAACACTTATTTTTAAGCAGTTCTCACTAAATTTCTTATGAAACTCTCATTAAGGAAACCAATTTTTAACAAAATTTAACTAATCATAAAGAGAATATAAAAAGAAAGAATGTTAGAGACTGCTATTAGACCATACTCTTTAGCTTGAGGTTCAAAAGGCAAAAAGTTATATACTTGCTAGTCCCACATCGAGTAAATACGAAACATATGGCTTCCAGTCAAACATCTCGGCCGAAGTTGCATATGGACTCCTAATTATTGGCAGGTTTCAGCCCATTTAGGAATTATTTAAAGTACAACATTATAATATATTATCTCCAAATCAATGCAATTTTAGTCTTTAAAAAAAATTTAAATGATATGATGTATTCGATTTTCAATGAATATTATTTTTATTTATTTTTAAGTCTCTGAATAAATTGTATCAAACTTTGCATTTGAAAATTGATAAAAATAATGTATTTAAAAGAGTGAGATTATTAATAATTACTATATTTATTATATATGCTTGATAAAAATAATGTACTGATTAAAAGAGTGAAATTATTTTAAACAATTATTTCACTAATTATCATTCTTAATCTGTAAAAGAAACATTAAGCTGCAATTATTTTAAGGTGAAGAGTAACTCTATAGTCTATATATAAAGCATGTTTGGCAATTGGATTTTGAAAAGCAAAGTGTATGTATTTTATTTTTAAATTAAAACATATGTAGTATTTATAAAATTTAAAAATCAACCCACTAAATTTATGTTTATTTATTATTGATAAAAATATCAAACTAAATAATTTTTATTAATAATTAACACATTATTCTCTTAATGATCCCACTTTCATTACTTAAACAAAATAAATAAAAATACATATAAATATAAATAAAATAAAAAAATCCAAGAGACTATCTCTCAATTGTATATCTCTTTGATAATGTATCAAGACACCATATTCACAATTATAAAACAACTAAAGAGAAAAAGAGTAAACCAAAACAAAACATTCACAGGCATAATAATTAATTAGAAAAATGTTTGTTTAACACCACTATTCATCTTTGTATTTCATTTAACACTACTTTATATAATAAAATATTATATAAATAATAAAATAATAATATATACAAGTAGGAAATAAATAATAATATCAAAATATCACCATCTTAATAATTATTGTTCCCCTCTCCCTCTCTCCCCCACCCCATATATATATATATATATATATATATATATATATATATATATATATATATATATAAGCTCTTATCATATGATTGTCCTATATGACTTGAGTTATTGGTAGAACTTGAATATATATTAAATTTTTTAACTTAATATTCATATTAGTAGAATATAGCTTAAATCTTAAACTTAAAATTCATACTCCGCATTCCACTCACTAATAACTCCTCTGTTTATTCATTAAAGGTCTAAAAGTGTGTGTTTATATTGGATGATTTTATATCTTACATTAATATTCATATATACATAGAGAGGAACATATATAATGAATTATAAATCTAGATAAGTTTTTATTTATTATTATTTTATTATAGGTAAGTTAAAAATAAATAAATATAAAAGTAGTAAATATTATAAATCTGTTTTGAAATTCGCTTTTAATTTTATTTTGGAAATCATTTACAACTGATTTATTTTCAGACATATCAGATCGGGAACAAAATAAAATTTATTCAAATTAAGTTTGATTTGTAATTAGTTGAGATAAATATTTTAGCTTATGATTTATTCTTCACTTTTCAATATAAATAAATCAAATTTTTCTGTTGCACTTTAGTGATTTAATCGCTGCATTAAATCTGAAAATTTAGAAATTATTTGGACTAAAATTAGCTTGGTTTGCAACTATACAATTTATAAAAGTTTTCAAAATTCAAATTCTTAATGATCCTATTTTTGAAAATATTTGTTATTAATTTCTGTAGAATATAATTGTTGTATATTGTGTTAAATTATTTCATACGCAAAATTAATCAAGTTTAATACAAAATTATAATTAGAGAAACATTTCTAGTTTTAGGAGTGCATAAGATGATTAAGATTTCACTTTCAAACATCCAACTACCAATTTTTATAAAGCTATATATAGAAGAACAATTTCAAGTTGAAGAATACAAGGAGCAAAGAGAAAAATACTTTATATATTGAAGAATTACTGAATACCTGAGTGTTTATTGTAAATATGTTATCAAGAATATATAGAGTTTTGGATTGTGCGAAACTACTGTGTAATTATTCATCACAGTGAAGTAACCCTTGTGAGCTTTCATTGTTCTCTTTTGAGAGTGTTTATTTTAATATTGAGTGGTTTTTATCTCAATGAGATATTGAAACTGATATAACCTGAAGAGGTTTGTTTACTCAAATTTATTAGAAAGGAGAGAATACTCATGTTCCCTGGAGATGAGAAAATACTTGTGTTTCCTGAAGATGAGAGAATACTCGTGTAACCTGTAAAGGTGGTAGATTAGTGAAAACTTTTAAGTAGTTGTTTAAGAGGACTGGATGTGACAAGTTTGAGCTAATCAAGATAAATCTTGTGTGTATTGGATTTAATTTGACTAATGTCTTGCATGCCTCAGAATTATTTTTTATCGTCGCTTATTTATTATCCGCTGCAAATCGGGTTTGTAGGCTTTTTTCAACCCCTCTTCTCGATACAATATTGAGTTGCGAGTAACATCAATTGTCTCGTGCCAGAGGCCTGGTGGGCCAAGTCACAATTAAACCATGACACTTGGGCTGCTACACTTTTAAGTAGAAAGAGTTGCATGTTATATCTTTTGGCCTAGTGGTAAGAACTTGATCCCACAATTGATATCAGAGCCAATGTTATAAGTTCATTCATATTGGGACAATTGTTTAGAAGAGATTGTTGTGGGTGACATCAATTATCACGTGACAAAGATCAAGTGAGCCAAGTCATAATTGAGTGGTGGCACTTGAATTACTACGCTCTCCACTAAAAAAAATCACACCCTAACTAATGACTATATATATATATAATCACTTTAACATATCATCATCTCAATCACATCTTTCACGTCACACAATAAGTATAACTCATTTAAACAATTTTATTACATAAAATATCCTTTCAAAATCATTTAAAAGAATTCAAATTAAGTTTTTATTTTAGAAATTATGGTGAATGGATTTCCAACAAATTAATATTCTATTCATATTTAGCATTTATACTAGTTTAAATTTATTCATATTTAGCCTTTATACTAGTTTTTTTCAACTCTCATAACCTAATTCAAATAAATATTAGCTTTCTATTACCTATAAACATCTTACTTACTAAAAAACTCCGCTCCTTAAAAGCACAATGAGATTATGATGTTTAAAGACCTTCTAAATTTCTTTCATTAAGCAAATCCTACTAAACAAACACACATCACTGCGAATTTGATTAATAAAATATTTATCTTTTCTCTGCTAATCATGCATATCGCGAATTTCTAAATTAAATCCAGGAAAAAAAAGTCTGATCAAAATTATGTTAAAAAAATTATAGAAACATAATAATTGTATATAAATAAATAATTAAATTATTTTAATTTTATATAATATTTTAAACTGAAAATAAAATTATCATTTATCATAATTTTAAATTTTATATTCTAATACTTCTAAAATCGGGTGCATGATAAAACAAGATGCTAAAACACGAATAATATTCCCTCGTCACATCACTTGTTTGATGAAAATTTGTCTTGTCGTTGTTCATACATGTATAGATATCCTCAAATTTTTTATGACTGGTTTCCACATGTTTGTGGATATTCATGAATATTAAAAATTTAAAAACAAACAAAATTGTGAATATATTTGTGGCGAAAGTAAATTTATTAATTCATATAAATTTTTTAAACATAAATTTTGAAGTACTTTTTGTTTTTATTTTGTTTATTATTGTCGATAATTGCGGCTATGGGTGTCTTCTTAGGTATCTTCACCAACCCATTCCATATTTTGAAATGCCACATGAACAATCTTCATCCCCTTAAAAGAAAAGGAAAATTTAATATCATTAATGATAAAAGAAAAAAAAAAAAACAGTATCATCATTGGTTCATCCAAACATATAAGCACGTAGTGAATAAAAAATGTTATCATTCATGCAATTATGGGATTGGATAATAGGTTACTAGTTAGATATGTTTGAGAGGAATAAAAGTCGTAATTCAAACTCACAAGAAACTGAGAAACAAAGTCATTTCGAAATGATAAAACCCTCATTTGTTGTGTTACACCATCAATGTCATGGACCACTCTGATTGGTATATATTTACACAATTATAGTTTCCATTATCTTCTAGCAAGTAAGCAAATTATCATCATATCTTGCTTTGTCGCAACAAGAAAAAACATAGTTGATCATATATATCACCCACTATCCATTTCAACTATAAGAATCCCATACTTCTTTTGCCCCTTTTGTATTCAACGAATCCAAAATCACAACCTCTTACAAACCATTTCACAAACTCTATAATTATCATTTGGTCACAGAAAATTTTAATTTCTCAAATTTTTGAAGACGAAAGACTATTTGAGTTTAAATACGCATTTATCCATGAAATGCTAGCCTTTTTTTTTTTCAGATTTTTATATATTTTGATTCTTAATGTATAGTTATATGTTTTGTTTGTTATACTTAAAAATTTGTTTCACTTTTACTACTTATAAAATTTCTGTTTCTGTGTACATCTTTGTTATTTTATTTTAGCCGTTCTAATATGTTTACTCTTTTGTTTTAGTTCCTATAATATGTTGATAATTTAGTTTTTAGTCCATGAGAAATGTTTTTTTTCTCTTCAATGAAACTAATTTAAAATGAAATAATATTGTAGATACTAAAAAATGAAAAAAAAAAAAAATATATATTAAAAAAACTTTTTTTTTTTTTTTTTTAATAAAATTAAAAAAAAAAAAAACATTTCTCATAGACTAAAAACTAAATTATAAACATATTATAGGAACTAAAACAAAAGAGTAAACATATTAGAACAACTAAAATAAAATAACAAAGATGTACACAGAAACAGAAATTTT
>Ga0099824_1008747_pt1 | contig 12800 bp, 5 predicted proteins | sample SiratrowhiteBW_FD_76837 | JGI IMG/M metagenome (GOLD analysis project Ga0099824, IMG submission 76837) | Root nodule microbial communities of legume samples collected from California, USA - Siratro white BW | ecosystem: Host-associated > Plants > Roots > Nodule | place: USA: California... | reverse complement strand
TCATTTCATAAATAAAGGTAAGGATATGGAGATAAAGAAACAAAAATGTTATTTTTTGCTCTTCATGGCGTTTTTTTATTTTACAAAGTCCTGGGTTCAAAACTGGCATTCTGAATTTTAAAAGTAATTAAAAATCTATCATCACCTTCCCTCTTTTCCCATGCAACAGTCAAGAACCTAAGTGAGTACCTAGCAAGCATGTAAAACACAACTCAACCACCTAAAACCATTTCCGCAACCACATAATACCCTTAACAGCCAAGCCACAAGTCACCAAAAAATCATCATCGGTGGCCACCGCTCCATAATCACTCCGTTCAACACCCAAATAACAACAAAACAATATCCAAAACAACATAATTTTGCCCCAAAAATTGCATCACTTTACCTCCAAAACAGCCCCAAAACGACTCTCCCCTCACCGTCATTTTTTTCGCGCCGCTGCCGCCCCCCGCCGTCACCGCCGCCGCACCGTGCTGTCGCCGCCGCTCCTTGCTCATTGCTGTTGCCACTTTTGGTTCATCGTGGGTGAAGAAAAGTGATGGTGGCTTAGGGTTAGGGTGGTGGTGGTAGCAGCTTAGGGTTTAGGAGTTGGGTTATTCTTCCTGCACCTCCATTAATTAGGATCTACACCCCAGCTCTTCACAATTCCCAAAATACCCTCAATCCAAGTTGAGTTCTTGATTGGTGGGGTTACTTCATGCACCCCCGTTAATTAAGTTCCGCACCCACACTCTCCACAATTACCAAAATGCCCTTAACCCAAGTTAAGTTTCTAATTGGTGGGGTTACTTCCTGCACCCCCGTTAATTAAGTTCTACACCCATACTCCTCTCAATTACCAAAATGCCCTTAATCCAAGTTTCTGATTTGGTGGGGTTACTTCCTGCACCACCATTAATTAAGTTTTGCACCACCAAAATACCCTTAACCCAAGTTGAGTTTTTGACTAGTGGGGTTATTTCTGCACCTTCCTTAATTAGACCTGCACCCATAATTCTTTTTGTTTCCAGAAATGCCCCTTTAATTCTTTTTTATAAAAATAAAGAAAATAAAAAGTTTTGACATATTGTGTTTTTTTCTTTTCTTTTAAAAAAATGTTTTATTTAACTTTCAACTATCCGAAATTTGATTTGAAAAGTTATAATGATTTGATTGAATTCTTAAAATGGTCGTTACGAAAGTTCAATTCGAGAAGTTTTAACTTTGATTGGAATACCAAAAGACCACACGTGTCTACGGTATCCAAATTTAAAGTTTTAACTTTGACTGGAATACCAAAAGATCGCACGCTTCTACGGTATCCAAATTTGAAGTTTACTCTAAAAAACATTCAAAATAAAAATATATAAAATTTTCAAAACTAAAAATATTAAACATTTCAACAACTAAATTTTCCAAAAGAACTACGTAACCCTGATTCTTTATCCTCAATAGAGATACGTAAGACCGAGGTCAAATCCTTGTCGGGCTCCCCTTTTTAAAAAAAAATATTTTTGTTTGTTATTGTTTGCATTTTATTTCATTTTTGGGAAAAATAAATATTTCGAAAAATCACACTCTTTTACTCGTTTAATTAAAGGTACCGTCTTAGGACGGGCGTTGTGGGGGTGCTAACACCTTCCCCACACGTAACCGACTCCCGAACTCTAAATCCGGTTTTGCGAACTTGTCTTATCTTGTTTTTGGTTTTCCATAGTTTTTTCTAATAAACTATGGTGGCGACTCCACTATTTTGAAAATTATTAAAATAAATTATTTTTGTTTGCCGTCTCCGTCATGACCCCGGTTGCGATAAGAGAAAATAAAAAATAATAAAACTCAAACATAATTAAATTGAACAAACAATAAAATTTAAATTAAATTATGAGAATTAATTAAAAGCATATTTTTTTCATTTTTTATTATTATCGGAAGGAAGTTTGATGTTTTTTTGTTTTTTCTATTATTATCGCCGAATAATTAAGTAAAATTGATTTTATTTTCATTCTTTACCTTTTTTTATAACCATTTTTTTTTTTATTTTTCTCAATCTTATTTGACATTTTTCTCTCAGCAGAATATTTTTGTGGACTTCTCCTAATTTAATCTTATTCATTTTTCCATAAATATTTTTACCATATTTTTCATTTTTCTGAAAAATAGAAGAATCCAAAATGATTTTATTCGAACATTTATCATGTATAGTATCACTTCTGATAAAAGGGATTGCGTTTGGCACCTTCAATGCTTCTTTACTAAACTTTATGGATTTGAAAATTTTCTCTTTCCGTCTTCTATCAAATAACAATGGAGGTTCATGTAAGCACACACATTCGTTGTTTGTGCTATTGTCTTGAGTCTTCCGAGAAGAGGGATGGAGAATTACATTTTCACACGACATTCACCTCAAATGAAGATCATTATAGTGTGAAATTTTAAGATTGATAAATGTTTAAAATCTATTTTGGATTGTATAATAAAAAATATTATTTTAAAAATGGACTTTAAGTTGAATTTAATATTATAAAACTAACTTGTATGATAAAGTTTGTATCTATTTACATATTATGAATTGATTTTATCTTTAATCGGTAGGAGATATACTTTTTTTGTGAGAAGGCTGCTCAACTCATGTATAAGACAAATAGTTATGAGTGATTCGGTAGATAGCGGGTGATACAATAGGCCTATCAAATCTTGTTAGCATAAACTCTAATATCATCTTAATAAATAAATTTTAAGTAAAACTCAACCTTATAAAATCTATTTATAAAATAAAATTTGTACCTACTTTTATATATATTACGAATTGACTTTATCTCTAATTAATTTAAAATATCTACCATTTCAAATATGTAATTCACAAATTAAAAGTGTATTCTAAACGGGAAGTTTATTATTGATTCTACTATGTAAAAAAAAATTGCATAAAAAAAGCTTTTCTAATTTTTTTCAATTCACATACGATTTGGAAGGAGTTTTTAACTTAAAGACTTTATTAATTATGCAATTCACATACGATTTGGAAGGAGGTTTTAACTTAAAAGACTTTAGTAATTGTAGGATTCGTTTCTATTTCATGAATTCTACAATTCAAAAAATTTCTTGGATTAAGCAGTTTGAACTATAAAGAAAAAAAAAAAAAACTAGACAGCATAATCTTCACATAGTGACATTAATAACTATGGTGATGAACTGTATAATCCATATTATAGTTTTTGTTAATATTTTAGATTATACAATTTAAAATACAATTTTTCTTTATATTTCAGATTATACAATTTAAAATACAATTTTTACATTTTAAATTATACAATTTGAAATATATTTTTTATTATAAATTATACAATCTAAAATATAATTTTTTATCCTGAATTGGACAATCCAAAATATACTTTTTATTCTTAATTATATAATCTAAAATAAAAAAGTTTATATTTCAAATTATACAATCTAAAATATAAATTATATTTTAAATTATGCAATTATATTTCAGATTGTAGAATCTTATACAAAAAAATTTAAAAAATATAAAATTTATGTAATTTTTTTCATTAAAAATATAATGATTAATTTACTGTACCTATGGAGGTGCAGGAAGAAAGAAAGTATAAAGGTGCAGAAAAAATGCATCCTCCACTTTTTGTTCAAAAAATAATAATTTTAGAAATCTCATTTAACTTCGGACAATTCTTCCTGCGTCTTTATATCTAATAAAAAAGGATATTTTTTCGAAAAAAAATTAAACAGAGATGTTGTCCGAATTTACATTTCAAAATAAAACATAAATCAATTAACATCTTATCAAGTTTATTTTTTTTAAAATAAAATATAAACTGGATGGTCATTTCCATTATTTTTTAAACAAATGTAAACCAGGAAGGGGATGTTCATGGTTTTATGTAGGCGCACAAGGAAGATGTTGATGATGAAGGAAACTGCGGTTCCTCCACCTCCACACAGTGAACGCCGGTCCGGTCTTGGCAGTGGTGACGAAGGAGAGCATAATGCGGAAGGGATCCTTTTCACTTTGCTTCTTCTCCTCTCTCCCTTTTTTGTTGTTGGTTAGTCTGAGTGTAGGAGGATTTGGCGGCGGGTGGTGGTCGGAGGAGTGTTCAGTGGTATTGTTGATTGCAGGATGGACGTGATGATGGTGTGGGGCTGTCATGGTTGGCTCGCGGTAGAGATTGAAGGCATCGTCGTGCGGGCGGAGATCGCCTGCGAAGGGAGGAAAGAGGTGCGTGGGAGGCATGGTGAGGTGCATGACAGAGGAGCATCGTAGCTGTCTTGGGGGCGTTGTGGAGATGTTTGGCGGAGGTGAAAGAAATGAAGGGAGTGAAAGGAATGGAAGGAATTCTTTGTAATTTTAAACTAAAGACATGATAGTCTTTTTAAAATGAAGTAATAGTCTTTTTAAATGGAATATGAAGGTGCAGAACGAGCATATGGAGGTGGAGGAAGTAACCTTGGCCCAATACGGATATAGATTTGGATTTAACAAAAACTAGACCCAACAGATTTTAAATAAGTTTGTATCATATTTTGAGTTGTCGAAACCCATTATAATGTTATATACTTTCTTAAAATGTATATTTTGGAAAAGTATGCATTATATTAATAATGAAAGTTCTTGGCATAATAAATATTATTTACACAAAATAATATTATGTTTATGCTATTGATTTTAAAATATATTATAAAATCTATATTAATTATAGTTGTATATTTTTAAATTTTATAATATACTTATTTACGATGTTACAATTAATATATTAAAAAAGGTTTAATTTGGCTTTATCCCAAATATTATTGGATTTTAATTGATTTAATTTTACACTTATATAATTGACATATCAAAATTTCACGTAAATAATCCTAATAGAAAATTTCAATAAAAATGAAGATAGTCTGTCGAAAGTTTACGAACACATTGAAACAGTCTCACAATATTGTCATGAAAGCTAGTGGTTGATATGAATAACAAAAAAGAAAAAAAAAACAACATTTGATTGAATCAATCAATTGGTGGTTTAGTGATGTTGCTTCCAATTATGTCAAAATATTATAATTGATATAAGTAGAAAGGAAAATAGAAATAAAGAAAAATTTAAAGTGTATCTAAAATTGAAAAATATATTTTATATTATAAATAACCCGGCTTTAATTCTTTTAAATATGATATAAAAAATCAGGTTTGACAAAATGTTGAAATTTTCAATTGAAGGAGGGAGTGGGTTTTGTTATTAAATAAATGGCTATTTTTTTTTTTATTGAATTCAGTTTACATGAATTCATAATTATTCATGAATATATTTTATGAAAAATAAAAAATTGAACAAATAAACCCAAACCATGCATTAAGTTCTATTAGAATACTTTTAATGTCTCCTTAACAATCTCAAATAAATACCTTTATTTTCCGTTTTGTCATAGTTATGTAATAGTTGATCTTTTTTTTGACGTGAAAGGAGACTATTGGATCCGAGCATCCACCTGAAGGGGAGATAGATGAGGCAATTGATTCCTGCACACCAGTTAATTTTAAACTGCACCTCCACAATTTTTCAAAATAATTATTTTACTCTTTTTTAAAGTGATTCCTAAATTATCTGTTTCAGAAAATTTTGACAACACACTTTCTAAAATTTCTGAAAATGTTTCTTTAACGTGATAAGATTTTTTGGAATAGAATTTTTAGAATAAAATTTTTAAAAGGCACAAAATACTTTTTAGAATAATTGTTTTTAAATAAAATTTTAGGAATAAGCCTTTTAAAATATATATAATACCTTTTGGAATGATTTTTTAAATGACATTTTGAAAATAGGCTTTCTATAACATATTTGTGTTTTCTTTCTAAAACAATATTTTTCTTTTCAGTATTTTCCTTTTCTTCTTTTCCTGCCTTTCCTTCCGTGATGATGGTGTAGTCACGATAGTGATAATGATGGTGAGGTACAATGAAAGAAAAAGAAATGAAATATATTTGACCTAATTGTAAGGTGCAGATTAAAAAATAGGAAGGGGTACACAAATAATTGCCTATAGATGAACTACAAAGTGCTAATTTATTTTAATAGTTTTTAGTACACTTAAATGCATTTTTTACATATAATCAATTTCTGCCAAAAAAAACAAAAACTCACTTGATGGATATTTGAGTAAATAAAATAATTTATCAGGTTAAAAGTATGAAATTTTGTATCATTTCTTTTATTTATCTAATTAAAAACTTCCTTTAAGCCCAAAAAATTTAACAATAACAAGTCAGTATTTTTCTTCTTTACCTCCATAGTCTCTCTTCTCACTATCATAATATATACATTTTGAAATATACCATCTAATTTGGAATATAACTTTGAATCACGTAATTCAAAATAAAATTATAAATTACACAATTTAGAATAAGATTATATCATCCATAATATAATTTTGTATTACATAATTTTGAATAATTTGGAATGTAATTCATCTGAAATATAATTACTTTAGATAATATCAAATTATATAATCTGAAAATATTTCATTATGATTTTCAGAATATATTTTCTAAATGATTAAGGTGATATAACAATAGTATGATATCTTGATCATTTTATTTAGCATAGGGTGGAAGAAGAAATTATGAGGGTCAGAAAAAAAAATCCAAGTAAACGGGTTATCAAAATTCAACTTCACACAATCTATGGAAATTGACCCATACGGGATTTGCCCATAAGCATAAAAATTGGGTCTGAGCACAATGGTGAGACAATCCATTCTTCCTGCACCTCCATACTTTCTCCATGCACCTCCATATACACACCTGGTATAATGAAAAAAAAAAATCTATATTTTATAATTTTTTTATTCTAAATTGCACAATTTGAAACATAAAAATTGTATTAGTACAATTTGAAATATATTTTTTTATATTTTAAGTTATATAATCAGAAACATAAACTTTTTTTATCTAAAATATAAAAGTATATTGTGAATGGTATAATTTAAAATATAAAAAAATATATTTCAAATTATATAATATAAAATAAAAATTATATGTTAAATTGTATAATTTGAAATGTAATTTTTATATTCTGATTTGTACAGTCTAAAAAATATATTTATAATATTTTGACAAAAAATATGAGATACAGGAAGAAATCATAGAGGTGCAGGAAAAACGCTTCTGGTGAGACCTGGTCCAGTTGTTTCTTCTAACAAGTTTTCATCCACAATCCTTATACAAAAGTAAAATAACATTTTGTTTAAGTTGTAACCAAGAAGTGAAAACGTGTTTAATTTTTATGACGTAGTAAATTGAAGTTTAATTTTTTTATACTTTCCTTCAAATAAAAATGCATTCGAGACAAAAAAACATTATGCACAAGAACAACTAAAGAAATATTATATATGAGATGCATGTTTTTACTATAAAACATCAATAATCCAGGTACTGTTTTAAACCAGTAAATTGGTTCTCCATTTATATTTGTTAACATTAAAATAATTAATAAAAAAGTTATGATTTTGTGCGACTAAATTAATATCACATTACATTTTTATAAAAAAAAAGTTATGAATATTTTAAATAAAATTTCTGTTAAAATATTTTAGTGTAAAATTAATCAAAATATACTTATAAAGTGTGACAAAGTTACTCGTATTCGAAGTTCAATACTTAATTTTTTTCCACTTTTTAATTTGTTTATTTCGACAGATAAGGTGAATTGAAAAATGTAAAGACAACAATGTTAGTAAACAATTGATTAGTACCTATGTAAGTATTAAACCTTTGACATGAGTTCTTGTAATAGAAGAGTTATGGTTGGAAAATTAATAGAATGATTAATAATAGGTATTTTTGTGTGATAAAAAAGTGGGTAGGTTTTCTTTTGGGAAGGCTGACACTGATATGATGCAGATAAATAGTGTTGCAGAGAGTTTCCATCACTCCTTCTTTACAGAGTAACTTCAATGTGTGTTGCCTGGCTTCACCCAAACAAAGGGAATCATGCTTAGCATAACATGACAAGTTTCTATACACACACCCCCTTTTCTTTCACTTCTTCTTCGTTTACTTTTCTTTTCTTACTCCCTTATATTCAATCATTGCCACCTCTTTCCAACACCACATTTTCTAATATTTCTAATTTTTTAATCAATACCTTTATCATATTCTTCAACATTTTTTTATTAAAATCTTAGGACTCAGAGAAATTAATTTAGGTTAGCTCTTGGAATTTGATTTTGGAATGTAAGATAATTTACATAAAAAGAAAGATGGGTGAGGGAGTAATTAATGCGTTATCTAGATGTGGCCATCTCAATCTCATTATCCAAACACAAATAATGATATTTTTTTTCTGACACTGTTTTGTTATTTATAGTAAGTTATTATTTGTAGTGTGGTTCATAAACAGCGCAGAATCCGGGTCATTAATAAAATTGGTGGTGGTGCTGTTGTGGTTTCAATTATTGGCACAAGTTCAACCAACCAATTTGAATTAAAATGATTATAAAAGAATATTGAGATCCTCTTCATTAAAGAGTATATTGTGTTCTTGTTCTATGTTTCTAGCCATGGACATAGCTTCATCTGTTCTTCTTTCCGAATCTCACTGCAGATGTCATCATGTGCTTGATCGCCCCAAAAAAGAATAAGCACATTATTTAATTAGCTATCACTGATTTCGGCTTTTAAACAAACTAATTCTACTCAAATTATTGTTTACCAATGATTATACTAAATTCAAAAATAATTTATTAGAAGAATAATTTGACGAAAAAGAAAATCAACGTAATGAAGTTAATCTTTATGAGTTAGATCAGATTGATCAATTCCTAACTTAAGTCTATCCGATCAAACTCTGGTTGTACAAGGATTGGTCACTGGATTTTTATATTTTACATTTCTATCACAATATTCATGTAAATCGAAATAATTTTTTGATAAAAAAAATCATTTTTATGTTATACTATAATTCTCAGCACAAGTAGCTATAAAATAAATCAAAACAAAGCGAAAGATGTTCATGATGGATTCAGAAATTTTCTATTATTTTCTGTCAGCTGAATGTTGCACTCGTATCTACAAGGATTCTTATGTCCAAGTTAAGGTACCTAGAAAAATTCGGTGTGTAGAATTATAGTATATAATATAATCCATGAACTTACACCAACTACACTTACTTAATAATCTCCTTAATATCATTTATAAAGCATTTTTTTAATTATGCATAAGTTAGTCTTGTATTAACTTTTCATTTAAGTGTAATTTTTAATTCAGTTACTTTTGATTTAAAAAATAATTGTGTTTTTATTACTTTTCTTGATGAAAATTTTCTAAAAAGTTTATTTCCAACAAATCATTAATTACTAATTAAAAACAAACTTTCATTAACATATTGATCATTTTGTTTAAGGAGAACTCATTATAAATCAATAATACTCTATCTAAAGTTAATAATAAATACTAAAGTCTATAAATTAACTCCATCATAATTTCAAGTTAGACTTGACTAAAAAAGATTATAAATTTAGAAATTGAATTAGGCCTACTAAAAAATTGATTATAAAATTATAATAAAGCATGAAGTGAGACAAGAGGTATGAGAAGAGAGAGTTAAGATATCTTTATTAGTATTCCTCTCATTCCTTAATTTATCGTTTATCGTTGACAAATCATGAATCATAAATCATATTTTTTCTTAACCAAGTTAAGTTTACAAGTATAGACTCACTTTTTTTTTTCTCTCTCACTCTCTTTCCACTACCTTAGGCCCTTGTGTTGGACTTCTGCGTCGGCATCATATTTTTCAATAATAGAGACTCATGTTATATCTAATAACTTAAATTTCATTTGTTTGTAACCTAAACAATTTGTTATACAAGGAGTGTACCTATGTTTTTTTTTTTTCCACTTTATTACAACTTATCTATTTCATTTACCATTCATAAGAAAAATATTTTTATTTTATTTTATATACATATAATTTTTTAACAAAAATGTTTGTGCATCTTTCTTCTCTCTTATTGAGAGTAGTTATCCCCTCCTCAACATCTTCTTTGTCGACAATTATATCTTGTCATCCAATAACCTTGTTATGCCTTATTCATGTCATCCACTCATGACCTTGAAATTGTTGTCGTGACCTTGAAATTGTTGTCCTAACCCCTTTGCAGCCTTATCTTGTTTGAGATTTCACTTTGTGAGCTTTACAAGTCCTAATTGGTTTCATGATCTTCTCACTAACTATCATAATTATTTTCTCCATTTTAAAGCTTTTAACCTTTCCAGTGTTGTGATTCACCTATTATTTAGGTATTTGTTCAAAGAGATAGGTCAACATCCTTATGTTGTTAATGAAAAATAACATCCACTAGCATGAAAATTGCACAAATGAGATTTTTGAGGTGGACGTTCTTCAATGAGGACATTCATAACAAAAAAAACCCTTTTAGGACTTGATGGCAGTGATTGACTTCACAATCTTGTTTTCAGAACATTAACATATCCCACTTTACCAAACATTGATGAGGTGCATTACTCTCAAATCAACAAGGTAGACAAGATGAACTATTGTTTCGTATGAGACATTTCATTGTGTGACTTTTCTCCAAGGAGCTTGTGAAAGGATGGTAACACGTTGATGTCTTTATTATGATCCTATAGAATTATCTTTTGCAAGGGTAGCCTGGTATCTTTATTGTGATCCTATCGTATTATCTTTTACAAAGTATCCTATTTTGGTGGTGAATGATTAGTGATTTTGATCATAAAAATTTAATTATTTCATATAATAAAGTATGGACTGCATGTCATACTCATATTTTTTGGGTTATAATACTTCTTGTGAATAATTAATATTGTATAGATAACTTAATAAAGGTACATTGATATGGGCAATATATGTTAAAATTGATCAACAAACACTATTTGAAGTCAAGCCTCATATTCATATACCACATACATGTAATTGATTTTGTGGTGTTTTATTATTCTTATTTTGTTATTTCCATTTAAATTGTTGTTGTTTAATATATTATGCATTTTTTTTATTTAGGGATAAAAGAGGTTGTAAGATTTACTATTTTATGATTGTGAAGAGTTTACAAAATGGTCAATCCTGAGATCGTAACACAAATAGTAGATTTTGTTTTTTATATAGGTGTGTGACTATTATTTTTGAATTTTATAAGGGATGAAGAGATGAATCTTAAAAGTTTAATTGGATTTTATTTTAATTGAAACTCATTCATCAAAGAAGATGAATTGTGCAGCTAAAACCAAAAAGAAAAAGAAAAACACTCTTAATTTTTAGTTAGGTTTGGAATTTGTTTTAATTAAAATCCAATTCACTTATAGAATAAATAGGTGTTGCAAAGGTGGAAAACATAAAACACAAGATGAAATTTGATTGTATTAATTTTAATTGGATGGTAATATGGGTGGTTGACAACACACAAGAAGATAAAATAATTTTAATTACATTAATTTTAATTATGGTTAGGTTTTATTTGAATTGGATCTATTTATGCAAGAAGGTAAACAATTGATGAAGCTGATAATCTAAGAAACTAAGAACAAATCACCATCCTCACTATTTTACAATTTTATTATGTGGTTTTGTTGAGTTACAATTATGTGTAGAATTTGAATCCCGATAATATATAAAATTATATGATCTTATAATTTTACTATTAAAATCTCAATTTTAACTATCTTGTTCATCTTATTATATAATTTAAATATAATTAATTTTTATCTATCTTTTATTTGAATACTTATTTTTTTATATTTGAATTTTTTTCCTCAATTTCTTAAGATATTGAAGATGAGGAGGAAAGTAATAATGATGGAAGACTATAGGAAACCTTTTTTTAGGGTTTATTCAAAAATCTGATGTAGAAAATGATTCATGATTTGTACTTTAAAGTGTAAGGTGTTATTTTAATTTTTATTCATTTACTATATATTATGTTGAATTGTTGATGATTAGGACTTGGTTTATGTTTTATGTTGTAGTATTCAAAAAAGGAATTGGTTCAACTAAGCTAATATGAAGAATGACATGTTTCCTAATATTTATATTTGATTTTTTTTATACATTACAAGTCATATTGAAAAATTGTTGGACTAATGAGTTAGTCTGTTAAGCCACTCTTTGGTAGATTAAATTAAGACTCTTAGGTTGTTCTGACTATTATTTCAGACTAGTTGATCTAATGGACATTTTATCTCTTAAAAATATTATCGACAGTTCACACATTATTTTTAAAAAGCTAAAAAAAGTTAACATTAAATATTTATAATACGCCATTTTATATAGACTGAAATCTAAAATTTATAATGAAAGAAGGATATATATTAAATATTTCATAAAACTTTGTATAATTTTATAGTTTTCAATACATTTTATTTACGAAGAGAAAATATATTTGAGATGACGTGATAAAAGAATGCGTTTTAAATTATTATTAAGATATATCAATAAAATATCTCTAATTATACTTTATATTAATTATCTAATTAGAAAAATTAAGATATTTATTTTATAAGAAAAAAAATAGAAGAATGAAATGAGAAGAAAAATAGTTTTTATATTATTTGGTTATTCCGATAAGTAAAAAAGAGAAAGAAAATAAAATTCAAGTCCCATAAAAAGAAAATAAATAAAGAAATATTATAGTTGTGATAAGTAATTAATATATATATATATATATATATATATATATATATATATATATATATATATATATACAGAGATATAAATATTATAATATATTATTTATATAAGTCATCTCTATCTCATTCTTTCTTACACTTATGTATTTTA
>Ga0099824_1008745_pt1 | contig 12801 bp, 8 predicted proteins | sample SiratrowhiteBW_FD_76837 | JGI IMG/M metagenome (GOLD analysis project Ga0099824, IMG submission 76837) | Root nodule microbial communities of legume samples collected from California, USA - Siratro white BW | ecosystem: Host-associated > Plants > Roots > Nodule | place: USA: California... | reverse complement strand
AAATATTTTTTTGATATTGTATTATTAAGTTTTAACAGATAATTTTGAATTTATGAACTTGAACTAAAAACCATCATTAGAATATATGAGAATTAATAACATCATACATGATTTTTAATAAAAAAAAAAAAAATTAAAAAAATTAGATTTTAGGAAACAATATCATTGGTTATAAAAAAAAATCAATATTACTCATGTTTGAAGCATGACACAATGGATTATGTTTCAAGACATAGTTAAATTGTAATTTTCTTACAAATTTCAGCAAGTAAGTATATTAAAAAAAGTATTAAATATTTAAAATAATAACATTAAATAATTAAAATTTTTAAAAAGATAAATATTATTCATTATTTTCTTTAAAAAATAAACATCTTCACAGCAAAGCTAATGAAAAAGAAATAAAATATTTATATAAAAGATAATGAGTCCCTCTCTGTCCAAGAGCCTCTAAATCTCTTCGTGGTTGATCTCTTACTGTTCTTCATTTTCTTCATATCTTTTTCTTTTTTAGTAAACATTTTTAGTACAGAAAAGTTAAAATAAAGACTAGATTTTGCTGTAAAAAGAGTGAGAATATATTACTCTCTCTTCGAATTAGGTTACTTTGTTTGGAAAAGTTATGAATGAAGATTCTGTGGAATCTTGAAGGTAAAATCTAAATCATTATATATAGTAACCTGAATAACATAACAGGAGAAACGCAGGAATAAATCTTATTCTTACGCAAGCCTTTCAAAAGAGAAAACAGAGTTTTCAGAGAAAGCAAAAAGAACAAGAAAAATGTTTCTTGAACACAATGAAAAGATAAAAGTAATTCATTTGAACTTTAAGATGTATGATAAAAAGGCAAACGAAGGATAAAATTAGCAAGAAGATTAGTTAAACTCTAATTAAACATTTAAATAATTAAGCTCTAAAAGCAATTAAGAAATGGGTTATATGGTTGGGAAATGTGGCAGGAATGTGAAACCAAGAATAAAGCTTCCAATATTCGATGTTCTCACCCATTTTAAGGTAGACAAAAATGAAAGAAAAAAAGATACAAAAATAAAGAGAGAAAATAATAATGTGAAATAAAAGAAGAGACAAGACAAAAGACAAAAAGAAAAAACTATGCAATAACAAGTGAAAAAAAAATTTATATAATCACAATCTATTACATATGATAAATTTATTTATTTTTTTTAAAAATCAGGTTAATAATGATTAATAATTGATGTAAAACTATTTTACATGTACATCACGTTAAGTTCTTAGTATAATCTATTATACACTATTAAAACAAAGGAAACAATAGAAAAAAATGCTAAGATAAATTAGGTAATATATCTTTAGAGAATAAGGAGGTGATTTTGTTTCCAATTTCTGAAGGTCCTTTGTTTCACAACCCATTATATTTTTTAGCTGTATATAAATAACTATAATATGTTAACTTTGTGATTAATTAAAGTTGCTTTTTTATTAGAGTTTATTTAGAACAATAAATTTATTACAAATAAATTATAGTTAAATGATAATATGCAATTTTCTATAATAATATTTAAACTAAACTTATATAAACAAATTTGACGTCATACTTAATTTAAAATCTTAAAAAATTGAATGTGTTACTCAGTTTTTTGATTTCTATGTAGAACCTAACTTAGTCTCGTGCTTGAATTTCTAACCGATAGATAATTGGATTATACTAATAAAATAGTACTATATCTAATTTATTATACCTTACTATATGCTTCCCAACGTACATAATCTTGCAAATAAGAACTGAAGTTTTGTAAAAAAGATGGAAACTTATGATAACAGAAAAAATAAAAGGAAGATTGGAAATTGCAGGTTCTTTGTTTGTGTGTGGCATGCAAGTGATGATGCAGTAGAATAGAATATGGTTGGTAGTGATGATTACCCCTTACCATGTTGGTAAAAGCTTCTCTTACTTCCTTCTCAAGACAATCTTTTTCTTTTTAACCAACCACTTCTGCATCTACCATTTTTTAAATCAAAACCCCATCTTTCCATGCATTTTTACCCTCCTCAACCTCACTGCCTGCTTCATCTTTTTGCCTTTCCGTTTAAACTAACTTTCCAGAACAACTTTTCACAGCAAGACCAACATTTTAGAGCATATATGAGATGAACTTTAAGTAATACTGTAACACATATTTTGAAATATTTTTTATCATTGAATCAAGCATTTTTTTTCCAACTTAATGTATTGTTGAACCAAACAATGATAAGAGCTGATTTTCAAAATATTGAAATACATAATCATATTGATTCATCTCTCTTAACATGTGTTTAATGGAGAAAGTCTTTTATCGATCATAGTGAAATAAAGATAGTTAAAAAACTTTTCTTTTGACAGACAAAGATAGTAAAAACTAAGAAAACATATATTTTATTACTTATTCAATAAAGAATTATGATAAAGTTAGATTAATAAGAAAGAATGTGTTGAAAATAATTAACTGGTATAAAATATGTCACTGATTAAGAACAGTTCTGGATCATAATGGGTTATCATCATTTGAGGGGTGCAATAATTATGATGGAGCACAAAAGGGAACCATATGCATGAATCCACGCTGAGGAAACCTTGGCCTTTCATGATCTTTGCTTCTGAAATGACGATGATGATTATCCTTGGTTAATGATCATGTCTTGAAAGGAATAATAGGATGATATTAAATTCATAAACATGAGCAGTTTAATATATATGATATTGAAATTAAGAATATTAATAGAGAGAGGAATGAAAACGTGATTGTGTTGGATAAGACAGAGAAGAGAATGAGGTCAAAATCAGCTTTAGAAGGGGAGTGTGTGTAGGGTTTCTCCTTCTCTCTCTTTTTTTTTTCACAGTAAGCAGCTTTCTACTCTAACAAACAAATGAATGTAGAAGGCTTTTGGCTTTGTAAGAACACCAAGGGTGTGGTCTGTGACTTCAACTCTGACTTCATTTTATTTAGGTTTAATTTTATTTTTTTTTCAATTTCAAAAAAATAAATTTTGGATTTATCCATCAAATTAAAAAAAAAAAGTCATTTTTATTCCTCAAATTTGAATAATTACCATTTTAGTATCTCAAATTCACTTATTAGGGGCTAAAAATATTTTTTAATCATTATTAGTAAAGATTGAGAGAATAGTATAGTGTTATAATCCCTCAGTACCGATGCTGAAATGACAATGATGATTATCCTTGGTCGACTAAGATACAACAGTTAAATCTATTATTTAATAAGTAGATTTCGATAATATATATCACTAATCACTTAAAATCGTTTGTAACAAATTTTTAATATGAATCATGATATAAAAAGTGTAATTAATAATAAATCTAATTAATGGAGATTAAATTTAAGGTTTTATACGAGGTCATCATGAAATAGGAGAAATGAGTATATTATATTTGAAAAATATTTATAAAAGCTTGAGCATTTTTATTCTTTTGTCCATATCCCCTTTAATATAATGTTTGCTAATTTTTCCTTATTCATTGTGACTCACAGTAGGCTCTATTCTATTCATTATAAATGGACCATAAAGTGATTGGTTCTCAACAATAACACCACATATTTATTATTTGTTTTAAAAAAAATGGTTTGTTTATGAATAAGGTTTAGGATTTAGGTTAAACCCTAATAATTGTATTTAGTTGTGCCATTAGATCCACAGCATGCAGTTCTTTTCACTGAGAAATGATTTATTTAATGACTTTCTTAATTGTAAGTTATTCAAAATTGTAAAAACTAGAATTCACTTTTTTACATTTAATACTTCATATTTTAAGTAATTAAGAGAATAATATATATTCCATTGAAATCAAGTTTAATGGAATTTAAGATATCTTTTGGACCCAACCCACTTCCCGTAAAAATAGTTCAAGTTTGGGTCTAAATCATTCCCTCGGTAACTTACAATTTACTTACAGACTAATCTGATAATAATTAGGCATTATATTAGTTCATCTAAAAACAAATCCAGTTGGTTCACTATATTTAACCTTAAGTATAAGTCACTGGACCAACCTACATATCATTTGCTTTTGTACAATATAAATTATTTATTATTTATTAATGTTTAATACTGTATTTGTTATATTTTCTTTGATCTTAAAAATATTTAGCCTCTTCCCTTCCTTTTTTTTCCTCCTCACTATAAATTGTACTTTAAAAAAAAAACTTACTAATGAACCCTAATTAAAATTAACAACTAATTGAAACGTAATTCAATTTACATGTGTATGCATTTTTTTTTACCATGTCAAGTGTTGTTTTATTATGATTATTGGTATATTTTTATTATGTTTATTATATACTCGCCCATCTAACCCATCTAACCCATCTCCCTACTGCCAATTAGACAATTGGTTCTTCTGTGAACGTAACATTGTTGGGTTTGTACAAAGTCTGAACTTGAAAAACAATCTGAAATATGTAGGCTATGTACAGAGTCCCAATTTCGTCTCATCTACCATCCACTTCAATCCAGTCCAAATCTAACTCTCAAATTCAAGGCAGCAAAAACTTACATGGAAAGAACCTACCAATCCACACAAACTCCTAACACCAGCTTGTTATTCACTGATACTATATCTATATGTCCATGTGCCAATTAACTTCTTTAGATGAGATTTGGCTGATGAAATACGATATGTTTAGTATCTTGAAATATTTCATGATATATAGTTGATCAAAATAATGCCAAACTGACTGGATCATTTTACATTTTCAAGTGGTAATTTATAGCATCAAAGGAACTGAAGTATAATTTACTTTTGGAATTTTTTTTCCAGAAATGCTTACAAGATAAAATAAAAATCTCTATATTGTTGTCATACTAATTTATCAAAAAAAAACTTATGCATGATTAATTCAATTTATAAAAAAATACTTTATTTTCTTCTCTTCCTATTACTTCTTAAAATTTTAAAATGTGTTAGAAAATAGAGTGGTTTTCTTAGAAGTGTGGTCCTATAAAGGACCCATTTATTATTATGTTAATTGCGTAAAAATATAACACACCTTTAAACACTAGGGTGCTGTTATATGATTTTTTAAGATTGTATAAAAGAATGAGAAAAAAATGTAAAACATCACTACAGCCTTAATATAAAAACATTTTATCATTAGAATAAAGTTATAAATACTTAATTTACTGGGAAACAACGAGTTTTAATGAGAGGTGCTACGGAGAGGGCAAACAAGGGATCAATAATGTTGCCAAAAATGAACAGGCACGACAACATGACTCTTACAAGAGGGTACAGTTTGTGTGGTCCTTTTTTCAGTACTGCACAAGAATCCGTATCTTTATTATTAGGGTTATTATATATACAGATAACGAATTTTATTCTTTTACTATTTTGGCCCCAAGGGCTTTAAATGAAATCTTGAATTAGAATGCCATTTGAACAAAATTTTCAAGATTTTTTCAATTGGGGGTTGTTGTAAAGCAACGCAATCCGCATAAATTGAAGGCAATAGCAACCAATAGCTTTAGACTAAAATTCATGGTTAGACTTATAAATGCTTCCTTTCCTTTTCTACCCGTTTCCCCCTCCCTGCAAAGCTTTTCTTGTTTTGGGGGAGGAGTAGTGAATGGTGTGATTTACTTTAATCCCTTCAAATGCTTTTACAGTGACGCATTGATATACAAATTCAGTTATCAGAAATTCCCTTTTTGCTCGGCCATGAATCCATTTCCAAAACACCCGACTCAACTCCTTATACCTCCCTACCCCAGGCTCAGTTCCTCCACATTTAACTCTCTTAAGACTGAGGTATTTAACTATCTTTTTGTCAGCAACAAATAAATTTCACACTCAATACCATCTCAGGCAAAATTTTCTGGTGGAACTACTCACAAAGGCCACCCCACAAAATATCACTCACCTAGTCCCTAAGCCAGTCAACCAATTCTGGCACCAATCACTTATGTCCCATGAATCACAGGGCCATATACACACTGTCCTCCATTCAACTCCTCAACAACTGGCCAGTCATCTTAGTAAAATTACATACACTCGCCAACCACCATCTCCTTGGACACAGTCATCATGAATTAAAACTATCTCTGCTGGCCAGTTCTGATCTAACGGTTTCACCCCCAAAATCAATGTGATTCTTGATTTATGTTATCACATTTTTAGTTAATGAAAGAGGATTAGGTCGGTTTCTTTTTTATGGTTTAATGGCAAAATCTTGCTCATTCGCCCTCCTATATAGCAATGCTGATGCTTCCACCCTGTTTTTTTTACAAGGGAAGGGAAAGAAGCAGCACATGTCAAATTCAAGAACGAAAAAGGACAGAAGGACTAGCATAAATGTAAATTCTGACATACTCACCAGCCAGGATGGACAACAAATTTTCCAGTGGAAAGAGCCCAATTCACCTGCTCAATTAAAAAGGGAAAAAAAAATAAAGTAGCACTTGTCAGGCTTCAAATTTAATGCACAAGAATTAGGAGTGAAGCAAAGAAATAGGAGTAGCAGCAGAAAGAAAAGAGAAAACGGGTGCCTTCTAACTGACATAAGTAAAATGGTCTTTCATCAATTGTCTGTAAACATGGCATGAACTTTTAAGAGTTTAAGTTGCCACGTATTGAGCAAATTAAACCACAAATAATTTCATTTGCACTCAATTTCCTCGATAGGATGCCCTTTTATCCCATCAAGGGTTATTCTGATATTATGAAGAACTATATTGCAGAATCTAATTTTGTTGAAAAGCTTAATACAACAAATAAACAAAACATGCATGCTCATGCTTGTAGAGACACACACTACCATAACGGACTGAGAGTTAGGACAAAAAACTATACCTTATCAGTCCCCGGGGAATTCGCAACTACATGAGTAACTTGTTCATCAAGCTGGTTGGTGCAAACAGCACCAAACTGTTCAGCTGTTTGCCACAATGGGTGATGGTGAGGATTTGCATCACTAACAGGAAACACCCTACTAAATACTATACGACAACCAGCTAAGATTTTTCTCTGCTCTGACGCTAGTATATTTCTGACGTCAACTTCTTCTAAGGATTGAGAAGCAAAAAAGATTTGATGTATTTTCTCAATAACCTAATGAGGGAAGGAAGAAATTATCAACTGGAATAACAACCATCCCAAATTAAGAGAAAAAAATTATTAAAAACTCACTGCCAAAGAGGAAGCCAGAGTTCCAGCTTCAGGTCTCTCATCGTGATCAATCTCAAGAAGGGAAGGACCAGGCAATCCAAACTGACGTCTACTACAGGGAAAGTACGTATACCTACAATATCTTAAAAATTAATATAGGCACGATGTACTGGCCCAATATACAAAACCAAACGAGAATTGCATATGTTTAAAACCCATGTTAGACAGACCTTTCCACCACTATCAAGTTCAGTTTGTTATGAGGCCAGACCCTCACAGAATCATCTATGATTACAACTGCTGATTCCATACCCAAAACGCCTTCCAAATCTTTGCTTTTGGGGGTAGTCCTCTCCTCACCATCAACAGAATCAGTATCATCACCTCTAGAAATAACTCTTCCAGCAAAAAGAACTCCCTTTGGATCAAGTACCTTTGCCATTTCTGTTGCATATAGTTTGTTTCCCATAGTGTAAAGATGTAGCTCATAGAGCTTACTAGCCTATAAAGCATTTGGGAAAGATGTGAACCTTTTAATTCAAAAAGAAGCCCTCGTAATACGGCATGCCTAATGTAAATAATAGAATTCATGTTACCTTCTCCAAGAAGTTCCAGACTCCAGGTCTGAGTTTAGTCCACATTCCCATATGAGGAAAGCGAAATAGATGTCTGTGAGGCTTCTCACGGTCCAGTTCTTCTTTTTTTCTCAATATTTCCTCATGCATAGGTTCGACTTCCACAAACTGAGAAAATGTTAGCATGCAATACCACAAACTTTAATCCAAAGGAACTAACTTCATGTAAATTACCTTGGCAGAATTAAGTAGTGTGTGATCTAGGTCCAATACAAGACACAATTTCCGAGCGGCAAACATTTTATTCTGTTCTTCGATCCTCCTTGCCCTCTCTCTCTGAATGGCAGCCTTCTGCTGCTCGTCATAACCTTCAAAAAGATGCTCAACATCTCCCCATGTACTCTGGGATCGAGAGATACCTGGTGCACCTGTTTCATGAGCTGATCCTGTGCCAGCTTGCAAGTTCTGAGAGTTTGAAACGACAGATTTCTGCTCCCCTCTATCTACATTAAGGGGGACAGATGCAGAAGAAAAACCTTGAGCTGCAGGAGAGTGAGTAGGTGATTCTTGGGAAACAGACATAATATCAGCAACGTTTTTCAGATTCCTGGTGAACTGCCGAGTAATATCAGGTGCTGCACCTGATTGAGTAGGTACTAATTTAGTGTCCACCCTACCCTCCAGCTTCTGGGCATTGATATTGTCCCCAGTTACCTGGTTGTTAGACACAGGGGATACAATGGCTTTGTGTAGCTCATTCATCATGTTCCCACTCTTTTGAACAGAGTTATTAGTGTGGAGAATGCGCCTTGGATCACGGGGTTTCATGCGAATCTTTCCTGAATAATCATCCTGTAGGCTTTGTGCCTGATTCAGTCAACCGCATGAAAAAAATGTAAACTAGAACGAGCTTGAAGGGGATTTTATGATACTTAATTCACTTTCAAATTCTCAAATCAATTCTTTAGTCTAAAGCTCATCCATAATCAAGGATCACGATGGTAAAAAGTTCAATTTAATCTTTAGGGGCAGTACGAAGAAATAAATATATAATTGGATAATAACACCACAGCCAGAAGTAAATATTCAAAAATTGACAAGACAAACAATCTCACTAAAGCATTTTACCGTAGAAGTTGATTGTGATGAAACTGGAAGCATTACAACAGAAGTTTGAAGACCAGTGGCCATTGATGAAACAATACTCGCAGTGGAGTCTGTTCCCGCTGCCGAATTTGAGCTTGTTGGATGCAGCATATTTGTAGCAGAATCCGCAGATTTATTCTTGGCTTCTGCTAATCTTTGTTGCTCCATAAGTAAGCCTAGTAACATGGTAGGATTTACAGCTATATCTTTCAATAGAGCAGGCAAGGAAGATGCCACATTACTACTTGTAATTGATGCCTGCTCATTTCTAATGCTTGTTGCATTGAAATTAACAGAACCAGAACAAGAGCTACTGACAGTATTCAAAGTCTTTTTTGGTTCAGGTGCAAATTTGTCCATTAAATGATTCTTCTCTATCAACTGAGTACCTGGCCCAGTAATATCTTCCAACCAACCTCCACTTCCAGCAATAGTTCTTACTTCACTCGTATTATGCTCAATATTTTCCAATGAACTTTTTAGTCTTTTTGATACAGTTCCATCAAAAGAAGGATCCTCAGCGGCCTTTTGTTTCCTTGAGATTGTTGATCCAGCATATTCCACTTTAGGCCTATTATGTATCACCGTGAATTGGTTATCCACAGCACTTGCTTCAGAATTAATGAGCCGACGCCTAGGATCTCTACTTTTTGCCGAGCTTTTCACCGGGATAGACCCTGGACCTGCTGCATCAACTCTAGAACTAATCAATCCAAGCAGTCTGGACTTATCCATGGAAGTAGCAGAAACAGGTGGCTGATCTAAATGGGCTGGCTTAGTGCTTGTTAAAAAACCACCGGTAGATGCACTAGAGACTTCCTCGTTTGTATCAACAACCATATTATCACAGTCACCCGAAGGAGTTGGACTTGGAAGTTTATCATTTGTAAAAAGGGAACTTCGACCAAACTTCTGTTGATATGTGGAAACAGCTTTCAAAGCATCAGTTTCATACAGATGAAATTTAGAACCTTCACTGTCAACTTCTATCTTCCCAGGCTGCATCTTAGCAGCTGCTGGACCAGATTTAACCATGGCCTCTCCAACAGAAAGTAATTTATTCACAGGGAAGCAGGAAGGTGCCTCCCGGGTTGGTGATGGTAAACTGTCTGCGTCATGATCCTTGTGAAGGTCTAGAAGAGGGAGCAGAACCCCTCTACCATTAATACTATTTTGTCCAAATTTTAAAGCCCCTGATGCCCCAATTATGTCACTATGCAAAGGCTTAATAGAAGAAATCAATTCAGTGGCTTCTACTGCTTGATTTTCCTGAATCTTTATACCATGGGTATGCAATTCTAGAGCTGAATTTTCCTGAGACTTTATCTCAGGCGACTGCAATTCTGTCTCCATGTAAATAGCCTCGTTACTTCCTAAAGCACCAACAGAATCAATTACACTCATCATGCCCTGGATCTGATGTAAGGAACAACCACATTTCAGATTATATCCCATATTTGAATTTTCAAATTGAGAATTATGACAAAGATACTGAAAAAATTTCCTAAATTCACTTTCACTAAACGTCACCTCTTTTATATGCTCTGGAGAAAATAATTGAGACTGTTGTTGATCCTTCGCATAAGAAAGCAACCTGACATGAAAATTGTAGCCAGGAAACAAAAGTTAGTTATAGAAGACCCTGGAAATAATTCACACCACAAACTAACAACTTGTATTTTGAGAAAACCTTAAAACGCTATCCTTGTTCCGTTCCTTATCCGAAGAGTCCATAGAGCGAAACACCTACAATAAATCATAAAACAATCAAGATAAAACTAGCAAAAAGGAATGATATCAACAAAAGCAGCAAATATTGAAGGTCTTACAGAATAAACCACTTCTATTGCATTAAACGACAATCGAATGAGATCGTCCTTCTCAGAATCAGCAGGTCTAGAGAACACCTCTGGAAGGGTATTCAGCAGCCTGCTGGAAGTTTGAGCAAATGACCTACAATAATAAATCACAGTCAATTTAATTTCACGAGCTTGCAATGTATCTCCAATGTCAACAATTCACTCAAAACGAACAAAACTCATGAACACTGCCACTTACTCTGCCACATTAGCAACTGTAACACCCTCCAGAACATCCCTCACACCAAGCTGCTCAGAATCAGAAACACCCCTCTTTACACCAAACTGCTCAGAATCAGAAACAGTCTCAGAAACATCAGAAGCAGCCACAACACTCTCTGCCACTGCTTCAGAGTCAGCATCGGCATCAATCTCACCCTCCTCCAACTCCCCTTCCTCTTTGTCCACATCCACAACCACCACCTCCTTAGGATTCACAGAAACAGAAGACGGTCGATTGGACTTGTTGCCGTTACTATTAGCATTGGCGTCAGAGTCCAGTTCCATCACAAAAATATCATTCAAAGGCTTGTTCTGCACGGCTTGTGCCCAAGCAAGGTTATACAAACCCGAAGCATATCCCCGGCAAATAGTAGGGTACTTTGAGTAAAGATCACGAACAGACCAAACCCTAGCATCACTTCCATTGGGCTTATTGTTATTATTCACCTTAACATCTTGCTTATTGAAATCTGCTTCCGAAATCTCTTCCACCGAAGCAGTATCCGAAATCTCACCCTCTTCCACATCCTCAACCTCCTTCCCCATCTTCTCCAATTTCCCCAATTTCTCACAATCCAACAACGATCCGAAAACCATAGACAGCAGAGACAAACAACAAACAAACCACCACGAATCGCACGATCTAAATGGCGGAAAAAGTTTTACGGCAAAGTGATTAAATTAGGGTTTCAATTTGTGTTCTTCAAAATCTATCGAGATTTAGGGCGCAACAACAGTGCTAAAACTAAATACGCAGTTTCACGGTGCCAGATCTGTTCCGTGAGATCGGAATCGCAGAGAGTTCTCTTCAGATCCGACGAAACATGAAGCAATCACGTTTTTTCGGAAGAACGGAGAGAGAGAAAGAACAGTAACAATAATAGTGAAATTTGTTAATAATAATAATTGATATGAAAAAAATTGAAAGAAAATATGATACGCGGAGGAGGCGGAAGAATAGGTAAAAATAAGGGAGCGAGAAAGGGTTTTATAGGGATACGATACGAAGGAGAATCTAAGTGTGATGGGGTTTTGAATCTAGACCGTCCACGTCACTGATCCGCGAAAGGAACACCGTGGGTTTAGTTGCTTACGAACGAGAATGACCCAAGTACAACGTCTACTATTAGGAGTAACGCTATTCCTGTGTTTCCCTTTTTCTCTTAAATCATTTTACCCATTTTTCTAAACTATCATTATCATATTTCTAATATCTTTTTTGTGGTAAGACTCTTTTTTTATATACATATCCTCGTTCAAATGTTATTACTTTTTAGAATATATGGAATATTAAATACAAATATATACCTAATAAAATTTAAATTTTAGTTTATTAGGTCATAGATATTAACCTTTTTTCGTAATTTCTTGTTTTAGTTAGAATCTGACCACATTATCTTTCTTGAAAAAAACTTTATATTCAAGTCTTGGACTCAAAACCTACTAAACTAATTATTAATTATACATTTTCTTGGTTTATTTAATTAATATCTACGGAATCAAAACAATTGCGTGACTAAGAGGAAATGAAGATTTATAATTAGTTTATAAGCTTTTAAATTTTACTGTTTATTTTATCTTTTTATCTTTTAGTAGTTATTTTGTCTCTTTATCTTTTATTATTTATATCATCTACTTATCTTTTGTTATTTACTTTATTCCTCTATCTTTTACGATGTTTCTTTATTTTTTATTATTTATTTCATATTTTTTTATTTTATCTCGTTATCTTTTAGTATTATGTTTATCTCTTTTTATTTTTCATGTATATATATATATATATATATATATATATATATATATATATATATATATATTTTTTTTTTTTTTTTTTTTTTTTTTTTTTTTTTTTTTTTTT
>Ga0099824_1008740_pt1 | contig 12806 bp, 8 predicted proteins | sample SiratrowhiteBW_FD_76837 | JGI IMG/M metagenome (GOLD analysis project Ga0099824, IMG submission 76837) | Root nodule microbial communities of legume samples collected from California, USA - Siratro white BW | ecosystem: Host-associated > Plants > Roots > Nodule | place: USA: California... | reverse complement strand
TTTTTTTTTTATTAAAAAACATAAAAAAAAAAAAAATAACAACAAAAAAAAAAAAAAAAAAAAAAAAAAAAAAAAAACTCAACAATTGCTCTAAAATTAACTAATATGATTGTCAAATTCTGTCTCTATTGAAGTAAGCATAAGAACTTCCTATTACCACTTTACAAAACCAAAGTGTATATATCTCATAATATGAATGGTTGTTAGTATTGCTTTCTTCATATGTTTTGTATAATTATGTTCTTTTTTCCTAAAGGATAGTGATTTATCTCCTAATTAGTCCTCCCAACAAGTATTTTTCATCTTGATGTTGGGTCAATTCTTATATGTTTCACTAGTTAGTGTTACAGTCGAAAGATAACGCAATATTTTAACCACATATTCTTACTCGAGTTGTAGTAAAATTTTTCGAAGTGATTATAGACTACCTGTATTGAAACTAAACTATGTGAAGAGTCAATAAAGTGATAATCTATTTGCAGAAGACTCTTTAATACTCAAGTCAGTAAGAACGTTTAAATATTACAATAAGATCTAAAAGAGTAAAAAATATCGAGTGAGTACCTCATGTAGAGTTAATTTGTACTTATAGGCATTGTTTAAGTTGAGGTGATGGTTACATAGATTTGGTAACCCCAACTTAGCATGACCTTTGGGTCAAGGCCAAGGTTCTGCGACGTAAAGGGAATCATGAGTTTGTGATCAATGTATGTCATTTAAATTTGTACCAACACCCCAATTGAATGTCGATATGGGAGCCAACCTAGTTTACCTTTTCGCATACAGCCTGACAAACATGCTTGTTATTGATGTAGACTTTAAGTGTCACAAACTTGCAACTTTTCCTCAAGCCAAACTGGTGGCCTAGAGGAAAAGAAAATTCAGAGAGGAAAGATGCCTAATCGTTGATCAAGAGGTCTGTCAACTATTGAAAGCTGACTTCATAAGAGAAATTCTTAATACTATATGGCTAGCTCATGTACTCATGGTAAAAAAATCAAATGGAAAGTGGAAGATATGCACTGACTACATTGATTTGAACAAGACATATCCTAAAGACACGTATCCTTCGTCTAGCATAGATCGGCTTGTAAACAATACTATGGGATACAAGTTAATAAATTTTCTTGACGCCTATTTTGGTTTGAATCAGATTAGCATCTATCCACCCAATGAAGATAAAATTGCTTTAATGATAGAAGGAACCAATTTCTGCTACAAGGTCATGGCATTTGACCTTAAAAAATATTAGCGCGACCTTAAAAAATATTAGCGCCTCATGGATAAGGTCTTTGAAGACGTCACCAACAATACCATGGAGGTTTACGTTGACAATATGGTCAAATCAATCAAGGCAGAATATCATCCTACTCATTTGGAAAAAGTGTTTAGCAAGCCTAGAGAGAATAATATGTCTCTAAACCTCAAAAAATGTTTTTTGGACTCGGCAACAGAAAGTTTTTAGGGTTTGTGATAACTCAACGGGGAATATAGGTCAATCTTGACAAGTGTGAAGTCGTCCGGACCATGAGGAGTTTGAGTGACTTGAAAGAAGTCTAACGCCTTTACAATAAGCTTGCAACTCTTTAAAGGTTTCTCCCCAGAATGATTGAGAAGGTCAAGCCTTTACACTTTTAAAAGGACCAAAGAAGTTTGAGTGAGACGAAAAGTATGAGAAAATGTTTCAAAACCTAAAGAAGGATATTTCCTCTTTACGAATACTCGTAAGTGTGCCACATATTCCATACTCATATTATACTTGGCAGTATCTCACTCGGAGCTTAGATCGGTACTCGTCCATGAAGAAGGTAAGAAGCAACATTTTGCTTATTTCACCAGCCACACTTTTCAACCGGATGGAGAATGATACAAAGTCATGGAGAAGCTTAGACTAGAACTTATATTCTCGACACAGAGACTTAGATAGCACTTCTGAAACTTCCACATTATTGTACATATCAATTACCTTATCAAACAGGTGTTGCAAAAACCAAAACTCATTGGCAGAATGATCGTATGGTCCGTAGATTTATCCAAATTTACACTTAAATTTGAAAGCAGAGGCCTAATGAAAACCAAAATTTATGTAGACTTTCTCATTGAGCCTCCTCAGCGTAAAGAAAGACATGAGTGTTGGTCTCTTACTACAGATAGATTTTCAAATAAGAAATGCGGTGGGGTGGAGGTAATCCTTGAGAGCCTCGATGACATTACTCTTGAGCAAGTTGTTTAGATAAACTTTGATACATCCAATAATCAAGCTGAATACGAAGCTCTAATCACCTAACTATGGCTTGCATGAGAATTGAGAGTAAAGTAATTGAAGTGCTAGAGTGATTCTCAATTTGTTACAAGACAAATAAATGGCAAGTGTCCAAGCAAAAGAGGCTATGCTACAAAAATACTATCGCATTACTAAAAACTTGATTTAGGTAATTCGATTGGTTCAACATCACTCATGTCTTTCAATGCCACATTGTATCATCACAGATAATGGTCATTAGTTCATAAACAAAGGGTTCAGAAAACTTGAAAATAACTCGATAAAGCACTCAGTTTCATCTATGGAACATATTCAAACCAATGGTATGGCAAAAGCAGCAAACAAGGTCATACTAAAACTACAAAAAAATGATGTATGTGGTGGCAGTTTTAATATGACATTTCAAAAAAAGTGTCATATTATACTATATAAAACGACATTTTAATGAATGCCACATTTTAAGTTTAAAAAATGACATTTAGAAAAGCCGCTTTATATATAATATAATTTTTTGAGCGCACGTAGTATTCATTCCCAAAAACGCAAAGTTTCGTTCCAAACTTTCACCCAAACTTTCGTTCCCCCAAACTTTCCCAATGAAACTTTCGTTCCCTCCAATGTAAAGTTTCCACAAAATGTTTCGTTCCCCCAATTTCACTTCTCTTCTTCTTCATTGAATCAAAACCCTAATTCCCCCAATTTCACTTCTCTTCAGTTTCATTGAATCAAAATCCTAATTCCCCCAATTTCACTTTTCAACATCGAAGAACCTATCTCTCTCGTTCCCAACAGTTTTCCCATTTTACAGCTCGATCCAGGTGCTTTCTTCTTCTTCTTCTTCTTCGTCTGTTTGCATTTTGCATTCGGTGGTTATTTGTATTTTTGGAATCGAAATGGTGTGTTTTTGTTTCGATTTGGTCTAGTTTTGGTTTGGTTGTTGATGGATCCTTGGTCGGAATTTGCTATGGATTTTGGTTTGCGTTGCTGATTTTGATTGTTCTGTATGTGCTGCTGTATCAGATAATGTTATCTTTCCTCTTTTATTTTCCTTTACCCCTACACAAAAGAAATTGGTGCGCCCTTGGATGTAGGCATCCACAATTTAGCACTAATAGTGGTTTCTGTTGTCATTGGAAATGTGCTCGAAATCGGTACAAAATGTTGCTGATTTTAAATCTTGTTGCTGTGAAATAACAAAATGTTGTTGATTTAAGTGAAGGCAATTTGAACTTTTAAGATTATAATTCGATTTTAAATCTTGCTGTTGTGAAATATCATGTTCTTTTTTCTGTCTATAATATTATAATTCAATATTTTACTAAAAGATCTATTAAAGATAGTTAAATGTTTTTTAATTAATAAGGTTTTCCTAATTGTTACCTTAATTTGGAGTTGTAGAAACTTAATGTATTACACTGCTTCATCTAGCATGGTGTTGATATCCACCTACAATTTAGGAAGAAAGAACATGAGAATTTTAAAACTGACCAATTGTTGACCAATAGTTCAATTAACACATTGGGGACAAGACATTGTAGTATTCTCAACCTTTCATTTATTCTTTCTCTTCTCTTCTGCACAACCCAATAAGAAAGAAACACCCTTTCAGGCATAATAAAACAGGTTTGTTTAATTTCACCATTTTATTTGAGAACAAATGCAACTGATGTAGCCATAATTACAGTCCTCATGCAGTTGTAGAAATTCTAAAAATCTTGGTCTTGGATTTGAAACTATAGTCGTAGAATGTATTTAAAACCTTGATTATTGTTATTAGCACAATGATCATACACTTGGAAAATTGTCACTGTGATTTCATTGATGAAATGTGCTTCCAAAAGGGTGACTTACTCTTGCATAAAGGTTAAATGTGACTTGCAAATAATAAATGTTAAATGTATTGAATTGAGTATCATACTACTAGTTTAAACAACTTGATTATTGTAGGGTTTGGTTAACCATGTTTATAGTTAACCATTAAAATTGTGATGTGTTCAACATTAAATAAGGCAGTACTCAAACGCCTTTTTTTCATTTCATCAATTTCCAGTGCTTACTTTTTCTTTCATTTATTTTGTTCCTCGAGATTACTTTCTCACTCGATATAACCTTTATATTTGTACTTCAATATTTTTTTTATTTGCAGTTTTCATCCACATTAATTGCATACTACGGGTTCAACGTCTATTTCTGATATAGCACCTACTCTGTATTTGTTGGATGGTCAAGTTTAACATCTTGGTCAAGTTAAATAATGTCTCATAGCACCTAGTTTGCATAAACTTGTATTTTTAGTCAATACATGTGGAATAACTTGTGTTTTATTTGAAGTTACGATTCTGTTTCAAGCTAAATGAAGATTTGGCCAAAAGAGATGTTATGTCCAAAATTGGAAAGCATCATGCTTCGTCAAGTACACCTTCACCACAAGTTGAGGATAAGGTAGTGAAGATGGAAACTGAACTTGCAGCTCTGAAGGAATAGATGAATTCCTTGCTTGCCTAATTGCTACAAGGTCGAATGTACCTGAACATGTTGCTGCAGTGGCACCTGGTTTAGTTAATGCCTCAAATAATTCTACTTTAGTATTAACATGTACATCCTGTTGCAGTATTTAATTTTCTTTGCTGTCAATATTTTAGGCATCAAATGTTGCAAATGGTGCTCCATCCCCAAATCACATTATAGGATCAAGTGGAGGCAGCAAGATAGATTAAATATATATGTTATGTTTTTTTGTATTTCGTATGGAAAGTGGGTTTGAACAATTTAGTAAGTTGTAATAGTGTCTTGGAACATAATATTTTGTGAACTTTGTTAGAACATATACTATGTTATGTTGCACTATGAAATATTTTAATGTGATCTTTTGTTATTACAAAAGTTGTGTTATTTTAGTTTTCTTCTATTGGATATGTATGTAACTTATATGATTATGAAATCTGATAAATTATTAAATACTACTGGATATATAATTATAAAATACTGCATATTTTTTTATTTAATATTAAAATTACAATAGTTAGAACTAACATATTATCATTCCCCATTAATTATAATATAGCCATAATAAGCGTCGTATTAAAACATTCATAATGGCGTTTAGAGATATCATTTATTGTCGTTGGTAATAAAAATAATTACGACATTTTAATTGACATTGATTACATCGAAAAAAATGTCGCTTTATACAAGGCATGATATGGTGCATGTTGCGGCGTTTTGGGCAAAAACACCATTTTGTATTTTGTGGCGGCCAGATCTATGGCGTTTCTCGCAAACGCCGCACATGTATAAAGTGGCATTTATAATCGACGCTGTATACAAAAAAAATGCCACCACATACACGATTTTTTATAGTGTAAATAAGCTTAAGAAAAAGCTCGGTCAAGCCAAAGGTCTTCAGGCATAAGAGATACCTGACATACTTTGGAGATACATTGCACCCTTTAATCATCAACAAAGGAAACACCACTTCAATTAACATACGGATCAAATGACATGATTCCTATTTAACTAGAAGAATCTTCTAGGCAAAGGCAAAATTTTGACGAGAGAAACAATGATGCCAACTTAAGAGTCGAGCTCGATCTTATACATGAAATACTTGAAGAAGCAGTAAAGAATAAAGCAACCTAATGATATAATACACATGTTAGGAAATGTGTCTTTCACAAATATAGTGCAAACTCAGAGAAACTCGAAAAGACAAAACTAAAGGAAAACTAACACCCAACTTGGATGTCTCATACTGAGCAATTGATTCCCTTCAAAATGGAGCTTACAAGCTTAAAGATGAAATGATAAACTCCTACCAAGGATGTTGACTGCTTCTCATTAGAAGATGTGTTATAGTTAAACCATTGTAAATTTTCATGCTGAAAATTTTCATTGTAAATAGAAGATGTACTCTTTTTTCTTAATTTAATTTTTATTCCTAAGGAGGGTTGAATGAGACACATTCTTTAGTAAATTTTCGGTTTTGAAAGTTGACTCTTAAGTCGTTTTAAATAGAACGATGATCATTACATTTTAATTTTTTTGAAAGTAAGTGATTACAAGGTTGAATCAAAGAAATCCTTAGCAGCCAATATCACAAGTCATTTCAAAGTAATCCAATTATAACAATGAAATCAAATCAAAGTTATTTGATACCTAATCAAATCAAAGTAATTTGGTTTTTAAGAAGAAATTAGATCAAAATAACTTGATAATAAATTGGATCAAAGTAAATTTGGTTCCTAAAAATCAAATCAAAGTCATTAGATACCAAAGTTAGATCAAAATAATCCGATAAAAAATTAAACACATTAGGCTAATTGGATCAAAGGAATTTGGTTCCTAAGTCGCTTAATGTCGTAGTTATTTCAAATTAGTCTAACTCAATCCATGTTATAATTATTTTGAATTAGTCTAAGTCACTAAGTTATTTCACATTAGTCAGAGCAAAACTATTAGAATAAGTTTAAACACATACCAAGGTCATACCTTAATGGTTATACATTTAATATAATATTCAGTCATCGATAAGTTACCCGTCGATGACATCCTTTCCAAAATCATTTTTTTCTACATCAATGGAGGAGAGAAAAACAAGGTCTGACGTATCACTTTTTTGAAGCCTTCAACATATCCTTCGAACCTAGTGTTAGCAAAATCGGCGTTCTCCACCTTTAGCTCTCTTGAGTCTTCTATAATTTTTTTATTTCTTCTTGTGGGAAACTTGCATTAGCTTCGACTTCTTTCAGCTTGCTCTTAACTTCATCAACAACTTCCAAACTTTTCTTCAATAAACCCATCTTGCCCTTTAAGTTTTTTATGCTTCCTTGACCTTGCATGATTTCCAAGGATTTAGTTGATAACGCAAAATCGTTCTCAGCCATTTCGTTCTCCCAGTCTAGACCTTTCCTCTCCCACTCTTGGTTATTCTTTTCCAACTCCAGAATCTTCACCATTGTTTAAGCATTCTTAGTAACAACTCCCTTTCAACAATGAAGGATTGCCTTACACCTTACCATAATTATCTCGATAGAGCTAAAACACCCTGTCGAACCCACTATCTTGAGAATTTCAACATTGTATGCACTAGGAAACCCACCACCACAGCTCTATACTTGATCCACCTTCATGTTGATATGCCACAACGAGTTGGAGTTAGGCACGAAAGTGAATAAATGGTCAACCCATATCAAATGACCTTCTTTGCATCGAATTATCAAGTCAGGCAAGACTTGCTTATTCTTTCCAAGTTGTAATGGTGGTCGAGGTGTGTTTGGATTGATCCCACCTCGGAGAGAGAGGAAAGTGGAGGCGCTTGACAACACTTGGCCCCTAGGAACTAACTTGACATTAGGATCCAACAATAAGAACTACGAAAGCTACTGTCTTTGTTGCAAGTGACATCAATTGTCTTATGCTAGAGGTCAGGTGAGCCAAGTCAAAATCGAATTCTGGCGCTTGGGCTGCTACGCTCTTAAGTAGAAAGGGTTGCGCCTTGACTAATGACTATAGCTTTTGGCTGAGTGGTAAACACTCGATCCAATAATTGGTATCAAAGCCAAGGTCATGAGTTCTATTCCCAATGGGGAAATTGTTTAGGGGGAGATTGTTGTAAGTTACACAATTATCCTGTAGTAGAGGTTAGGTGGGTCGAGTCACAATCAAAGAGTTTGATTCCTAGTAGGATAATTGCTGAGGGGGAGATTGTTGCAAGTGGCATCAATTGTCCTGTGGCGGAGGGCACGTGGGCCAAGTCAAAATCGAATCGTGACACTTGGGCTGCTACGCTCTTAAATAGAAAGAGTTGGGTGCTAACTAATGGTTATAACTTTTGGTCGAGTGGTAAGCGCTCGATCCAACAGTCTTATTGATCATTCTTTGAGCAATAGCCAATGATCCCTATCCGGTTACAACAGTCTCACTCTTCTTCCTTTTTGACAACTTTTGAAAATTGGTTGGGAGATCCTTCTCAAGGACAGGAGCCTCAACTTGGTGCAAAGCTTTTCATAATAAAAATCCTTTTCTATGATATCTGCACAAGAAAAACAATAAATTAATTAGAGGAAAATACTATAAATATCAACATGGATAAAGGGAAATTTTACCCAAAAGAAAGATATGGAGTCCTCAGCAAGAGGCACGCTAAGGAGAGTTTTTCCGCTTAGTGGTCTACGTAAGTTCTTAAGGATCTCAATATCTATCATCTCCTTAACACTTGAAAGGTACTCGACCTTAATTGAAACTTATCAGGTCTTTGCTAGTAAAGAGAAAAACGAGGAGTTTGGTCGGGATGAAAAAATAGTCTTTTGCTAAGATCTTCAGGGGAACACTTCAACTTAAAAAATTTACTTTTAAAGTTTTTGAAAGAAGAATTATAAATACAAAAGGGCAGACCATGATCAGCACCATTCAGAGATACCCAGTCAAACTCTGAGTCATTCTTCGAATAATAAAAATACATAAATTTATTTATAGTTGGAGAAATTTGAAGGTATTGGCACAATGTTTGTAAGGCTCTTAGGAACACCCATCTATCAGGGTAAAGTTGACGTCACATTCATAGCCTGCAACATCCTACACTCAAAACAAGAAAGGAAAAAGACAACGTTGAGCTCTTTAAAGAAAAACTCGTACACAGAAATAAAGTTTTCACCATTCATAATAGGTTTAATGTATACCCTATCCTCGACATTACACACCTTAGTGACAACAAACTTGATATACTCTCATAACATATGGTAAAAGAAGAAACTAAATCTTCTACAATCTCTTTAAATGTAAAATTGGAAAGGTAGATGGTAACCTCCCCGGACAAATGGAAGAACTCAAGGTCAAGGATTGGAGGAAAATTGTATTTCCTTTTCCTCTTAGCTACATTTGACCCAAACACCCCATTAAAAGGAGCTTTCCATTTACCCATTCTAGGAGAATCAGCTACGACAATTCTGAATGGCAATATAGTAGCAATTGTCGGACTGAAAGAGGGAAGAAAAACAATCTATTCTTCATTATATACCTCTGGTGAGAAAGAGTTAGTACAACTTAAAGGTAATTAATTTCCTATAAAAGTAACCTCTCTGCTAACTAAAGGGCTATTTTTGTTGGAAGAATAAAAAAGCGTAAAAGAGGAAGTCATTAGAAATGTACCTAAAGGGCAATGCAAACCTAACCATAAATGGTGATGAACAAAGAAAGGTTATCTCACTAAAGTTGGAAAGCGAGAAGAAGGTGAAATTGTGTAGGAGGGTACAATCGAATATAAAGTGAATAAAACATTTCAAATGTTTCACATTCAATGTGAAACAATAGGACACCCAAACATCATCTCCTAGGGTAACTTGGCATGAAAAGTGGAACGTTAGTCATCTAAGTGTCGTAATGCCTCATAAGACGAAATAACTCATCATTATGAGTGCAAATGCCTCAAATGATCATTAGCAGTAAAAACTCATCATATATGTGTATAGGGAACAACCCTATTTGTGCCACTTGTCATAACATGTAAACACATATACACTGAGAAAACCTCGGTTAAGGAAAACTTTGACCCTTGATAAGGTTGCAAAGCTTCAACCTATTAGACGATTGTGAAAATACAACCTTGGAAATAGTTTCTTAAACTAAACTCAATGAACACTAAAGCTCGTTCATCCACTTAATTGGTCCATTTTCGTCTTATTCACGAATTTCGAGTTTGGAGAGCTTGTGTACTATACAAATTTACTATATTCAAAGATATATTATGTACCTTTGAGTAACTTGGATATATGTAATAAACTGGGTTGTAACTGACCAAATGAAAAGCACTTGATAACCAACTCATCTTAACCACCTCTAAATACTTTAACCTAGGCCCAAAGACTTATAAATATAAACTTAGTCTCACAGAAAATATTTACTTAATTGTCTTCCTTACTACTCATATTAAAATTTCTAGAACTTTTCTAGCTCATACTAAATTGAGCATTAGGGAATCTTTTACAAATTGACTTTCGCTCGATATTTCTCAACAAGCTTGACAACCATTCTCTGAAGGATCTAGCTTGACTTTTTTGACTTCGTTAAAGCTTCCTCAAATCCACCTTAGATTGTTCTTACTAAGTTTCAAAGAGAATAATTTGATATTTATATGATATTTTCCATTTAAATAATTTGAAATGTAGTATAAAGATAAATATAATATATTTACATTGTATATTTAAATTAATACATATATTTATTATTATTGTTAAGCAATCATAATAGCTCAGGAAATAACACTTCATTTGCTAATGCACTCCCGTTTTAGGGCTCCATTGAAGAGCACTCGCCTTTTAGGTCTTCCTCAATCCATTTAGGGCAAACAAACTCCTACTGCCACAAAGGTTTTCATATTTTCATCTTCCCTTTGTTTACATTTTAGGTTTTTCCAGTAGTTTTCATCTTATTCTTTGTTTGTCTTTCTTGAGAAACTTCAGTGTGTAAATAGCCATTGAGAAAATCATTTCCAATTGTACCAACAACTTTCATTATTTCTTCTGTCTTTTTCTCTCATTTTAGAATTAATTTAAATATCTTTTTATAAATTTTGTTGCTATAGACTGAACACACACAAATCAAACATAACAAGCGTTATATATAGAATTAATTATACTAATATGTATTGTCAATTTTTCGATTCTTCTCATACCAGGAGCCACCTTATTAGGGAAAGGTTGTTGACATTAGAGAAGACTTTGTCTTGGAAGAGTCATATTGACTCTTTTTCCATGATGGGAGATTAGTGAAGGTTTTAGTTTTTTCTCCACCTTTTCGCAACATAATTGTCACAAAAGTTCCCTAAGTGATGGTGGTAAACCCCGCTGCCATCATTATCCAAGCCCAACTGGACCGAAGTGCTGCTCAAGAAGGACGCACTACCCTTAAGGGGAAATGAAAAGATAGCTTCCCTGTCTCAAGTCTCGAATACAAGTGGGTGTTCGACAAGCTATAATATTATGCTTTCAAATATATTTTAAGGAGATCTGTAGGCCAATAGGCTGAGTTTTTAACGTCAAAAAATGTTTGCTCCACCACAAATATGATATACCAAAAACTTCTACATGTGGCTGGGAATATTTCTCCTATCTTAATTTCAATTCCAATATCCCTTATCGTTGGAGATTTCAATAACCTTATTTCGAAAAGGGTTAAATTGGGGAGAGTGGTGTAATGATTTTTCAACGGGCTTAGGGAGGTGATAGTGCATCGTTTCTAGACGATACAACAACAAACCTAGGGACAATATCGTAAAATCTACAAACAATCTGATTTTGAGTTATCTTTATAAAAAGGTACCATATACGTGGTTGAGAGGGCGTGAACATCCAAATGCAATTGAAGAGAGACTAGATAATGTTAGAATAAATAAATAAATTATTCTATAATGTGATATTCTATAATGTGACTCATGTGAAATATTATTATGAGTATGTATGTGATTTAATAAAACTAAAAGAATATTTTGGTAATTATAAGAAGTGATTTACTTAATAAATAATTGATAGGTAACATATATGATGGATATTGGTTTTATAAAGAACATAGGGTTTTTTGTTTCTACAGTATAAGCGTTCTTTAGAGTTAACCATCAATAACGTGTGTGGAAATTAAAGTGACTGAAAGAGATAGATTGGGTGAAAGGGAAATAAAGAGAAGAGATAAGTCAAAGAAAGAAGATCTCTCATGGATCAAGGTAAGTCTCTCTTATTATCCTATATGTGAGAATCATAGATTCTGATGATTTTGTGGAATGTTTATGATTAGTTATTCTCATTATATTTTAATTTAACATGTGATATTAGAGCACATGGTTGATTGAATTTATGATTTTCTATTATAATTTTTTCCCAATTTTGATAAACCTTAAATTTGAAAAGTTTACAACCTTAAATTTGAAAAGTTTACAATAGAAGGAAAATTATGAGCACATATTACATATGTGCGTTTTGTTTTATTTGAAATTATGGGATTGTCTATTTCTGCATTTTCTCATGGATCGAGAACGAAGGATTGTGCGTAAGATCTACGTCTCTTTCTTTTGCTTTGACTGTTCGGTATCACTCTCTCGGTCCTTGGCCAATTTTTGTTTTAGGCTGGGAATTTGGTTTTCTACAAAATTACATTAAAGATTTCATGAGAAAAGTGATATAATAAAGTAATGAAAAAGTTTTTCATGGACCCCACTGGAAGTTGGAGATTTTACTGCATCTTAGGTGAATTTGGATGAATCACCTTACGCAAATGTAATTCAATTGGCTGCACCTTCATTCATGTTATAACAGCCACGGTGTAGTTCCTTACAGGATTGATATAATGATGTTTTTAATGTTTTTTTTTTTTTCGCTACATTAATTGATTGATTTGTTGAAATTAATTTTATGATAGATTTGTAATCAATGTGAAATCTTTATGTTTTGATTAATTTCAAATTAATGATAAGTTTATTGGAATTAATTGTATGATAGATTTGTAATCACCAAAGTGGTCAAATCTTTATGTTTTATTTTAATTCCAAATTAATGAT
>Ga0099824_1008739_pt1 | contig 12807 bp, 6 predicted proteins | sample SiratrowhiteBW_FD_76837 | JGI IMG/M metagenome (GOLD analysis project Ga0099824, IMG submission 76837) | Root nodule microbial communities of legume samples collected from California, USA - Siratro white BW | ecosystem: Host-associated > Plants > Roots > Nodule | place: USA: California... | reverse complement strand
TTAAAAAAAAAAAAAAGAAATATAATTTTAAAAATAGTTTTTACCAAAAAAAAAAAAAAAAAAAAAAACTAGGGTTAGTTCATCTGAAGCATAGAAATCAGCAAACCTTTTGTTGCGAGAGAAGAAACTGGCTCTTCCAGATGGGGAAAACATGATGAGAGCCACATCAACATCACAAAGAACAGAAAGTTCGTAAGCTTTCTTCATGAGTCCATTCCTCCTCTTGGAGAAAGTGACTTGCCTATTTGTGGTGTTCTCAATCTTCTTGATTTGAAGCTTCACTCTCCCCATCTTTCACCCTGCTCCCACCACCTTAGAAAGCCTATCAATTGAATAAATATATAGGAAAAAGAAAATACTCAACCCCTCACAAAATTGAATAACCGAACCATACGTTAACCCTTGTCGAATACATCTGCAGGCAAAAGCGGTGAAAAGAGAAGAAAACAAGAGAAAAAGTGGAAGAAATGAAGGAGATGACTTTTTGTCTGTGTCTGGCAATTTATAAAAGGTGACGCCACAGGGCTAAGAGGGTGGCAGTGTGTGTATATACGCAGATAACCTGAAGAGCATATTAAGAACCTTAAAATGTTTATTTTCTCACCTTAGTGCTGCAACATGTATAAAACACCACTTTTAACTGTTTTATTTCATCATGTTTCACTAATGATATTTACGTTCGTTTCACTTCCTCTTTTTGTACTAATGAGGTAGAGTAGTCATACATAGGAGAAGAGTGAAGTTTGTCTCAGAAAACATACACCCGTCACTAGTGCAAATAGTAAAATTGACGATCGCATACATGAAAAATTACCAGCCCATGCAAAGAAGAATATCAATTACTTTTGTTTTTTGTTACTAGTTATTATGAGTTATAGGTGCCAAAAGTGAGGGTAGAGAGATCAAGCTTGCGGTGGTTTAAAGCGTGATAAAAGATGGAGGACTATTGCGCGTAAGCAATGGAAAAAAGTACAAAAAATGAGTTAGAGAAGCTAGCCATTGCCACCTCTTCAATTCTCTCCCTCTTCTAACAATCTCACAGACTCCGATTCTATTCTCACATTTTCCCACGACTTTCATTACCCTTATATTTATTAATCTAAATGGAAGATTTAGATTTTTTCCCTTTTCATTTTGTTTAAGTTCATTGGACGTATTTCCTCTCACAATTAACAAATTATTCTTTTTATTTATATTTATAATTATAATTATATTATATGCAATCTTTCAAACTGCAGATATGTTTTAATTTGAAAGTAATTTTGTATACAATTTCAATGTAAAAGAGAATTGATAAGGTAACATATTCGGTTATTATGATTTTGATTATAAGTTTAGATGATTTACAGTGAATTTGAATTATACAATAATAAATTTTTGTTTTGATAACCTTAGATAACTTACAAGTTGATGTTAAATATAATTTAAATTTATTTTTCTTCCTTAACTATTTAAAACTCTTTCAAGAATAAAATCTAAACTTTAAAGCAAATAATATTTCGTATACAGTAATTTATCAATGTCATTTCCATAAATTTAATATTATCTTAATGAACTTGACGTCTACTGTAAGTCAATATTCGTTTTTATAGTCCTCAACTAGAAAAAATACAAAAATAATTTTAAAGACGAATCTTTATTTTTTTTATATTTTAACATAGTACTTTTTAAATATATTAAGAAGTTTTATATCATTTTAAATATATTTTCTTTCTTTAATATTTTTTAATGACAAAAGTATGATGTGACTATAAATAATATGCATTTGACCGAACACTAGTTTAACTTTTGTAAAATTCCTTTCTTCTACCCTCTACCTCCATGGTGTTATGTTCCCTCCACTCATTCATCGACATCTTCATCAATTTCCATGCATAAAAGTTATAATGTAAAAGAGTTTGAAAAGTAGAAATGTAAAATTTTAGAGATTTGGATTGTATAATTATAATAGTTAATAAAAAATAAACTATGCATAACAATTAATAATGAGATTTAATTTTTTAACTACACCTTTCTGTTTATCCTTTTTACCCTTTGTATCATTCTCTTAGTCAACCGATTTTTTGGGTTCTATAAACTAACCACAATAAGTAGTCAATATAAAAAATTGGAACTGTTTTTATTTTATATTATAAAAAATAATAAAAAATAAATTATTTTTATGATTATTTCTATATACATATTTTATTACGATTGCAAACTTTATGTTTTGGTAATTATTTTATACTATAATAATAATTATATCAAATTCTTTAACTATATTCATTATATTGATTTATCTTAAGAAGAATGTAGACATACTCACGTAATATGTAATAACTGTTTCAAAACAGAATCAAAATAATTCGTTGTGTAGTTAATTTGGCTTGGGAAAACAGTTTTGTTGAAAGCCAGAATTATATATCGGTTTTTTGTTCTGTTTTTTTAAGAATAATGAGAAGTTCTCTAGTTTTTTCAATCCTCTACAATCTTCATCAGAAGTTGTGAGAGTAGTATGCGTGAGACAACGTGTGTGGTTTATATTCTGTGAGAAATAACACCTATATGTCCACAAATATAACGTAATAAAGTTAAAGATCCCTCCCCTGTTAACGAGAGGGAGTGACCCATGTTTTCTTGTTCTTGTATAAATGCTACTCTTATTTAACTTTTTACATATTTCTCGTAAATATAGTCTTTTTACTTGCTTTTAAACTTTTTCATTGCAGAACCCAAGTTCTATTAACTTTAATACATATTTTTGTTTCTTCAGCTTTTAACTTTTCATGTGGAGAAGAAATTATTAGGTGATGATTTACTGTTACTTAAAATCTTTGTCAGTGAGTGTTAAGCGTTCGAAATTATAGTAAGCAAGCAGCACCTAACGTTCAACATGCACACCTGGTACCAGCAATTCAAATACCCGCCAATCACTCACACCCCAAGCAACGTTTAGCTTCATAAAAAGAAGCTGCTATCTTCAACTTCATCAATGGCTCTGTTACATCCACGGGTGCGTACTGCACCATCTCAACCTCACCGGTGGCAACATGCTTGGATGATGCTGCCTCCTCTCGCCATTTGGATTTGTGGCATGTAATTTTTCATCTTCTTTATGCTTCCCTCCCTCCTTTCATCACTCTTTCTCACGCATTGCCCTTTTCTTTTGCAGTTTCAGCCACACTCCGTTATGGGTATTACGGGGATTCCCTTATCCTGCTTGGTCCTGCCTCATCCCGTTTGGTTACAACCAGTTCTGTTTTTGTGAAGCAGCTTCAGGTGTCAAGCAAGGACAAAAATCAAGTCTTTCTTCACGCTTTCAATAAGAAGCCCGAGTTAAGCTCCCAAACTATTTGGACAGCATCGGATTTCTTCCTTGTTGAAGCTTATAAAAGCAAGGTAACATTGTTATAAGGTTTGGTTTGGTTTGTTCTAAAGCAGTCACCCAGAGAATGTCTTTGAAGAATTTGATTTTTCAACTTCAGGGGATTTCTTTGTGGTTAAATCAAGGCTCCACCATCCGTATTAGGTGGGAAGAACATACTACTCGTAGTTTGGATCAGCTACATGGAATGGTGATTAAAGGTCATGGCTGTCTCTTTTCTTTTTTTCTGAGTATGAATTTCAGGTTTGTCTCAAGAATCATTCTTATTTCGCAGGAGACATGAAGTTTGAACTACCACAGGCTCCACAAACGAGCTTCCTCAATGAAATTTCTCTTCGAGAGACTGTTAATGGTAACTGATTATAGAATTAGCTGACTTAGCTAAAAATTGGGTCAAAAACTACTTTAGGGCTATAAGCAATTAAGCATCGGGTACAATTTTTAAACTAGAATTTGGATCATGAATTCAAAACTCTTTTCTACTTATATACACTGTTTCTATCATATTAATAATTAACGTGAGATTCTCAACCTACTCTATTTTGTTCATTTGTGTTATTTAATAATAACCTGTTTGTTAAGTTTAACAGTTATTAAGGTAAACTCTTACATCATCTTAAAATTTAACTCAACATTAAAAACTAATTTATAAGAAGAGAGTTGCCTCTTATTTACTATACCATTATAATCATATTACTAGTCAACTAGAATGAGCAATACTTATTGTTGTTCATTATAAGTTGATCTTCGCTTATCATGATTTTATTTTAAAGAAACAATCTTTTTTCAGAAAGCTTAAGACAATCACTATTTCTTTTGATGAAGAAATTTGTTACCAATTATGCAGCAATATGTCCCATTTTATTCTTTAGTGTTACGCCCAATTATCTTTGATTAGCTAAGTATATGGAAATTTCGAAAGAGGCAGGGTATTTTGATTTTTGTGGATATTGCTAGGTAAAGAAGCCGAATACATGGTTGAGGAAGATGATAGATACCACATTGGGGTGCTAAACATGAATGCGAGGAACATAATCTTGACTATGGAAGTTAATGTTTCAGCAAAGGCATATGATACCAGCAAAGCCAAGAAGATGTGCTCCACTGAAAACGGACCTTGTAGGCTCAGTTTCTTCTTCCCTAATACTCATTATGTTATTCTTACGGCAACCAACAATGTAAGGCACAAGTAAACTTGTCTGACTTATTTATCTTTGGAGATCTTGGCCAAAGTAATTCAACAATACATGGTTACATCGATTGATTACAGGGAGATGGGTTATCGCATGTTGAAATTTCTTTAGTGGCCCGCGCGTTTGCCTACATAATACTTCTAGGTACAACGATTAAAATTTCTGTTCTAAAGCCTTTGGTTTAACTATATATACTTTTTGTTTCTAAAGATGCCGCATTTTTTTGCGTGTAGGAGTTATTGCTATTGTTGTTTATCTGATTCTGAAAGTCCTTGGAGTTTATGGTGATGCTGAGCAGCATAGTCATGTTACAATCGATGTTACGTACAGAACAAGTAATGCAGTTGCCACACTGACCGAGACTGAGCCCTTGATGCGAGTGGAGTCAAATCGAATGTCATATGGAACAAATGCAAAAGATGAGGAAGAAAATTCAGGAGCATATAGTAGCTCTTCAGAGGAGTTATATGATGAAAAATTATGTTGCATTTGTTATGATCAACAACGCAACAGCTTCTTTGTTCCTTGTGGACATTGTGCCACTTGCTATGACTGTGCACAGAGGTACTCACTACTGAATATTTTCATAGGCTTCAATTTATGCTAATTTGAGGAGATTCACATTTGAGTGCGTTTTGCAGGATTGTGGATGGGGAGAGCAAAGTGTGTCCTATATGCCGAAGGCTTATTCACAAAGTACGAAGATTATTTCACATTTAGGCTTACAGACATGTGTCTTGTAGTGATTTGATTTGAGGGATCATGTAGATAGTGGGGGAAATTTGGTAGGGAATTAGGCTTTGGGAGTGGTTTTGTGAAGAGATTGAGTGATGGTATTTTCTATTTTTGGCACTAAGCTGCAGGGGAAATGAGTAACTATAGTTTGGCAGAGTTCAGCTTCGGCTAACTAAGCAACCACAAAGATACTCTTCCTATATATTCTCTTCATATTTTCGGCATAAGTTCACAGATAAATTTGTTCTTACCCCTAACTATTTATATTAAAAACGTGGTTTTTAAGTATGTATAAAAGGTAACTTTATTTTTAGATATTATAATTTTATTCCCTTAAAGTATTTAAAAGCATCTTTATAAAAGAGATCGCTGAGAATAAAGGAACTCCAACTCGTTTCTAAGACAGACTTTTGTTCGGATTTGGCATCAGCTCAGTATTCCCTATGAACTATTATCATTTTTACCATAAAATAATTCATCAGTGAACGGGCACGAATTTAACTATACCAAGTATGATATTGCTTATTCCATCATAAAACCCTTTTTCAATTACCACAAACATCATTTTCTTTTAAGATCAAAGCATGTCACTTTGTGCAGAAATATTCTACCCTATGATATTCTCCTGGCCCTTGAAGTCATTTTGTGTTGAAAATTGTACACTCACTCTTCCATGATCGATGCCCTGTACCAATTAAGTAAAAGGAATTAAACTATTCCTCTACAATAAGCTGTTAAGCTGAAATTTACCAAAACAATTGTTTGTCTGATTGCTGGAATCAGGAGCCACCATGGTACATAAACCACAATTAATTTTCTAACTTGGAAACATAGTGGTTTCACCCAAAAACTATTAACCTTGTATCAGCTGGTGGCCACACCCAAAGATACAGCTAGTGACAGGAAATGAGTGATAATAATGTTTAGAATTAAGGATAGAAAGTTCAAACTTATGTGTGGAATTTTAATCTTCAATCTTCAAATAAATATTCCCAAGCTAAAGTGCCAAAAAAAGGTCTACAAGGGAGACTAGTTGTGTGGCTTCAAATGGTGCTGCAACTGTTCCCTTGGACTATTGCATGCCAATTTTTTCACTCTAGTCCTTCTTTAACCTTTCAATGACTCCAACATAGTTCTGAGTGGAAAACAGATGTCATTTTCTCTCTTGCAGTCTGACACAAGTCATCTTAACTAAGTACTCTCACATCACAGCAACTCAATTTTGGTGAAGATTTTCTGAACTTGCAACTGAATAAAAGCATGGGTACACAACAGAGAAGAAAAGGGAGCCAGTGAAAGTGTATGAGGATGGCCCACTTGACCTTATCAAAATCTGATGGCTGTTGTTATGACTGCAGATGCTACAATACAAGCTAGAAATCAAACCACCATAATCAAAACTATATACGTAATTGCACCCTGTAGTACTTTATGGGCAGGAATTGAACTTACAATCTTCTTCCATAAAGGACACTTATCCTATGGATTATTGTTGAGACACAAGTTTCAAACAATCATAAGATGCTGGGTATCAACTAGGTAAGGCTATGTTTTCAATTCACTACACTGTTTACCTTTTGGAATTGTTCTCTTTAGACAGTCTTGTTGCAAGACACAACACTGCAGTACCAGCATACTTTGGCTCCTCCCATGTTATATTTATAAAACTAAAGTTACTCCAATAAAATATTTAAATTACTAAAATAAAAAATATAGCAGTAATATATATATATATATATATATATATATATATATGCATGATCATGTATTTTCTATAGATTATTTAGCCAATTTGTCAGTTACTAATCTTTTTATCATTTTTAATGAATATTTTCTTTAATTGTTTTTTCTATTTATATATTCAAATTTGAGAATTTACTTAAAAAATTAGGTTTAGTTTTTTTAATATCAATTATTTCTTCTTTTCAGTTTCTTTGTATTTTTAATAAATGGTTCAATTTAATTATTTATTATTTAATTGATTTAGTTTTTTTTATTAAATTGACTTCAAATAGTGATATTAAGTAATAATAATACTTTTAAACCAATTTGGATTCCTTTTCTATGTGGCTTTAAAATAAATTGATTTTTATATTTTAAAAGTATATTAAATTTCTTTTAATATAATCAATGTGTTTTGAAGAAGGAACATTAGAAGAAAGAATAGCAAAACTCAACCTTTCAACTTGTTTTAAATCTATTATTATTGATTAGCCACAATTTTTTTTCTTTCACCTTGTCACTGTTCAATGAAAAAACAAGAAATTAAGTAACAAAATTAAGTAATTAAAACTATTTTTATTAATGAAAAATATTATTATTATTAATGAGAAAATTAAGTAACAATGTTTTTAAAACTATTATTATTAGTGAAAAACAAGTACTAAGTAACAAAATTAAGTCTGATCTTACCTTAGTAATTTTAACTATTTAGATATAATTTATATGATCATTTGGTTTTTCCTCTTGTCGCAACCGGGATCACGACGGGACGATCAAAATTTTGTTTTAAAAAATATTTAAATAATTAAATAGAGATTTGGAGTTTCCATTACAGTTTATTATGGAAAACTATAGAAAAAAAAAATGTCTACGAACCGGATTCCAAGATTCGGGAGTCGTTTACGTGCGGGAAGGTACTATCCGCGACGGTACCTTTAATTAAACAAGTAAAATAAAAGAGTGATTAGAAATATTTATTTTTCCCAAAAACCAGAAATAGAATGCAAATAACAACAAACAAAAATATATATTTTTAATAGGGGTCCGACAAGGATTTGACCTCGTTTGTACGCATATCTATACAGGATAGAAAATCAGGGTGCACGTAGTTCTATTCTTGGGTATTTGTGAGGGGCGTTTTCGTCGAGATGTGGTGCTTGTAGGGTTTGCTGAAGGGTTTCGAAGCTTGCATTTTTTCCGTGAGTGATATTTGGTGGTTTGTGTATTTAGGAAGTGGGGTTAACATGGAGATGCATGTTGATGAAATAAGAATAATTGTGGGTGCTTTTTTATTTTATGCCATGAATGAATGTAAAAGCAAAAAGGAAAAAAAAAACATACCTGTTGCCTAGTCTTTTCTTTCTCAGTGTGTTTTCTTTTTTTTTTCTCTTCTCAATATTCTCTCTCGTTCTCTTTTTTTCTCAATTACCAAAAAATGATCCCTCTTTTCTTTTTCTTTCTCTGACTAATATATCTCTTTTTCTTTTTTTTCATTATTTTAATTGATATTTATTTATTTTTAAATGCCAGTGGTTCAGTTCAAAGAAGTTACCACTCTTTGACTCATTCATATTTATTATTTTTTAAAATTAATATTAAAATGAATCTATCCAGTAAAAATCCATTATTTATTATTAATTTTATTTTTATTTAAGTGAATAACGTGGGTTGTTAATTTTTGATTAAAAACAAATACGTGGAGTTAGAGAGTGAGAACATGGAAGTATACTGACACTCATTCTTTTTATGGTTATTTTTTATTATTTATTCTTTTTGAATATATATTTATTTTTATTTTGTTTTTATTATTTAATCATCAATTATTTAATATTTATTTATTTATTATTTGTTATTTTCGTTTTTTTAATTATTATTATTTTTTAATTGTTATCTTTTATTTACCACATTTTTAGTTTTCTCTTAATGGAAAAATTCGATATATATTTTTTAATTACTATTATTACTATTATTTTTTTTAAAACAAATTTTTAATAGACTGATTTCTTACTATTTCATTTTTTATGAATTTTATTTTATTAATTTATTCATAGAATGTAATGGAACCAAAGTCTCTTTTTTATTTAAATGACAAAAGAAAAAAAATTGTCCAACATGATTTATGATTTGTTATATTTTTAGGTAGTAATGTTCAAAGTTTTACTTGAAAAGAGATGTGAGTAAATAATCTATGTCCTAATAATGTAAACGATTTCTATATAAATCAATCAGAAATAATAAAAATAAATTATTAATTTTTAAAAAAAATGTATTAGTGATAGTCTTTAATTAGTAGATGATGAAATATTTATACTGACAATATAAAATAACTTCAGAAAATGTTTTCATAAAAAGGGTAAAATATTTTTCTTCTAATTAATATCCCTCTCAATTTTTTTCTAAATGTCATTGTAATAAAAACAAAAATATCTATAACTACATTGTTAATAATTCAAGATTCATCTAAAGCACGTCACTGTTGTCATTATAACCGCATCCATCAGATTAATTTTTCTGCTTTTTCTCACAATTTTAAGAATAATGGCATAATCATAATTCCAATTGTGGTCAAACTTAAAATTTAAAACTTTGAATATAGTATATATAAAAACATTATCATTTAGTTTCATATTCTTTTTAATGCATTTAAATTTTATCTTTGGTGACACCAATACATTATAAAAATTGAACTTGTCCCTAGTTATATATCTTTCAACAACACATTATGAAAGCAGACTAGTCAAAATTTAAAAGTGGTATTATCTCAAAGGTTAAAACTAAAAATTTATATCGTTTTTTTTATCACAACATGGAGAGATATCATCTATCTTCCTCTTTTATTCAAGAATAAGCTTGCAAATATCTTATAATTTTCTAACTTCATACTAAGATATGTTTTCTATATCTTTAAACTAACTTATACATTAATTGATTTGTAAAAGTTTTTTATATAATTTAAAAAAAATGTTTGATTCATAAGTTTATTTTACTTATTATAACAAACTTTTTGTTCTCTCTAAAAAAATGTAATGAATGTAAATGAGCTCTAAATTGAAAAAAAAAATATTTATATATATAAAAATAACTTTTTATTTTGAGTCACCTCATATTACTAGCATTTAGAGTGAAAAGTAAAAGTTCATAAAATTAATATCTATGAATTTTAATATTCTCTTTATAAAATAAGTCTCTTTACCTTTTTAACTTTTTTTTATATAAAATTGATACAAATGGAAATTCATAAGAATAAAATTAACAAAAGCATCAAATTTAGTCTTCATAAAACTTCATCAAATGTTGCTTTATATTTAGTGTCATGCTTTAAAAATAAAGCAACATTTATTATATAAACTGAATTCATCTTCCACGATATTCTTTATTAATTTTTGTTCAATATCTTCTTATTTGGCAGTCTAATAGTTCCTTTCTAAGATTTGATGGTATTTGGTATAAAAGTTTATTTACTCTGCTCTAAAACTTTAAATAGATTTGAATGCCTGATTTTTTTTAACAGATTAATAATTCTATATTAAATAGAAATAAAACAGCTTTCAAAAATCACTTTAGAGCCTCATAATGTTCTTATGTACTCAGAAGTTGCATTCACATTGTTGGATGTGTTAAGTTGATTACATTTGGTATGCAAATATGGTAAAAAAAATGATATGGTATAAAAGAAAAAAGAAATTACTCATAAATTATAATGAAACAAAATAATCAATATTGAACTTAAGACATTATCATCAACTTACTTTTTAAAAACGAAAAATTAATATTGAGTTATGATAAAATTCCTTAATCAGGCTTTGCTCTTCCCATTTGTAAAACTATTTTGTCATTAAACTATAATTTTAAAATAAATTCAACACTAAATTAATTTTTTTATTATTAAGTAATAAAGGAAAAATTAATTTGTATTTTTTTATCAGTAAGATACTAAATCAATTTTTCGTTCGTTCATATGCTGAATTTATTATTGTCCTTTAAAGAAAATATAAAGTGATTGCCGCACGACCATCAGAGATTATCAAAAGGGTTGGACGAGAACCAAAGGTGAAGAGATCTTATTAGGTTTCGTTCGCTTAAAACAACCAATCCTTATCAGGAAAAGACCAGAAACACTTGCTTAGACACGGGTTAAAACTCGTCAATATTTACTTTTTAATAATTTATATAAATGATTAAATACACATTTAAATTTTAGATTAGGGAAGACACGTTTCTTTTTAATATCCGATCAGACCACAGATTTTGACCACAGTCTATTAAAATAATTCTATGACCAATAGAAGAAATTGAAAATTAAACTTAAATTACATCTCTATTTTAAAAGTTATATTAATAATAATAAATTAAAATTAAACTATATAAATAACCATTAATAAAAATAATGTCTAAAGCGACTTTTCATAACCTGAAGTACCATGTGGGTGCCAAAAACATATAAGGAATTGAAGTGATGTATAAATTGTAGGAAGATCTGAAAACCTGAAATATATATATATATATATATATATATATAACTTTTAATATGAATTATTAAATTCAGTTACATGACCTTACACCTAAATTTTAGATCAGGGTTAAACATTTTTATTTTAAAAATTATATTAATAATAGTAAGTTATAATTAAACAACAAAATAACCAAGTGATTTTCATAACCTGAAGTACTATGTTGGGTGCGAATAAGAGAAGTCAAATATATGAGGGAATTGAAGTGATGTATAAATTGTAGTAATAACTGCGGACCTGACAAGGAAAATAAAAGTAGAAAGAATGATGGTGTAATAAATGATCGAACGGTCACAGACACAGACGGTGAGAGAGTTTATCTGTGGAATGACGAAAAAGGCCATGTAATTGTGACGTGTCGCTACGCTATTTACTTAAACCGAGCGAATTGCATCTAGGAACGGAGTAGAGAGTAACTAGCTACAGGACAAAATGGCTAGGCGAGATGGTAGATAGATCCGTATAAATAGGCGTGTTGAGTATGCACACGTAGCAGGCCACCGCGAACTGGCTTCCTCCGCCGCCCGCGCACGCCGGAAAGTTTGATCAGAATGAGTGCTCCGTCGCGAGAAGAGGGGTCGAAGGAGGAGGAGAGAGACGAGGAGGCGAACCGGCTTCTAGAGGAAGCAGGAGCGGCATCATCATTATCATTGGAAGAAGATGTGGCATACGAAGCGGGGGAGAAGATCCTGGTGGCGGAATTCGAATTTGACACGGTGGATGATTCGACCGTTCCTCCTTTCTCATGGAAGAAGCTGTGGCTCTTCACTGGGCCTGGGTTCTTGATGAGCATAGCTTTTTTGGATCCGGGGAATCTCGAGGGGGATCTCCAGTCTGGGGCCATCGCTGGCTACTCGCTCCTCTGGCTCTTGATGTGGGCCACCATCATGGGCCTCTTGATCCAGCTTCTGTCCGCCAGGGTCGGAGTCGTCACGGGCCGCCACCTAGCCGAGCTCTGCAGGGATGAATATCCCCATTGGGCCCGCCTTGTACTCTGGTTCATGGCCGAGCTGGCCCTGATTGGTGCCGACATTCAAGAGGTCATTGGAAGTGCCATCGCCATCCAAATTCTTACCCGAGGCTTCTTCCCTCTCTGGGCAGGAGTTCTAATCACTGCTTCCGACTGGTATCCTTCCTTCTTGTTGCTAATTCCAGTCATTTAACTCATGTTTCGATAAACTTTTTTTTTTTTTTTTTTTTGTTTTCCATAAAATAAAAAAAATTTTTTTTTTTATTTAAAAATAAAATTTTTTCACTCCCTTTTTGAAGAAAGCCTTCATTT
>Ga0099824_1008730_pt1 | contig 12822 bp, 18 predicted proteins | sample SiratrowhiteBW_FD_76837 | JGI IMG/M metagenome (GOLD analysis project Ga0099824, IMG submission 76837) | Root nodule microbial communities of legume samples collected from California, USA - Siratro white BW | ecosystem: Host-associated > Plants > Roots > Nodule | place: USA: California... | reverse complement strand
CTCTATGAAACCGCAGGGGCATTGGGCAACGGAGAGCGCATATTTATCACAGCCAAACTGCCCGACTATATCCGTGTAGGCAATGGTGATGATGTAACCGAAAAGTATATTTTCCTGACCACTTCGCACGATGGTAGCGGAAGCATCACAGCCGCTTTTACGCCTATTCGTATCGTATGCCAAAACACGCTTAATGCCTCCTTACGCAGTATGACTAATGTAGTGCGTATCAGACACACATCGGGAGCAAAACAGCGTATCGAGAATGCCCACAAGATTATGGGGTTGGCGAACACCCTGAGCAGTCAGTTAGAAGCTATTTTTAACGATTGGGCTATGGTAAAGGTAACTGACCGAGAAGTAAAAAAGTTAATCCAACTGGCACTATGCCCGAATAAGGAAACTTTCGATTTACTGAAAAAAGGTGCGGAAGATGAAATTTCCACCGTATTCAAAAATACCGTTGAGGATGCCTTTGCGTATGCTATGATAAGTGACACACAGCAGATGGACACTACCAAAGGCACATTGTTCGGAGCCTTCAACGCTGTTACAGGCTACTATCAGAATGTACGCAAATACAAAGACGATGAAGCCAAGTTGCAGAGCATTGTTTTGGGTGGTACTGCACAGCTCAAATCACAAAAAGCATTTGACTTGTGTACAGGCTTTGCCTTGGACGGTGCAGAAATCCTAAACCTTAATTAAATAACCGTAGGCTACCGCCTTAATCGGTGGTAGCCTGCTATAACAATAACTGATATGAAAGCAAAATCAATAGACGAAGCTAAAAATATGGCTAAATCACAAAGCCTTGAAACGAAATACAAAGACGAAGCTGTATATATCATTTACTGCAATAGAACCGAATATTTCTATATAGATACCAACAGCCTTTTAAGGAATTGGGAACAGCTTACAGGCTATTATGAGAACGGAGTTTATAACGCTGAAAACTGAACAGATAAAATGATGAAGATAACGGATTTGAACGGTTGCCCTATTGAGGTGACCAACCTGAAAGAAGCCATTAGAATGGCAGGACACTATAAGGAATATAGCCACAAGGACCAAAGTTTCTACGAGTTTGATAAAAGGCAGAAAACCTATTGGGCAGATATACACAAGAAACTCAGAGCCATTAAAAAACAATTACATGACAATTAAAATTTTAGAACGATGAACGCAAATTTTTTCCATCAGGTAGCACAGTTGCAGATTACAGGTGATTTGCAGCTCACCATAGCAAAAGGAGCAGAAAACAACCTAATCGTATCGGTTATGCTCCAAAACGGACAATGCGGAGATAACGCAAAGAACATCATACCGCCCCTTAATCTTCGGGGAACAGCCGAAGAACTCGACAACGGTTTTTTCGAAAAGATAACCACACCCATACAGACCGCTTCGGGCTTAATGGTCGATATGGAAAACTTTATGAAGCAGTTGGAAGAAACCAAAAAACAGTCGGCAATGGAAAAAGATAAAGCCGACAGGCAGAAGAAAGAAGTGGAAGCCAAAGACAAAAAGTTCAAAGACGCAATGGCAAAAGCGGATGAACTTGAGAAAGAAGGAAAGCACCGTGAAGCGTGGGTAAAATTACCCGAAATAACAGAGTTCCCTGAAAAGGCTGACGAGATACGCAGACGCAAAAGAGAACTGTCCGACAAGTTTTCTGCGCCAAGTCTTTTCGGTGCTATCGAGGAAGAAAAACCCGAACCCGCAAAAGCGGGAGAAGTTACTGCCGACTACCCAACAGAAACTGCACAGGAAAACTAAATGTAATAACTTAAAATTCATCATCATGTTATTAGCAACGCAATTGGAAAGAGTGTTTATACTCAAAGATAAAGGACACGATATTATATTGACCGATCCCGAACCACGTTGGAGCGTGGAAGCAGTACTAAATTTTTACGCCAACAGGTATCCCATTTTGACAACCGCCAAAATATCTGCACCCGCCATCAAGGATGATGCAGTAGAATACCGATTTGAGAGCGTAATGGGAACTAAGGGTTAAATCTAAATTTAAAACAATGGACTATGCACAAACATATCATATCGGGAACAATCAAGCCACCCGAACAAAAAAGACAAAGGCAGTTATACCGACAGCTCAGCGAGTTCGCCCAGTGGATGCAAAAACCCAAAGATGCGGACGAGGTTCAAAAAGACAAACGCAGGTCAGTACCTGTGGGAATGTTGCCAATGGTTTTCTAAAGACTTCGTTCCTGCCAAGACTGAAAGAAACGCAAACGGTACAAGCTTGTATGGAAACAGCAAAAATGCAGAAGGATTTTTACAAGTCGCTGTCTTTACTTGCAGAGCATTATAATATTGAACCTATGCAAACCAACCAATTTGACTATCCTTACAATATGGCATTGGCTATAAGGGATATGGAAGAAAAGTTGAAACAAAGTGTACTGAATTGGCAGGAAATACGTTTGGTGCAGGACAGTAAGCAAACCTATTTCATCAGTGAGGAAAAATACAACACCGGTACAACCCTGTATTATATACCGATTGAACCGCTTTATCAGATGCTCCACGACCCCAAGCGCAAAAGAAACGCCCAACTGTTTATTTCTGTTTGCTCTTACCTATACCACATTGCTGATATTCCTTATTTCAGACAGGAAGACAGCTACCTATATTGGATGTATGAAATGCACAAAGAATGGGTGGAGCAGGACGATGAAACAGACGAAAATGAAGCGTTTAAGCTTGAGTTTGAAAAAGCGGAATTCATTGGAGATTGTATCGAGCAAAAGATTTTTAACCCTATGAGTTTACAGGTATTCGGTCAGCGTTTAAACACTTTTAAAAGTAGTGATGCATTCGACCACGAATGTTGGCAGATTGCGTGCAACGCCTTTGCCTTGTACACAGAATACCACAACACAAGCATTTTCCGAAATGCGCCAATGCGGGAACAAGACCCTGATAACGATGAGGAAGACAATGAAACCATTGGTATGGAAAAGTATATCTCTTTTATATCGCACACAAAAGGATGGCTATACGAGAACCTTGCCCAGAGCATCAACAACGAATTCAACGAATACGCAGAAATGCAGGAACCGATCATCTGCAAACGATTTGACACAAAAGCGGTAACGAAAAACACCCTTGATTTTGAGAACAGATTATTTGCCCTTTTGGACGATATATGCGATTTGTTTTATAATTATAAAACCACAAGAAAATGAAAAATACAATAGATATAACAGAAAGCTTTGGTACGCTGTACCATCCTAAATCTGCACTCGTTTTCTATGAAACCAAAGGAGCAGACAGCGATGTATATGTGGAGCATTTTGATATGGACAATAACGGCACTCCCATTAATGCCCACCCACTCACAGAGAGGGAAGCAAAAGTATTGGCAAGGGCATTGGTAACAGAAAAGGACAAGGAACAAGCTTTTTTAAAATCCAATGGGATTTTGGGGACGAACATACTGCATATCAATCCTAATAAAGAGGAAGGTGCTGTACTATGGCACTCAAAAGCACAAAAGCGACAACTGTATTTTGTGGAGAATTTGGATATACCCAACGGAATTGCGTATGTACCACCAATGATTTGGTATGCCAACAAAAACAGCCTTGCGGTTTATGCACTTGTAAGCGATAGAAGACCAACTGAGAAAACACCTTTGTATTGCGCACCATTTTTTAACATCTATCAAGATGGGAAAGTATGTATGGGTTCGGTCAATATCAATATCAAAAACTCCGCTTCGATAGAAGAATTTACACTTGCTTGGGAAGATTACTTTTTCAACAGTTACTTCAGCCATTTACTAGGAAACAACAGTCCGATACAAGGCAATTGTGTAAACCTTTGGAAAGAGCTTATCCAAACGGGGAAACCTTTTCCTAAAGAAGTATTGAAAAACAACAACAAAACACTTAAAAATCTATTGCCATGAATACCGAGAAAACAAAAATGCATTTTACGGATAACTACCTCATAAATCCGACCAACCCTATCACCGTAAATGTAATCGGTGCAGGAGGCACGGGTTCAAAAGTACTGACCGCCTTAATGGAAATGAACCACAGCCTGATTGAACTTGGACACGCAGGATTATCCGTTCGCCTTTGGGATGACGATGTTATCACGACTGCCAATTTGGGCAGACAGCGTTTTGCCGAGTGCGAGGTTGGCTTATGTAAATCCGTTGCCCTGATAAACCGAGCCAATCGTTTTATGGGAACTTATTGGAAAGCGGAAACGGTGAAATTTGAGAAAGATAGTTTGGGAAGACTGCCTCAAAATGCAGAGGCAACTATTTATATTACTTGTGTGGACAATGTACAGGCGAGGTTTGGCGTTGCTGAAATACTTAAAGAATTATGCAACCGTAGAAATCATCGAGATACACCTAAATATTGGTTAGACTTTGGCAACAGCCAACATACAGGACAGGTCATATTATCCACTATTGGAGAAATTAAGCAACCCAACTCTGAAAAGTATGAAACGGTGGCAAGCCTGCCGTTTGTTACCGAAGAATTTGGGGAATTGCTACTACAGTCCGAAGAACAGGACGACACACCAAGCTGTTCCTTAGCAGAAGCCTTGGAAAAACAGGAATTATTTATCAATTCTGCCTTGGCACAAATGGGATGTTCGCTGTTGTGGAGTTTGTTCCGCTACGGAATGACCGAGTACAGGGGTTTTTTCCTTAATCTTGGAAATTTTCAGTCACAGCCCCTCAAAGTCGCCTGATCCGAAAATCGGGCGGCAAAAAGACACTCCCTCCCAAAAGGTCGGGACAGTCTTTTTGCTTTTAAGCGGTGCACCCACTTTAATAAAAATGCACAATGCGCCATTTTATTAAACAGGCTGCGAAAATTTTATAAGGGATATGCAGTATCCCTTTTGTTATTTAAGAGGACTTCTTTTCTTTCCGTAAAAGCGGCCAAAGGAGATTCTGTGTTATGATCCAAGTTTTTTTGAAACTTTTTGACACGGTTCAAAATTTTGTATTTTGCAGTTTTAAAAGGTAGAACGATTGAAAAAATCAATAGAAATAAAAAATAAAATTGAAATGATGGAGCTGATAAAAGTTTCACCATTCAGAAAAGCTATACGTAGAACAGAACCCCATAAACACAATAGTTATTTTGAAATTATTTATCTCTCAAAAGGTAAAGGAAAACATACTATTGATACACAAGAATTTTCAATAGCACCGCCAATTATTTTCATCGTGCGTAAAGAGCAGGTCCATTTTTGGGATATTGAAACAGAGCCATCCGGTTTTGTAATCATTATTAAAAAATCGTTTATTGAAAAAACTCTAGACAAGGAAATAAAGCAGTTACTTTCAAAAATAAGTCCCTTTCCTTGTTTATATCCAAATGACACAAATACAGTTGAACAGTTATTCCAACTTTTAAACAAAGAATATCAAGAAAGTAAGGGGGAGAGTAACGCAGTAATAGAAGGTTTACTGAAAGCTTTATTAGCTAAATTACTTCAATCCGAAAGACCTGAGAATTCGATAAGAAGCCACAATGAAAATCTTTTTCACAAATTTAAAGACCTTCTTGCGCAGGAGAAAAAATTGACAAACAAGGTTGTACACTATGCCAAACTTTTTAACACTACTCCTCAAAACCTTAATGCCATTTGCAGAAGGGAAAGCAACCAGTCAGCGACGGAAGTGCTTTCAGAGTTTATAATTGGTGAAGCCAAACGATTATTACTTTACACCGACCTAACCATTACTGAAATTTCTTACTCATTAGACTTCAAGGACAACTCCCACTTTACAAAATATTTTAAACGGTACACGGGGATTACACCAAATGCTTTTCGATCAGTGACGAGTTAAGGGTGACACCATTCGTTTTTCAAATAAACCACAAAGTCATTTATTTGTTGTTTATTTTTACTAAAAAAAGAGATGCAAAAAATATTAATTACTCTCCTTACACTCTCCATGTTAAGTTGCGGTCAAAAATCTGATAATTCGAAATATTTACAAACTCAGATTGACAGTTTAGAAAAAAAACTTTCTCAAACATATAAGCCAGGATTTGGTGAATTTATGGGTAACATACAAATTCATCACGCTAAACTTTGGTTCGCAGGAGAAAATAAAAATTGGCAGTTAGCCGATTTTGAAATGAATGAAATCAAAGAAAATTTAGACGGGATTCAAAAATATTGTTCCGACAGAACTGAAACCAAATCTATCGGTATGATTAATTTGGCAATGGATAGTTTGAGTAATTCAATCCTGAAAAAGAACAAAGTAATGTTTCAAAGAAATTATACAACTCTAACAAATTCTTGCAATACTTGCCACCAAGCCACAAATCACGAATATAACGTAATAACCGTTCCGAAAATTCCACCGTTTTCAAATCAAGATTTTAGGACAAAAAAATGATAGAATTTATTAAAGAATTAGACATTTCAATACTTTTATACTTAAATGGTGGTCATTCCGGATTTTGGGATGAAGTGATGTGGTTTGCGAGTGGTAAATTTACATGGCTTCCATTTTATGTGTTTTTGTTATCACTGTTAATATGGAAGTATCGAAAAGATGCGATTTTTATGATATTATTGATCGTTTTACTAATCACTATAAGTGATCAGTTAGCTTCAGGAATATTCAAACCATTATTTGAAAGATTGCGGCCAAGCCATAACCCTGATTTAATGGATAAGCTTCACATTGTTAATAATTACAGAGGTGGAAAGTTTGGTTTCACATCATCCCATGCAGCCAATGTGTTTTCATTGGCATTCTACCTCACGCTGGCGGCCAGGGACAAATTAAAATGGCTGCCTTTTGTCCTTATCCCTTGGGCAGTATTTGTCAGTATAAGCAGGGTTTATCTTGGAGTGCATTATCCGACGGATATTATTGTTCCGGCCGTTCTGAGTATTCCTATTGCTTTGCTTGTGGCTCGAATTTACAATTTGTATAATGCAATAATATTAAAAAAATTCGCTTAATATGTTCAAAAAAATCATTACTACCGACAACTCAAAAACCACAATTATAATCCGCTTGATTATTGGTGCAGTTTTCTTTTCCGAAGGAGTTCAAAAATTTTTATTTCCAGCCATTCGTGGTGCGGGGCGCTTTGAAAAAATCGGGTTTTCATCACCTGAATTTTTGGGAAGTTTTGTTGGTTTTTTCGAAATCCTATGTGGAATTTTACTTTTAGTTGGTCTGCTAACCCGTTTAGCCAGTATTCCGTTAATCGTAATAATGCTTGTAGCTTTTGCAACTACTAAAGCTGAAGTGTTAGCAGATGAGGGCTTTTGGGAACTTCTTCACGGAAGCCGTACTGATTGGGCAATGCTTTTAGGAAGTGTTTTTCTTTTAATTACAGGTGGAGGTAATTGGTCTATTGATAAAATTTTAATGAGGAATGGCGAATGATATTCATATAAAAGAGATTGCCAAACTCTTTCTCAAGCTGGGATTCATTGGTTTTGGAGGTCCGGCGGCACATATTGCAATGATGCAGCAGGAAGTTGTGGTTAAAAGAAAATGGATGAGCGAGCAGCATTTTTTAGATTTATTGGGAGCTACTAATCTTATTCCCGGACCCAATAGTACTGAGATGGCAATACATATTGGGTATGATAAAGGTGGCTGGAAAGGACTAGTAACTGCTGGCATGTGTTTTATTTTGCCTGCGGTTTTCATTACTGGCATTTTTGCATGGCTTTATAAGCAGTACGGACAGTTACCCGAAATACAGCCATTTATTTATGGGATCAAGCCTGCAATTATTGCTATTATCATTGGTGCAATTTTTCCATTAGCTAAAAAATCCATTAAGTCAATTTTATTAGCATTTATAGGTATCTCTGTTTTGGTTTTGTCTTTTTTCGGAATAAGCGAAGTCTATTTAATGTTTGGAGCAGGCTTGTTTGCATTAGGTATGTTTTATATTCAAAATCAAAAAATAAATAGGCTGCAAAATTTTATTCCAGTTCTTTTTTTCCAAATTGGAAACAATCAATTACTATCAGAAACAAACGCCAGATTATTTCGGATATTTTTAAAGATTGGTGCTGTTCTCTACGGAAGCGGGTATGTGTTATTCGCTTTTTTAGATACAGAATTGGTAGCAAACGGCTTACTTACCCGACAGCAATTGATAGATGCTATTGCAGTAGGGCAGTTCACGCCAGGGCCAGTTTTTTCATCCGTTACATTTATTGGTTATCAAATCAATGGACTATCCGGTGCTGTTATTTCCACAATTGCTATTTTTCTTCCATCGTTTATACTAGTAGCATTACTTAACCCTCTGATGGAAAAAATGCGAAACTCTAAGGGGCTGTCAGCTTCGCTGGATGCCGTAAATATAGCCTCTGTTGCCATTATTATTGCTGTATGTCTTACAATGGGCACAGAAACCATTATCGATTGGAAGACAATAAGTATAGCGCTGATTAGTGCAGTTGTGGTTTTCAAATTCAAAACAATTAACAGTGCATTCATTGTCTTGGGGGGTGCAATACTTGGCTTTCTTTTATATCAATTTTAATCGTATCATTATGTCTTCAAGAAGAGCAGATAATCTTTTTTCTGAATATATCATAAGGAGTTTTAAAGCAAAATCTTTTCTCATTCTTCTTTACCAAATAGTAAAAGTAAAAGAACGGCGTAATTTCGGACAGCTTTTTATAATTGTTATCTTATTTAACTGGTATTGTTTTCCAAACAGAAAAACCCTTAAAAAGATGTTCAATGTGTTCAAACTCAATAAAAGCGATCAGTTCATTTTTACACTTCCCTTTAAATCCCCTGAAACACTGAAAATCCTTGAGGGGGATATTTGCAAGTTCTCCTATGGTAGTAATCCCTAAAGCCTCGATTATAGTGAACATTCTCTTGCTGAAAGGAAAATGGGTATCATATAGCAATTTATTCAGGTCAGTTTCAATTTTACTTCTTCTTTTTTTAATCCGCCCTGTTTCGTATTCAAAGTCCTCTTTTAACTGCTCTAATTTCCGTTTATAGTGGTCTATATCGTCAAGGAGTTCAGTAACACACTTCACTTTTTCAAATGTCCTTTCATATAATCTACGGACACTCTCGCCGGTGACCCCGTAATTGTCACCCACTTCCTTAAGTGTCATTTTATCTATCAAAAGTTTCTGGAGTATATCATATTCCTTTTCAGAAAGTATCTTTCTGGACATTTCGATATAAAATCTATTGGTACGGTCTATCAGTGTATTAGTTGACATCATTCGTAAGATTGTAGTTAAGTGTCGTCACAAAGTATATATAGTGCCTCACATTAAATTTGTAGCGTGCTCCTGAATTAAGCCAAATCGCTGTTTCCTGCTAAGTAGCTTAAGGCAGTTTTACTTATTGTCTCGCTGAAATAATACTCTTCCTGATCCAGCTTGATTACAGCCTTTTTTAGTTTTTCAGGAGCAGAACCTTTCAGTACGTAGCCCCGAACGCCAAGCTTAAGCATTTCGATTATACTTTTCTTATTGTCAAGACTGCTGAAAACCAATATCTTAATCTCTGGGTATCTTTCTGCCATCTGCTTGGCTGTCCGATAACCATCCATAACAGGCATGCTGATATCAAGAATACAAATGTCCGGCAGTATTTCCTGCATCTGCAAACGCTCGATTGCTTCCTGACCGTTAGCAGCCTGAAGCACCACTTTAAAGTTACTATATTCCAAAAAATTTTGAAGGAATATTCTAAGCCCTTCATGGTCATCAATTAAGGCAATCGTAATCTGATTCTCTTTTTCCATTATTCCTTATTTAGTGTTGAACAAATTATAGAAAATAATAACCGATAATTTGTCGTTATAGGACTTTCGTCCTATATGTAGTTATTAAAGACCTTATTAATACTTCAGAGTAAAAATAAAAGGTCTTTATAAATTACTTGTCGATAACTGAAAATATGTTCCTGCTTAGTTAAGTAGCTGTAATCGCCGTTCTATAAAAAATATGGCGCAGACCACTACACTTATCGGAACTGAGGCACTGGTATACCCGACCACGAATAAGCGAGCGCCCACGCCAATGGCATGAGCGTCCTTACTTATTTGTCTCGCGGTCTTTAAAAATTACCAGTTTTCAGTTACCGAGCCCTAAGCAAAAACACTAAATGAGTTTTCTATATTTTGTCCAAAGATAGTAACGTTTGTGAAGTTATCCAATGTTTCTTTAACAGAATCCATTAATAACTGACAATAAAACAACCCGAAGATGATCTCCGGGTTGTGCTTAAAAAAATCGAAATTTTACTGTTTATATTAAACTACTATAGTACTGTTAATCGCTACTGTTAAATTCAAAACTCAATTGTTTTTCATTCCCAAAGTTATCTGAAATCCACACTTCAAAAGACTGGGAAACGGTGGAGTTTGAAGTGTAATACAGTCTGAACTGCTCTGTAGGTATCGAATATAAATCATTTGGCTGGTAAGGCGGTTCATTGTAATAACGTAATGTGCCCTGTCCATCAAATTGAAAGTAGCGAATAAAATAGTGCGTGCCAGTATAATGACCTGCAGCCTGTATTGTTAACCTTATTTCTACGGTATCTCCATTAGCAACGTCCTTGGGTACGGGCATGACATTTACCTCAAATGGGAACTCATGCTGTATTTCCAGTTCTTCCTTATTGCAGGATAAGAGTGTGGCAGAACTTATCAGGACTGCCAGCAATACCGGCATTAATCCTAATCTAAACTTATTAAAAAATGCTGTCATCGTTTTTAGTTTTAAAAATTAAATCTTAATCCCACACCTGCGGATGGGCGGAACTGCTTCAGGTCAGTACCCCACAAAACTTTTGTACGCCCTTGCAGGACTAATACAAAATGATCGGACAGGTATGTTTCAAAAGACAGCCGTCCGCCAGCACCGTAAATGAAATTTTCTTCACTTATTATTTTCGCCCCGTCAAATAAAAGCTCATCGCCTCGATTGATACTTTCATACCCAACTACACCTGTTATGGCTGCATTGAATGTAATGTTCTTACGGGCATCACCCAGCAGGTAGAAACTGTAGCCGCCTTCTGCGGTATAGGTCTCCTGCGGAATTCGGAGGTCTTTATATTGATAATATTGGTCTGCATACTCTAAAGCCCAAAGCTGGTAATTCCCGTTTTTACCATTTACGGTCATAGTCATATTAATGTAATAATCATTGCCGATTTTGTCATTGGATAATACACCTGCATTTACTTCCAGTCCTTTTTGTTTAGGCAGCATACGTTGTGCCTGTGCAATTGTGATACTCATCAAAACGAGCATTACTGTATAGATATACTTTTTCATTTTCTATTGCTTAATGGATTACTAAAACTTCAGATGCATGTCGCTAATTAATCGGGCTTTTATCAAATCCGAATTTTCCACCTGAAGCGTCTGATGCCTTCCACCGTTCTTCTCAAAAATCTCAATCAGCAATACCTTATCATCGGCAATGGTAAACTGGTCCAAAAGAAATACGTTTTTTTCGACTTCTTTACCGCCAATCACACCCAATGGCTTGTAACTGCGAAGCGGTATCATCGGTCTTTCCTGTATCACGGTGCGTTTGGCTATTTTCTTATCTACCACCTTGAAATTCATAAATTCAATCTGGAAGGGAACATTCGTGCGATTATCCAGTTCGGTATGGAAATAGTATTTACCGTTATGGATGTAAATTCCTTTGAGAATAAACTGAATACCGAAACTTTTTGCCCCAATATGTTTTACAAAACGTTTATCCTTTTTATAGATCGTTTCCAGTATCAAACCTGCCAGGGATGGCGAGTTGTTCCCCAGCTCTTCAAATAGCACATCTTGTCCGGCGGATCTATCCACCTCCTTTTGCATTGCCAGAAGGTTGTAACTCAATGTAGATGGGCAGGCACTATAATAGGCGTTGAAGCTGTAAAAACGGCCGTCGTCGGTAATCACCGAAAAATTAGTTTCAGGCTCAAAGTCCTTTACCGAGGCTTTTACGCGAAGCACATTTTCTTCGTCTTCTGCTTTTCCTGCAATTATGTACTCACTTCCCAGATCCACGTAACGTATTGCGCTTGGGAAAATCAGATGAGAAGTCTTGTCGTAAGTAACCTGCATTTCGTACGATTCTATCCTGCCCAGGGCAAGCGAAGTTTTTGCAGTTTCCTGCGCAAAAGAGACGGCGGAAAAGCCGATCATAAGGGCAGCTGCCCAAAAGGTTTTTAAATAATTTTTCATTGTTGATTTATTTTAGTTTATTATTATTTTTTAGAGACAAGAAATACCTGGTAGCCAGCTTTCAGGGTAACTTTTGGCGTTTTTACTTTTTTGGAGAAATAGCCTGAAATGCCCTGTACAACACCTCTGCTCAAATCTGCCGCAACCTGCTGTCCTGCTGATTGGGTAAGCATCAGGCTCGTTCCTGAAGTCTGGCTCATATTACCGGCCATCTCAGTAAGGGCATTCATTTCAGGAGAATACGGGACGTACAAACCCTGCTGGCCATCAAGGTCATAAATGGTTATATCGACAGGGATAATATTACCATCGAGTTCTATGGAAGTAATTTTCATCTGCAGGCGGCCGCCCTGGAATTTAGCAATTGCCGTTAAGAGTGTGCCCTGCGGGATGGTGCGGTTAGGGGTTTGGGCAGGTTCCAATAAACGCAGGCGCACGCCGCTTTCACCAATAATCGTCTGTGTTTCCTGTATGCAGGCTTTCACACTGTTTTTGGGTTGTGCAATCTGCTGTACAGATCCCGGAGTATAAAAATTCCTATTTTTGTTTGCGCTCCAATCCGCTAAAAAAGTACTATCTGAAGGCT